>Ga0315905_10000143_pt1 | contig 75391 bp, 52 predicted proteins | sample LakEriMetagenome_5_FD_203522 | JGI IMG/M metagenome (GOLD analysis project Ga0315905, IMG submission 203522) | Freshwater fungal communities from buoy surface, Lake Erie, Ohio, United States - Buoy 4 MA121 | ecosystem: Environmental > Aquatic > Freshwater > Lake | place: USA: Lake Erie, Ohio...
ACTAATGTCTGCATCAAACCCTTCGAACTCAGTTGAGTGCCAAAGTGGTATACCGTTTTCGCTCTCACGATAGTAATCCTTACCATCTGGGTTATCACGCTTGAAGCGCTTATACATACTAATCTCTTCAGGTGTAGCATCTACAACCGCGTACAGGTACATCGGCTTAACATCGCGTACTACCTTACCATCTACAATAACTGGAACACCATTTACTATGCGAGAAACTCCCTTCTCGTAGTAGTCAACATACTTTAACTTCATTTGTTTGAATTGTTTGAACTGTTTATAAAAGATTGATTGTTTACTTAGCTAACTCACTGCTAACGTGCTGTTTAAAGATATAATCCTGAATACCTTGAGTAACTTGACTAAACGTGAGTACGTGAGTACCTTGAGCGGTAGTAAGTCCCAAAGTAACCGGTAGTAATCGGTAGTAAAAAACATAAAACCCAGTCGTAGCAAAGGTTTTAAGTTAACTAGTTGATTACCAGTACAGTTGTCTAGTATTATCACCGCTGTAACACCAGTAAGACCGTTGAAAAGTAGAAAAAGGGGGAGCTATTACACTCCCACCTTTTCATAACCACACCATATCAATGCATAATCCTGTCTGTCTCATCACCATCCCATCTGTCTTCTGATGAACGTGGTCCACCATATGTATCATCTGTGATAGGTACTTGGTCGCTCTCATCATCGTCGCTGATATTGTCCAAGTTATCTACCACATCGGTTACATCGTGACACTGCGTATGTATCTTGTAGTTGGCTAACTTGATAACCGCTAACCGTAGTGCTACATCAAAGTCTCCATTGAGAGCAGCTACTAGTACTTCATTCTCTCGTCCATTGTGTATAGTGTTATAGTCAATGAACATTGCTGCACATATGATACCGTGTGCTTCGGTATTGGTGAACGGCACTAACTGTACGCGCTCTCCGTTGGTGTGTTGTGTAATCATACTAATACTATGCTGTTTAAATATATAATCGTGTGTAATCTTGAGTAACCGTGAGTAGTCGGTAGTAATAACTTGAGTACCCGGTAGACTTTGGGGACTTGCGTGTTCCCTGCGGAGCAGGGTGAACAGTATACGTCAGGATACTGTGATGTTTAAATATATAAAGCGCTGAAAAAAAAACAACACCCCGAAGGGTGTTGCTCTTTGCTGCATGATTAGAAGGGTAGCTCCTCATCCTGCGCAGGTGTCTCAGGTTCCGTGTTGAGACCATCGATGTTGTCATCATCGTTCTCATCGACAATCAAGTCGTGAGCAGGTGCAGCACCAACACCCTTGAGTAGACCTGTAGCTAAGTCCACCACAGCAGCGGTGAACTTGTCAGGAGCACCCAAGGTACCCATGATGTATGCGTCCTTGATGTCTGTGCTCAGAGCATCGAAACGCATCCTGTCATGCTTGAACAGTTCGTCCAAACGTGCAACCAACTGCGACGGAGCAATCTTGTACCGCTCCACCGTTTGACCTGCACGCTCACCCTTCTCGAGTTTGATGAACCCGTTAGGCACCAACTCACCGAAGGGAAAGTTCAGGTTGCTGTAGAACAGGATAGCACCAGGTCTATCGGACGGCACAACCCTACCGTTCCTAGTGTACGTAGCAGGTACAATGACAAAGTCGCTAGACATCTTGTGTCTTTTGATTTTGTCAATGAGTACCATGAGGTCAGCGGTGTCGCCACCTACTGCATACTCGTAACGTACCTTAGCAGTTTCGCCTGCTGTTGTCAGCTTTACTGACGCGGTGTTCAACGAAGGTCTAACCTCCATTGAACGTATATACTGAGCGTATAACATACAATTGGAATGTGTTGTTTAATGCGTCTATATAGTACCCTACATAGTACACACCACACACATATATACTATGTTGTTTAGTATTGGTAGTAAGTTCTATCTACTACTTACGATACACCTGTCACCATAGCATAGCTCATGTGTTGTTTAGTTTCCACCACGCATGCACACACTTCTCCCTGGAGGAATTTTTTTCCATTCGGTACTATGTTTCATGGTAGCCTGTTGATTTCGAGGGGGGTGGGTACCACTTTGGCGACGGTGGGGGGATCGTTTTATAACCATCCCCCACAACGCAATGCACGTATAAATTCTCCATACCGGGGGAATAACCTAGGGGATTATTTGTATATTTGTAGTATAATAAGTATATTTATAGTATGCCTACAAGAACTGGTTATATAACTACTAATACGTTTGAGGGTACACTAGAAGCGGGAGTCACCGATGTGTTTATAGGATATCCCTCAGGAACTACCTTTGTTAATAGGATTACTCTTACCAATCCTACTGTGTCTGTTACCGTAAAGGTTAGTATTAACCGTACTGATGGCAATACAGTACAGGTGTATAGTTATACTCTTGCCGCGGGAGATGTTTTGGTGGATACTTTTGGGTATAGGCTAGCATATAATGATACTATATCAGTAGATAACTCTGATGATGGTACAGTGTGTGTCGTTAATGGGAATTTTAATAAATCATAATAATGGCAGAGTTCTCGATTAATAACCCCAATGGATATCTTGCGGGAGGACCTGGGAATTTTCGTGTCTATGGTCCCGACGGTAGATTAAAAGCTATTGGTGCTGGGGGTGGGGGTGGTGCTACCTGGGGAACTATCACCGGGGATATTCTGAACCAGACGGATCTTATTGACTACATTGCTTCTCAAACGGGTGGTGGGTTTGTTCCTGAAAGTAGAACCCTGACTATTAACGGAGAGACCTATGATCTTAGTGCTGATAGAACCTGGACATTACCTACCGGGGGTACCGTTACAGATGTAACAGGTACGGGGACTGTATCAGGACTTACCCTTACAGGGACAGGTACTACCTCGGTTACACTTACTCTGGGTGGGGCACTTGTACTAGTTGCTTCTGATATTACAACAGCTCTAGGGTATACACCGTATTCTGATACCAACCCAGCAGGGTTTATAACTCAGACTACTGCGGATGGACTCTACTACCCGCTGACATCTAACCCTAGTAGTTTTGTTACATCTAGTACTTTAACTACGATACTAAGTAACTACCTTACTACCTCTGACGCATCAAGTACATATCTGACTATTACTAATGCTGCAATTACATACCAACCAATCTTTACTACACAGAATGGTTTGACATATGGTGCGGGGTTACTAAAACTAGGTGGGGGATTAACCGAAGATACAGCTATAGGGGGATCAAATGGTACTTATTACTTATATCTACAAAGACTCAAAGAGTTAAAGTTAGAAGCTTTTGATGGAACAGATGGAACAGAGATAAATCTGACCCCAACTCAGATGCAGGTTAAGACTCCTTTGTATCTTAGCAAAGCAGTAGGAGATGTTCTTACTCTTAAGGATCCTTCTACTGGGGAGGTAGAATTTGAAACACCACCCACAGCAGGAACACTTGTAGCTTTACCTTTTACAACTGATCACTTAGCTGCAACAAACAATCCATATGTAATAGGCGACGTAGTTTATTATCTTGGTAATGTTTATAGATGTATTGCTAATAATGATTCAATACTACCAACCGATACACTTTATTGGACAGATCTTGGTGCTGGTAATCCACTCGTTCAACAACCATCAGACTGGAACTCAACAACTGGCAACAATCAGATTTTAAATAAGCCAACTATACCAATCAATCTTGATGACTTAGCTGACGTAAACGCACCCACACCTTCAAACGGGCAAGTGCTAACATACAACACCACAACAAGCGATTGGGAAGCTGCCGATCCTACTGGTGGGGGAAGTAGTGGAGGAGGTAGAAGCTACTATCTAAATGGAAGTGTTGTTCAAGGAGACTTTGCAGGTATAACTGACATGAGGGAGATGAGTCCAGTGCCTATATCCGGGATTGGGACTAACTTTGTCATAAACGCAGATGGATACATTGCGAGCTTTATAACAGACGCGGGGGATCCAAACAAAGTGTTGATCCCTGCGGGTAACTGGAACTTTGAACTGTGGTTTGGCGCTAATAGTGGTGGGGGAAGCCCTAATTTCTACGTAGAGCTTTCTAAGTACGACACGGTGGGTGAAACCTTTACCTCTATTGCATCAGGTGTGGGCGCTCCAGAGGGTATTACTGGTGGAGCGGTAGTAGACCTTTACTTTACAGCACTTAGTGTTCCTCAGACCACACTCGCTCTAACGGATAGACTTGCTGTAAGAGTGTGGGTAAACCATAGCGGCAGGACAATTACACTTTACACGGAAGACAATCGTTTCAGTCAAGTCATTACAAGTTTCCCATCCGGAATTGCCTCTCTCAATGGGCTAACAGCATTTGCACAAAGTTTTGCTACTCCTGGTACAACAGGTACTGCTCCTGCGTGGTCGTCTAGTACATCGACTCATACCCTAAACATTCCATTTGCTAGTGCGGCTAGTGTTACTGCTGGATTGATAAGTAAAACAGAGTACGACACGTTTAATAACAAAGCACCTATAGCATCTCCAGCATTTACTGGAACTCCAACTGCCCCTACAGCAGCATCAGGAACTAATACAACTCAGATAGCAACTACAGCTTTTGTACAAACAGCTGTGGAGCAGTCTTCATCTTTAGTTGGAGTATTTGGGGATGGAGGATCTGGTAATGCTACTATTACAGGATCCGTAGCTTTAACCACCGACGCATATTATAATGACCTTACTATATCAGGAGCAGGAGTTCTATATCTAAACGGATTTAGATTATTTGTAAAAGGTACCCTGGACTTAAGTAATGCAGGAGCTTCAGCAATTCATAATAATGGATATGTAGGAGATTCTGCTACAGGTGTTACAGCTGGAAACAATTCAGGTGGAGGTACATTAGGAAGGGGTGGATATGGTCAGACAACAAGTGGATGGTTTTCTGGAGCATCAGGATCAAACGTTAACTACAGAGGTGGTAACGGAGGTGGCGGCGCAGCTACAAATACTAATAATGCTGGTAACGGAGTGCAAAGTCCAATAAGCACACAAGCTGTTTCTGGTGGTTCTGGGGGAACAGGCGGAAAAGGTGGTAACTCAGTTATAGGTGCTGGAGGTAATGGAGGTGCTGGTCAAACTACAAGCGTATCACCTGCTGTTGTTTACACCAGAACATTTGTTCCTGATTTAGGTCGTATTCAAACTCTTAGACAATCTACCGCAGCTACAACTGTTACAACCATATCAGCAGCTGGTGCATATCATGGAGGAGGAGGTGGAGGCGGTGGTTCTTCTACTGCAGGTAATGGTGGTGGCGGAGCTGCTGGAGGAGGTGGTGGAGGTAATGTGATTGTTTATGCAAGACAAATTACAGTTGGAGCAGGAACAAATGCATCTGCTATTGCAGCAAGAGGAGGAGATGGTGGAAGCAGCACCTATACTCCAACTACTAATATAGGTGGTGGAGGAGGAGGTGGAGCAGGTGGTGGTGGATACATTTACCTTGTATATGGAACAATAACAGGAGGTTCATACACATTTGCTTCTGCAAATGGTGGAACAGGTGGTAATGCAGGTAATGGTAACGGAACAGGAGTCGGAGGACAAGGTGGGACCGGAGGTTCAGGAGGAAGAATTACTGCTATCTCTTTGGGTAGCAACACTATAACCGTAGTAGACGGAACGGGTAGTTTAGGAACTACGCCAGCAATACCCACTACAACGGCAGGAAGCGCAGGTGGCGCAGGTGGAACTTGTACATTCTCATCATAATGGAAAGAATAATAATGACTTGTAGTGTATGCTCTACAGAGTTAGGGTATATAGATGTGGAGGTAGTGACTCCAAACTTATTTCAAACCTATATATGCGGGATTTGTAGTAACTTAGTCCCCGATCCTGATAGTGTGATTGAACCTATACCGGATCCCGAACCTATAATTCCAGACGAACCCATAACCCCAGAATATGAAAATTAACTCGGTAAAATTCAAAGACAAAAAGTCTTTTGACAAAAACAAAAAGAAGTCTAACGTACTTGAAATACATGAACCATTTGGTATCATTGTATTTAAAGATGCTGCTGAGGTTACTCCAGATACAACTAAAGTATCGCAGAGTAATCAAGTAGATGCGTCATTAGATCAGATCTCTACAGGTCTTGCTATAGTGATTGCAAAAAATCATGGAGAAGCAACTAACTATTTCAAGCTTAATGGCATAGTAGTTAAAGAGTCTTATGAGTTAACTAAAACTTTCTTTGTTGAAGTTCCTGATTTTATGTCCTTTAACTCATTCTATGAAAGTATTATGTCTACTGGCATCTTTATTAGCGTAGAACCAGACTACATCGTACCAATGGTAATGGATGCTGAGACAGTATATACTGGTCACTGGCACCTTCCTAATATGAAAGCAGCAGAAGCGTGGTCTCTTCTACCAGCAGATGGTATGGGAGAAGTTGCGGTGCTAGATATTGCATGTGAAACTGGACACGAAGATTTGCAGGGTGCTCTTAGTCCATTGTCATGGAATTGTGTTACAGATACTGCGGATGTAAATCCCGTAACTGAAAACGAAAAACATGGTACATGCTGTACTGGAGTTATTGCAGCGGTTTGCAATAATAATGTTGGTGTAATGTCTTTGGGTGATAATAAAATCAAAGTACAATTCCTACACATTGGCTATGATAGTACAACAAGTGGAGGGTTTAGAACATCGGATACTATTGTAACTAGAGCGGTTAATAAGGCAATTGCTAACCCAAAGTGTTATGCAATTTCTATGTCATGGGGTGGAACAGGTAACTATCCAGTATTTGTAAATGCTTTGAATACAGCTAAAACTGTAGCTAGAAATGGTAAGGGTATTCCAATCTTTGCATCAAGTGGTAACCAAAACAACCCTAATTTTACACAAAATCCTGCAGCATATCCATCTGTAATGGCAGTAGGTGCTTCTACATCTACTAATACTAAAGCATCATTTAGCAACTACGGACCAAAAACATTTGCTTCTGCGCCTGGTGTATCTCTTTATACTGTAGATAGAACCGGTGCTTCTGGTTATGGTACAGAATCTTACAAAGGATTTAGTGGTACATCTGCATCTTGTCCTGCGATGGCTGCTGTAGCAGCTGCAGTTCTTGTAAAGAATCCGGAACTTACTGAAATGCAGGTAAGAGATATTCTTAAGAATTCATGTAGAAAGACAGGTGGTTATGTATACAATGCCGATGGTTGGTCATCTGAACTAGGTTACGGTGTAATTGATATGTTTGCTGCTGTTACTCAAGCAGGAGGTACAGATCCTGGAGAACCAACTCCTGGTCCAACACATAATTATTATGGTACAGTTTCTACGCCAGCTACTATTCAACAGGGCTCTATTGTAAATGTAGTTTACTCTGTAATTGCAGATAAAGCTGTTACTGCGGATACTGTAATTCCAGTATTGTTGTCGTTTAAAAATGCAAACAATGCAAGTCTAAACTTCTATACTGGTAGTGTAACTATTCTTGCAGGACAAACTTCTGTATCTGCAACTATTCCTTACACAGTTCCTAATACATTTAGTGGTGTATGTCAGTTTATTCTTACTATAGATCCTAACAACTTTGTTCAAGAGACTAATGAGAATGACAATGTAGCAATGACATCTATCAATGTTACACTTCCTCCTGCTCCGATTGAAGGTGTAGATCTTGGTGTAAAAATCAATAGCTACGAGTTTCTTGACGCTACAAGAGTAAGAATCAGATACACATTTACAAATGCAGGAAATGTCGATATTCTTAACCTAAAAGCTACCGCTGGATTTGATGGTAGACCTGCAACTACTTGGACTAGAACTGAAACCTACAAACCAGGTACTAGCAAATCAATGGCTTCTGTGTTTCCATCAAACATGTGGGGTACATTACCTAACACATTCCGTATTAAAATTACTCAGGTAAACGGAGTATCTGATACCAATGTGGCTAATAATGAATCATCAATAATTGTAAAACCCCTATAATGAAAAACGTAATTAAAAAACTTACTTACAGCCTTCAACTTTATGATGGAGTTTGGAGCGTTCCTGTAGCTTTTCTAGCTTTTTTCTTAGCGGGGAAATATGGGTATGAATATTTTGGAGATGCTCTGATTTCTACAGAGTACATTCAAGTAGTGTTTATGGCAGCATTGATTCTGATTTTTGCAAACTTTGTTGTATTTCTTGGAATCAACTTTAACTTTAGAAGTCTGCAGAGATATTTCTACTCTACTGAAATTAAAGATCATATTAAATCTGAACTAAGCGTATGGCAAAGAATAAAGTTATATCTATTTGTTTACTTTTTCTTTTTAGTGTTATTCCTCTTTATAGTGTGGTTGCTAATGACGGTTACTGTGTCAGAGTTACCGCCAACTCTTATGTCGGAGTAAGAGAGAAAGGTGGAAATAATAGAGGATTTACTGATAGGGGACTAAAGAGAATGATGGCAGATGTCGGGTGGAAACCCGGTTATGCTTGGTGTGCTTTTTTTGTAAGAGCTATGCTTGATGAATGTGGGGTTAGCAGTACTGTAACAGGTTGGTCACCCACTGCATACAACAAAAAAGATGTCATTTTCACAGATGGTAGATTTTACCAGAGTTTCAAATCTAATGATGTTTTGGTAATGACACTTTCCTATAATAAGTTTAAGAATACAGGTAGATATAAAGCTATAGGTCATACAGGAATCGTAGATGCAATAGGTAAGTATTCTGTAAGAACTATAGAAGGAAATACTAATGATAGTGGTTCTAGAGACTCTAGATCAGGAGATGGCGTGTACGTAAAAATCAGACCCTTAAATAAAAACTTACACATAACAAGATGGAAAAAAGCAAGATAGGAAAAATTGTAATGATTCTGGGTATTGCTGCCTTACCGATAGGAGCAATATTTGTTGTAAAAGGTTGTCAGAAAAAACCTACTGAAAATCCAGCAGTTACAAGACTAGAGACAATTAATGATAGCTTGCTTAAAGTAATAGATAAAAATACAAAGGCAGCTACCGATTTGTATCTTAAGATAGACTCTTTAAACTTTCGTACAGATACTATTATAGAAAAACGGTTTACAGTAAACAAATACTACAAAGATGAGATATACAATATTCTTAATTCTGATGACCCTACTGCAAATAAACAGTTTAGGTCAACGCTCCAAAAATCAGACTCCCTCCTTAAATCCGGATTTTACTCCAAAACTTACGACCTACGACCTGCAGTTAATGAATCTAAACTTCGCTAGCATGATGTACTGGTACAACACATCTATGGAAATAGATAGTTTGTATCAGCTAGAGAAGCTTAAGGTTCACTACTATTCAAAGATTACTGGTATTCAGGCTAACAGCTATGAAACTCTACAGCAAATCTATGATAATAAACAAGCTATTGAGAAAGCAATAGCATTGGAAAAAGATAATGAGATTAAAGATCTTAAGAAAAGAAACAGAGGATTGGTGTTTCAGAATATAGGTCTAACTGTAGGGTTGGCAGGTTTGACATTTACCACAATTTATTTTGCTTTGCTATAAGTTTTTTTACTATATTAAAGATATATATTTGTTTGTTATGGGAACTGGCGCAGTATTCTTTGAGACAAGGGATGTAATCACTATAGTAGTTGGGGTAGCATCACTGTCTGGTCTTTATTACACACTTAAACGGTCTGTAGACAGACTAAGTACTAACTTTACCAATATGCAAGAAAATCACTCTCGCGACATGGTTAACCTAAACCAGTCTCTTAAAGAAACTAAAGATGATTTTAATAAAAAAGAGCAGAATATCCACACTAGGATAGGTGAACTTAGAGAAGAACAAAAAGGCGCTAGTGAAAGACTAGATATTAAAATAGACGCTATATCATCTTCAGTAAATGCAATGAATGCAGCATTAGCTGAACTCACAGGATATTTAAAGGCAAAGAAAGATTGAGTCGTTCTGCTCTGTTTTGTGTTTTGTTATTATTGTTTTGATGTTTTAAACTGAAGCCCTTAGAAACGTCTAAGGGTTTCTTTTTAAATGTTGTAAGTTTAAACTTTTATTGTATATTTGCGTATATATAAACTTAAAACAATGGATCAAACATTTATGACAGATGAGGATGTTGCTCAAGGTATTGAGCTTACTCCAGAAATTATTGCGGCTAGAAAAGAAGAAATGCTCAGTTTCTATAAGGAGCAGATCGAGTTTATGGATGTACAGTTGCAGTTTGAAAAACTTGGTGCTGATATCGAAGAGCATCGTTTAAGAAGACTTGTAGCTATGGTGCGTCAAGCTCAAATCCAATCTCCACAGGAACCTCAAGAACCTGGTGAAGAACCAAAAGCTTCAGGACCTTCTGAAGAAAAAAAGAGATCACTGAAGAAGTCTTAATTGCTAGCTTAAACCAACATGGCAATCGTTAATCAAGTGCAGAAGAGAATACGCATGGAGATCTGGGACATTACTAAGTTCCAGATCGCTGTGCATTGTCAGTTAAAAGACATACCTGTTTCAACTCTTGATCTAAATTGCTTAACCCTGCTAGCGTTATCTGGTGAACGTGAACTTACAGATTTTTGTCAGACTGCTGCTCAGAAAGAAATTTTTGGCAGCAGTCAATCTGTAAGAAACGCACTTACCAAAGCTGAAAAGAGAAGTCTTATCATAAAACAAGGTAAGGGTAAAAAGAAGATTAGGATAAACCCGGAGTTGAAGATACAAACCGAAGGGAACATTTTACTAGATTATAAAATAGTTAGAGTTGAATCCCAAAAAGTTTAAAAATATACTAGAAGAGATTACTAAAGATATTGATTGCGATAAGCATTTAATATCTGATGTAATGGATTTTTATTGGACAAACGTCAGAAAAAGTATAGTTACCGTAGAGCATCCTAGAATAAACATAGAAAGTTTGGGTGCATTTAGGGTAAAATCAACGATTCTGCAAAAGACTATAACCAAGTATAAAGTGACAATGCATGGTTTTAAGAACCCTGATTTTGCTAAATACCCTAGATATCAAAGTCTAAAAGATAGACTTGAGATACTAGAGAAAGCAGCAGTACAACTGAAAAGTGAAATAGATAGACATAAACAATTAAAAACCAGCAGATATGCCAACACTACTAGAAGTTTGGAAGAAGAGGGGCAAGATACTTGAGGGTATCAAAAACTCTATATTTAAAGATGAACATGTTGAAGAAATTGCAACAGAACGGGATAAAATATGTCAAGACTGTTCTGATATTGACAGAAGCGGTGACAAGTGTTTTGCTCCCGGAACTCAACCCTGTTGTGGCTTATGCGGTTGTTCACTCCAGTTTTTACAGAGGTCTCTATCGTCGGAATGTTCGGCGGGTAAATGGAAGGCTATACTTACTGAAGAAGAGGAAGAAGCGCTTAATAAAAAACTTGAAAAAGATGCCAGTTAAATTTTTACCGCAAGAGCATAAATACGTTAGTATTGATCCTTCCGAAAATGTAAAGTGGACTAGTGTTACAACTGTGATATCTAACTACAAAGAGCATTTTGATGCAGATATTATTGCTACAAAGTCTTCAAAGAATAAAAAAAGCAAGTGGTATGGTATGTCTCCTAAAGAGATAAAAGATGCTTGGAAAAATGAGTCAGATAGAGCAATTAACCTAGGAACCTGGTACCATAATCAAAGGGAGTCTGATATATTAGGATGCTCAACTATTAATAGAGACGGACTCGATCTTAAGATAGTAAAGTCTTTAGAGGTAGATGGTGTAAAAACAGCTCCTATTCAAAAGTTAGATAATGGTATTTATCCTGAGCATTTTGTATATCTAAAATCAGCAGGTATCTGCGGACAATCCGATAGAGTAGAAATTGTAAACGGAAGAGTTGATATATATGATTACAAAACAAACAAGGAGATCAAAAAAGAATCGTACAAAAACTGGGAAGGAATATCTAAAAAAATGCTTCATCCAGTATCTCATCTTGATGATTGTAACTATAATCATTATGCTCTTCAACTTAGTCTATACCTGTATATGATTCTGAAGCATAACCCAAAACTAAAACCGGGTAAGCTGCTATTAGATCATGTAATATTTGAAGATGAAGGTGTTGACGATAAAGGTAATAAAATTCATAAATTAGATATAGAGGGTCGTCCTATTATTAAAAACATTGATAGACACGAACTACCTTATTTGAAGACTGAGGTTATTGCAATAATTAATCACATGAAAGAATGATTGTCCAATTAAATCCAATGATTCCTATAAAACGTGTAAAGGATGACATGGAAGGATATGCGTTTCTTGTCATAGACTATAGTCAGGAGCACGATGTTTTATTTACATGTGCAATGGATGATGGGGAGATTTGGACACTGAGCAATAAAGAGATAAGATTTTGTAAGAATATAAGCTTAGATAGAAAATGATTGTAAAGTTATTTGACATACAGAACGGAATAGTTATACCAACAGAACACTGCTATACTCTTACGACCTTAAAGAAAATAATGGATAATCACCCGGATGATTACCTTAAGATTTATCAGTATATATTTTATATGACATGTCCAAATCCAGATACAAATCCGTTCTTTAATTTATCTGAGGTAGACAAAGAAGAGATAATACTAACTGAAATAGATGCTGAGTTTTCTACCGATGATGCAGATATAATAGCAGCAATTAAGTTCTGCTGTGATATGTATGAGACCCCCACGTCTAGAGCATACAGAGGTATCAAACAAATGCTAGATAAACTAGCAACTTACATGGAAAAAACTGAAATAACACACGGTAGAGATGGCAATATCAATTCACTCGTTAGCGCAGCAGCAAAGTTCCAACAAATCCGCGAGAGCTACAAAGGTGCCTACAAAGACCTCCAAGACGAACAAAAAAGTCAAGTCAGAGGGGGACAAGGACTTGCATACGACCAATTATAAAGGTAAGTTCTTTGTAATTGATGTAGAACTGTATAACTGCCAGTTTCTAGTTAGTATAAATCAGGATAACGAAGATCTTGTCATATCTCTTATTGAAGCCCGTGTTTTATATTCTGCAGAAGATCCTGAATTAGGTTATTACATGGAGCACTTTGTAGGGATGGAAAAAAACCATCTTGCCAGAACAGTAAAACATGATAATGGAGTAATTAGCATTAAGATAAATAAGTTTGATAAGAATGACCCTAACAATATGGCGACCTTGGTTCATGAGTTATCACATGCTGTAATGTTTACCTTTGATAGAATAGGTACGCCACATAATGCAGACACTGATGAACCCTATAGTTACCTGCTAGGATTTTTAATGAAGAAGTTTTTTGAGAACGTGGGATAACCCCTATCTTTATAGTATGGCCAAGACAAACATCGAAAAGACACCCCCAAAAGGAGAGATCAAGTTCTCAATTACTCTTTCAGAAGAGCAGAAAAAAGCTAAAGAACTGATTATCAGCACACCCTATAATTTTCTTATTGGATATGCTGGTAGTGGTAAGACTCTGGTTGCTGTACAGATAGCACTAGATCTTTACTTTAAGAGAAGAGTAAATAAAATTATTATAACCAGACCTACAGTTTCTACTGAAGATAACGGGTTTCTTCCTGGTTCTGAGAAGGAAAAAATGGAACCCTGGTTAGTTCCAATTAAGTCTAACATGAGAAAAGTCTATGACAAACCTGATATCCTAAACAGGATGGAAGAGGAAGGTCAAATAGAACTTGTATCTCTTAGTCACTTTAGAGGAAGAACCTTTGAGAACGCTGTATGTATAATAGATGAGTTCCAGAACCTAACTAAAGCACAATTACAAATGTGTGTAGGTAGATTAGGCAAGGGTTCTATTATGATATTTACAGGTGATTTGCAGCAGATTGACCTTAAGATAAAAAGCGATTCTGCTATCCACGATATTCCTAAAATTGAAAAGTCAGGGTTTGTAAATAAGATAATTCTTACGGAGAACCATAGACATGAAGCTCTAAATGAGATACTTAAGTTGTTAAATGAGTACTGAAATCTACGAACATATACCTACTTACAGCGATGGAGAATGGACCTACACAGACTTTGAAAGTAGAAAAGATTTCTATGAGTTCTGCTTGTCAATCTTTAAAGAACCTGGGGAATATGAATTTGATGAAGTATCTCAATTGTTTAATGAACAAGCACGACTGTTTAATAAAAACGGAATTTATTGCACAGCACCATCTGGAACTAAAGACTTTATAAAATACTGGGATACAGAAAAAGAAAAGTGTAGAAAGGGTGTGATATATAAGTCAGGTACCAAAGCTTGGTACATTACCCGTGACTACTACATGTGGTTAAATTTTCTTCCCATCTTTAATAAGGAAACCCAGAAGTATGGATTTGCTGATGTAAGAGATGCACAGTATCACATGGCATTATATGAGATACTTGCAGAACTTGACTATAAACACTGTGCTATTCTTAAGAAACGTCAGATTGCCAGCTCATATTTTCACTGTGGTAAACTCATAAATCAAATCTGGTTTGAGGAAGGGGTTACCCTAAAGATGGGAGCTAGCCTCAAGGATTATATCAATGAAAAGGGTAGCTGGAAGTTCTTGAATGAATACGAATCATTTTTAAATAAACATACAGCGTGGTACAGACCTATGAACCCCAACAAAACAATGTTCTGGCAACAGAAGATTGAGATATCAAACTTTGTTGGTGGACAGAAGAGAAAGACTGAGATAGGTCTAAAGGGTGTGATCCAAGCAATGTCTTTTGAGAAAAGTCCTACTACGGGTGTCGGTGGTCCTACTAAATACTTCTTTCACGAAGAAGCTGGTATTGCACCGAAGATGAATCAGACCTACGAATACCTACGACCTGCACTTAGATCCGGTATGATTACTACTGGTACTTTTATAGCAGCTGGTTCTGTCGGTGACTTGAGTCAATGTGATCCTCTTAAGAAACTGATTCTGCACCCTGAAGCAAATGACATATACGCTGTACCATCTACATTAATTGATAATAAAGGCACTATTGGTACCACCGGACTATTTATCCCAGAACAATGGTCAATGCCACCATATGTAGATAAGTTTGGTAATTCTCAGGTAAAAGAATCATTAGAAGCTCTTGATGAGTTATTTGCTAAATGGAAAAAAGAACTGGATCCTCAGGAATACCAACTTCGCATATCTCAGCACCCAAGAAATGTAAAAGAAGCATTTGACTTTAGAACTTTGTCTTTATTCCCTGCACATTTGGTCACAGGTCAAATGCATAGAATAGATGATAAAGAATATCCTTACGAGTTTCTGGATATTTACAAAAACATACAGGGTGGGATTGAGGTGCAGACTACCAGCAAGTTACCTATTATGGAATTCCCGGTTACTAAAAACACCGAGGACAAAACAGGTACATTAGTAGTATGGGAAAGACCTGTAAAAGATCCAGAGTTTGGTATGTACTATGCTTCCATTGACCCTGTGTCAGAAGGTAAGACAACTACCTCGGAATCACTATGTTCCATTTATATTTATAAAAATCCAGTAGAAGTAACTAAAAACAATGGCTCTGAGATACAGACATATATTGAAAGAGACAAAATTGTAGCTGCTTGGTGTGGTCGTTTTGATGATATTAAAAAGACTCACGAAAGACTTGAATTAATTATAGAGTGGTATAACGCATGGACAATAGTGGAAAATAATATTCCGCAGTTTATTACTTACATGATTGATAGGAAAAAGCAGCGTTATCTGGTACCCAGAAGTCAGATATTATTCTTAAAAGACATTGGTGCAAACGCTAGTGTTTATCAAGAATACGGATGGAGAAATACAGGTACTCTATTTAAGAGTCACATGATTAGTTACGCTATTGATTTTTTAACTGAGGAACTAGATCAGGAAGTTACATCAGAAGGTAAAATTGTAAAGACCACTTACGGTATAGAAAGGATACCAGATCCTATGCTTTTAAAAGAAATGATGGAGTATAGAGATGGTGTAAACGTCGATAGATTAGTATCATTTGCTGCATTAATAGCTTTTGCTAAAGTCCAACAAGCAAACAGGGGATATAAAAAGAGATACGAAGAGACCGAGAATGTAAAAAAGTTGGATAATAATGATAAATTCAGTAAATTAATTAGGAGCCCGTTTCGTCATATTGGCGGATCTGGTAATACTTTTGGCATGAGGGTTCCTAAACAACCGTTCAGAAATTTAAGATAATATGCAAGTATATAACGCCCTACAAACTAAAGCAGGTGCTAAGACAGAGTACAACAAAATGGGTACTCTTAATCAGCCTATACAATTTTTACCTAGATCAAAAAAAGATGAAGATTGGGCAGCATGGTGTCTAGACTGGTTGGAGTGGCAAGGGTTGAAGATGGTGCGCAGAAATGCACGTCGTCTTATGAAGAACTACAAACTTGCAAAAGGACTTATTGATAGAACTGACTATGTAATTGAAGAGGATAATGAATACGCAGATTTAATTGATACCCTAACTAAAGAGGATACATCTGCACTAGAATTAAAATTCTACCCTATTATTCCTAATGTAATTAATACCCTTACTTCTGAGTTTTCTAAAAGAGTCACTAGAGTAACTTATGGTGCTGTAGACGAATACTCCTACAATGAAATGTTGGAGCAAAAGAAAGCAGAGGTAGAACAGTTATTGGTTAGCGATGCTAGACGTAAGGTAACTGAAAGAATGATTATGATGGGCGCAGACCCAGAGAGTCCTGAGTTTCAGGAACAAGTTTCTCCGGAAGCATTAAAAAGTCTACCTGAAATTGAATCTTTTTACCAGAAAGATTACCGTTCAATGATTGAACAGTGGGCAGAACATCAGCATAGGGTTGATACAGAAAGATTCTATATGGATGAATTAGAAGAACGTGGTTTTCGCGATCTTCTGATTGCTGATAGAGAATTCTGGCACTTTAAGATGATGGAGGATGACTATGAGGTAGAACTCTGGAATCCCGTACTTACATTCTATCAAAAAGCTCCTGAGACTAGATATATTTCCGATGGTAACTGGGTTGGTAAATATGATATGATGACTGTTGCTGATGTCATTGACAAGTATGGTTGGTTGATGACAGATAAACAAATGGAAGCAATAGAACTTATCTACCCGGTAAGATCTGCTGGTTATCCTATTCAGGGTTATCAGAATGATGGTAGTTACTATGATGGTACTAAATCACATGCATGGAATACTAACATGCCATCGCTTGGTTATAGACAGTTCACTTCTATGTGGGATAGTGCTCAATACGGAGGTGATATTGTAAACTGGATTATGATGGAGAATGAAGACTACCTAGACATGGGTATGTCTAACCTTCTTCGTGTTACTACAATATATTGGAAGTCACAAAGACGTGTAGGACATCTTACTAAGATTACATTATCTGGCGATGTTGTTACGGAGATTGTTGATGAAGACTATGTAATTACTGATAAACCTGAGTACAACACATCACTTATAAAGAATAAGACTAAGCATACACTTGTATTTGGTGAGCATATTGACTGGATTTGGATTAACCAAGTATGGGGTGGTGTAAAGATTGGTCCAAACAGACCTACATTCTGGGGTACAAATAATCCTGGAGGTATTACTCCTATCTACTTAGGTGTAAATCAGAATCACATTGGACCACTTAAGTTCCAATTTAAAGGTGATAATTCACTCTATGGTTGTAAGCTTCCTGTAGAAGGTTCAGTATTCTCTGATAGAAATACTTACTCAAGGTCTCTTGTTGACCTTATGAAACCTTTTCAGATTGCTTACAATATTGTAAATAACCAGATTGCTGACATCCTAGTAGACGAATTGGGTACAGTAATTATGCTTGACCAGAACTCTTTACCAAGACACTCACTAGGAGAAGATTGGGGAAAGGGTAACTTTGCTAAAGCATATGTAGCAATGAAGAACTTCCAGATGTTACCTCTGGATACATCTATTACTAATACTGAGAATGCTCTAAACTTTAACCATTTCCAGAAACTGGATATGTCACAGACTGAGCGTTTGATGTCCAGGATTCAATTAGCGCAGTACTTTAAACAGCAAGCATTTGAGGTAATTGGTATTACCCCACAGCGCTTAGGTCAAGAGATATCAAGACAAACTGCTACCGGTATAGAGCAATCTATCAACGCTAGTTACGCACAGACTGAATCTTATTTTATTCAGCACTGTGACTACTTGATGCCTAGAGTACACCAGATGCGTACAGACTTGTCTCAGCATTATCAGTCTACAAAACCATCAGCAAGACTTAATTATATAACCTCTCTTGATGAAAGAAAAAACTTTGAGATAAATGGTACTGATTTCTTGCTCCGCGATATTAATGTGTTTGCTACTACTAAAGCCAACCAGAGAGCTATTCTTGAGCAGCTTAAGCAGCTTTCTCTTAACAATAACACTGCTGGTGCTAGTATCTATGATTTGGGTAATATTCTTAAGTCTGATTCTATTTCTGAAGTTACGCACATCCTCAAACAAACGGAGAAGAAAGCAGACCAAATAAGACAACAGGATATGCAGCAACAGCAACAGATGCAGGAACAAATGATTCAAGCTAAGCAGCAAGAAGAGCAGCTTAAGAGAGAGTTTGAAGCATCTGAGAAAGATAAAGACAGACAGGCTGAAATTATAGTAGCTCAAATAAGATCTGCAGGATATGGAGCTATGATGGACATCAATGAGAATAAGCAGTCTGATTACATGGATGCAATGGATCAAATTCAGAAGTCTGAAAACTACCAGAGCACTATGGATCTTAATCGTGAGAAGGAAGCAAACAAGATGATGCAGTCTAGAGAGAAGTTGAACATTGAAAGAGAGAAAATAAATGCTCAGAGAGAAATAGCAAACACTCAGTTGCGGATAGCTCAAGAGAATAAGAACAGGTTTGATGCACCTAACAAAACTGAACAAAAGGACAAAAAGAAGAAGAAGTAGCTATATTCTCCGTTTTATTTACATAAAGCAAAAAATTTTTAAAGTTTAGGTGTATATATTTGTTTATATTATTAGTGTAGATTTTAATTAAACCAACAAAAAATATGAGTAACACACAAGATAATACCGTTGTTGAGCAGGTTGATTTAGACCTGGACAACATCCTTGGTATGCCCGGAGCTGAAAGCATAATGCTTCCTGAAGAAAAGAAACCTAATGTATTTTCTGCAGGTAAACCCGATCTTTCTTTTATGGAAAAATCAGAAGACAAAGACGCTTCTGGTGAAAGTAAAGAAGAGGGTGCTGAAAAGTTTACAGATGTACTCAAAGATTTAGATCCTGAAGATGCTTCTTTAGGAAAGCAATTTGACGAAGAGGATACTAAAAAAGCTCCTGGACGTGCTAAGATTGCTAAAGATGGTACAGTAGAGTTAGTAAAGAAGTTAATTGACGCAGGTCAAATAATTCCTTTTGATGACGAAAAGTCTATCGAAGACTACTCTATAAATGATTTTGAAGAACTGCTTCAAGCAAATTTTGAAGAGAGAGAAAACAAAATTCGTCAAAGTACCCCAGCAGAGTTTTTTGAATCTCTTCCTGAAGAGCTCCAGGTAGCTGCTAAATATGTAGCTGATGGGGGTCAAGATTTAAAAGGATTGTTCAGAGTTCTTTCTCATGTAGAAGAAACATTTGAACTCAATCCTGCAGAACCTAACCATCAGGAAAGAATTGTAAGAGAGTATCTTACAGCTACAAACTTCGGTACTTCTGAAGAAATTGAAGAAGAGATCGATAGTTGGAAAGATAGAGATGAACTAGAATCTAAAGCTAATAAGTTCAAACCAAAGTTGGACGCTATGCAAGCTAAAGTAGTTCAACAAAAGCTTGCACAACAAGAGCAAATGAAAAGACAACAAGCTGCACAAGCACAAGCTTATATGCAGAATGTATATAACACAATTGCTCCTGGTGAACTTAATGGTTTGAAACTAGATCGCAAAACACAAGAAATGTTGTATGGCGGTTTGGTTCAACCATCCTATCCTAGTATTAGTGGTAGACCTACTAATTTGCTGGGACACCTTCTAGAAAAATACCAATACGTAGAACCAGATCATTCTCTTATTGCTGAAGCTCTTTGGTTACTAGCTGATCCTCAATCTTATAAGAGTAAGATTATGGATCAAGCTCAGAAAGTGCAGGTTGAAAAAACAGCACGTATGCTAAAGACAGAAGAAGCACGCAGAACTACAGGTTCACCTATTGTAGAAAAAGAAGAAGTAAAGCAGAGAACGATTAAACGTAACAATAACTTTTTTAAACGCTAATTAATTAACCTTTTATAATTTAAGTTAAAATGGCAACTCCAGTTTTAAATAATGGTATATTTCTACGAGATACCAACTACGCAGCTAGTTCACACGTAGATTCATACCACTTAGTTAACATGTTGAAGAATGCAGAACCAATGGACATGGGTCCAGTGGATCTGTGGGCAATGGCACAAAAAGTCGAAATGCCTCTTTACCAAATGTCTAGCTTTGGTGGTAAGAATGTAATCATGGTTGATAATGCAAGAGGTGAGTACAAGTGGCAGACTCCAGTTGTACAAGATCTTCCTTATGTTATCGAAGACATTGAACCAAGCAATACTGTTAAAGGTATTGATGGCAGTACCTTTAAAATTAAACTTTCACGTCGTGAGTTCGGTCATGGTGATATCATCACTTATGACAAGTACAACGGTGTGGAAATGTACATTGTTCCTGATCAGGATATTCTTCCAATGGGTGATGGTTTTATTTACACAGTACAACTTGTAAATAACGACAACACTAAGTTTTTGGATAACAAGTATCTTGCATCTGGTACTAAAGTATTCCGTAAGGGTTCTGCTCGCGGAGAGTACGGTGAGAGATTCTCTGATATTCAGATCCAGTCTGGCTTCCGTGAATTCTACAACTTTGTAGGTGGAGCTGAAGCACACGTACACTATTCTGTTTCATCTCGCGCTGATCTTATGATCAAAGGTGGTATGAATGCAGATGGTACTGTACCTGTAACTGAAATCTGGAGAAACTTTGACCAGAACATGGATCCTTCTATCACTAACCTTGAGAACATGGTTAGTCGTATGGGTAAGGAGTATGTTAAAAAGGCAATGTCAAATGGTAACCTTTCTCGTACCTTCTTGACCACAATGGAAGCAGCTCACTTGAGCAAAGTTGCAAGTGACATTGAAACCTACTTGATGTGGGGACAAGGTGGTAGAGTTCGTCAGGATGGTCCAGATGATGTAAGATTGTCTGTGGGTCTTTGGAGACAGCTTGACAACTCATTCAAGCGTGTATACAACAAGTCAGGTTTCAACCTCGATTTGTTCCGTTCTGAAATCTACAACTTCTATGCTGGTAAGGTTGAGTTCAAGGGTCCAGATCCTAAGCGTCAACTTATTGTACAAACCGGTATGGGTGGTATGAGAATGGTTAACGAAGCTATCAAGAAAGAGGCAGTTAACTCAGGTTTGGTTATCCAAGCTGCTGACAATGCTGGTATCGGTGCTATCACTGGTAAGGGCATGGATCTCGGATTTGGTTTCGCATACACTTCTTACGTTATCCCATTCTTGGCAAACGTGAAGTTTGTATTGAACCCTGCTTTCGATAACATCCACACTAACGACATTGAAAACCCAATCATCGATGGTTTCCCATTGTCTTCTTACAACTTCATCATCTTTGATATCACTGACAACACTAACGACAATATCTTCTTGTTGAAGTTGTCTTGGGATAACCAATTGAAGTGGTGGTACCAAAACGGTACAATGGACTACATGGGTCGTACCCAAGGATTCCAGTCTTCTGGACAGTTCAATGGATACCGTGTATATATGACACAAACAATGCCTGCGATTTGGGTAAAAGACCCAACCAAGGTATTGAAGATCGTTATGAGAAACCCTGTAACCGGTGGATCATTCTAATGATTTTAACTATAAAAGGGGGAGGGAAACCTCCCCTCTTTTATATTTGTAAAACCTTTTAACTTTTAAAACAATGAACGAGTATAAAAATCCAATTAAGAAAATGTGGCAGCAAGCTAACCAACCTATTCAGGATGGCAACAATGTACAGCTTCCACACACTTTAGGTACAGCAGCTCCTACTACAACTCCTGCTAAAATAGGTTTGCTGTTTATTAATACAGCTGGACCTGAAGTATATATTTCAACAGGAACCACATCAGATGCTGACTGGACATTACTAGTCTAATTATAAATTTTATAAACCAACAACAAAATGAGTGATACTTTTACAATGGTGCAAACGCCCGGTACTAAATCCGGACCTATTGCAATCCGTCCATTCTTTAATCAAACCGTATCTAATATGGGACTTGAGAAGTATGGATTATCTTTATTTGAGGGAGTTTTTCATGAGGAACAACTTGCATGTATTGAGCAGAATGGTGTGAAGAGATACATTACAGGTCTGAATGAATTTGCTCCTGAGATTAAAATGATTAGAGATGAGGATCAGAAACAAGCTAGAATCCATGAGATTCGCTCTGCTGTATCTGAACTAGAAAAAGAAATGGCAGCAAATCCAATTGAGGTTTCTGACCCACATTTCTGGAGCAAAGTAAAATTATTACGCCCTGAGAATGATGATTTCTGGACCAAGATTACATTGAGGTGTGGAAACACCCCAATGTTTCTTGATCCGGTAAAAGATCCTTTTGATAGAATTAGGCTTTATGCTATTGAAGCAGGTGGGTTTAGCATTATAGCAAAGAGCTATGAGGATGCTAAAAATAGACCTACTCCGGTTAAATTCTATTTGGATAAATATGAAGAAACTGCTGGAAGCAAAACTGAAATCAAAAAACTTCGTAACAAAGCTCTTGCTGAACTTCAGAAGTTGTTTGATAAGAATCCAGTTAAGTTAATGTACGTAGCTAAGATTGTAGACATCAATAGTGTTCAGTACAAGAAGTCTACACCTAATGATGTTATCTATGATAACATGGATATCTATATCAATGGTGAAGGTTCTGAGAAGAGTCAGACAAGAGCTGCTCAAACTTTCTTAGATGCTGTAAATTTTGATATGGAGACACTAAAACTTAAGGCGGTTATCAGAGATGCTAGCTACCTGAGATTTATTTCTACAAAACCTGATGGATTTATTTACCATACATCGTCATCTACTATGTTAGGTAGAAATCCTGCAGATGTTTTAGAGTATCTAAAGAATCCTTTGAATGAGGAGATACTCAAAGACCTTTTGAAAGCAACCGAAAAATACTGGAATCAATAATGGGAAACATGTTATACCAAGCTTCTGACAATATGAGTACTGTCAAAGGTGATAAGACTGCTAAGTACAGCAATGCTGCTACAAATCTTTCTTTAAGAAATTCTCCAGACCTAACCAAATCTTTAGTAAATTATAGTAAAGGAAGTAATTATGGCAACAAGTAAAAAACAAATGATTAAGCGCAAAGATGGATCCTACAGTCAACGAGGACTGTGGGATAATATTCGCGCTAACAAAGGTTCTGGTAAGAAACCTACTGCTGAAATGCTGAAACAAGAAAAGAAAATTAAAGCTAAAACTAAAAAGTAATGGCAAAGAAACTTAAAAAATTTCAACCTGGTGGACCAACTAAAGAAGTTTCGCTTACAGAAAAAGTAAAAATAGCAAAACAACTTTATAAAGATAATCCCGGTAAAGTTTATTTAGATGCTGTAATAAGAGCTGAGAAAAATTTAGCTGATTCTTTAGCAACACCTAAAAAAGTTATTCCTGTTGTTCCTAAAAAGAAAAAATAATGGCAAAATCACCTGCATGGCAAAGAAAAGAAGGTAAGTCAGAAAGTGGTGGACTTAACGCTAAGGGTAGAGCTTCCTACAATAAAGAAACAGGAGGTAACCTTAAAGCACCACAACCTGAAGGTGGTTCTAGAAAAAAGTCTTTTTGTGCAAGAATGTCGGGGATGAAGAAGAAACTTACTTCTAGCAAGACAGCTAATGATCCAGATAGCAGGATTAATAAAGCTTTGCGTAAATGGAAATGTTAACGTAAATTAGTAATAGTATGGCTAAGAAATCAAAGTCTTCTTTACCGAAGAAATTATTTGGAGGTGGTGATAAAAAATATAATCCCGCGGTACCAGGAATATTTAACATGGGTCAGAGAATGGAAGGTGCTGCAAATGTGTTAAGTAAAGGTGCTGTACCTGGAATGAAAAAAGGTGGTTCTACTAAATCTAAAAAAAAGTAATATTATGAAAAGTAAATGCATGTCTTGCGGAGGATCTATGAAAGGTTCTTCAAAAACTAAAATGGAAAAAGGTGGTAGTGCTGGGGGTACTGCACTTAAGAATGCTCTTATCAAAGCTGGTTACAAAAAAGGTGGTTCTGTAAAGAAGAAGTAATGGCTGAGAAAAAAGACAAGAAATGGATTCAGAAAGCTATCAATCCTGCACATAAAGGATACTGTACGCCTATGACTAAATCTACTTGTACTCCTAAGAGAAAAGCACTTGCTATTACTCTTAAGAAAATGGCTAAAAAGAGATAACTATTAAACTTATATAAAATGAAAAAGTCAGGTGGTGTTTATGTAAAACTGAACGGTAATCAAGCTGTTCAGAAAGTAGCTGGTTCTAAAGGTGCTGGTACTACTAAAAGTGTTAAGATCAATGAAGCTCAAAAGAAGGCAGGTGGTCGTGTAGGTGGTGGTAACAAACCAGCTTCTGTTGAGCCTAAGAGCAAGAAGAAAAACGTTAAGTAATGAAGAAAAACATACCTAAAATGGATATGGGAGGTCTCTACACAGGAGCATCTATGTCTCGTGACGTAGAGAACCAACCAATATCTGGGTATGGTACTTCTGAACCTAGCAGGTGTCCACCTGATTGTGGCAGTAAAACCGCTCCTAAATCTAAGAGCGGAGGCATTGACTACAAACAAAGGAGAAAACAACAGGACAAAATAAAGCCATCAAACTGTCGTAGAAAATAATGTTAAATAGTACCCTTAGATTAAAGATTCAACAGCGATTAAACAAACTCGCTAGTCAGGATTATGATAATATCGAGTGCTGGCAGATTGTTGAAGCTTTTAACAAAGCTCAGATTGAGTGGGTACGTAGACAGATTATGGGTCGCAATGCTGCACAAGCAGGTGCGGAGCAAACAGTAAGAAAGATTGATGATTTACAAAATCTACTTACACCCTTACCGTTAACTTCTATAAGCTCGGGTGATTACTATTTAACTCAGCCTCTACCAGATAACTATCTAGAGTATCATAAGATTGATATCACAGCTACAAAAGACTGTTGTACTGATCCTAAGAAACTTATAGTCTATTTGGTTGAGGAAGTTAATAGCAGTATACTTTTAAGAGATGAACTCCGCAAACCTAATTTTGAGTGGGCGGAGACTTTTTGCACAGTCGTAAATAATGCAATTAGGGTTTATACAAACAGAGAATTTGATATTAGAGATATTACTCTGATGTACTATAGACAACCCAGACGTATTGCTATTACAAACTGTGGTGACCCATATACCGGGTTAATAACAAGTACAGATGTAGAGTGTGAATTCAAAGATGATATTGCTGAGGTGATTGTAGATGCAGCAGCATCTATCTTAGCAGCTGATATAGAATCATTTAGTCAGTATACGCGCACATCTCAACAATCAGAAAATAACACATAATTATGGAAAATAATGTTTTAAGGAGATCCCTAAAGACTGGGTCACAACAATCACAGACCGCGTCTTCTAGCACCAAAGGTGCTGACATGGGTAAACTTGTTTCAGAATTTTTGGAAGCAGTAACTTCTGTACACAAAGCTCATCTCAAAATTACAGGTCCTGGTTCATATGCTGCACATACAGCAATGGGTGCGTTTTATGATGAAATCGGAGATCTTGCTGACTCTATTGCTGAGTCATACCAGGGAGTAACCGAGACGTTGTTGGATATTCCAGCAACTCAGCAAGCTTCTTGCAGTAGTGCTGCAGAATGTGTAAATTTTTTGAATAGTCTTTACCAAAAGGTGGATGCTGCTCAAAAAGCATGTGCTTATTCTGAGATTATTAATGACCTAGACAATGTCAAGTCACTGATTAATAGCACTAAGTATAAACTGATTTTCTTGAAATAATTTGGAAGTGAGCTAATCATTTCCTATATTAACTATATATTTTTGTTTGTAACCCTTTAATTTTTTAAAACAATGGCTTATTTTAATCATGCTTTTCACAAAGTGTTTTTAGCAACAAATGCTACTGACCCTTATAACACAGGTGCTGGAATTTTAGCTCGTAATCTTTTACCTGCTCAAGTTGGTTTTTATGCTGCTCCAAATAAAGGAGTAACTAACAACGCAACTCCAGATGCTTTGGTTGTTCCTGGTGCTAATGACTGTCCACTTGTTTTGGCGCAAGGTTCTATCTACGCTAGCGACAAAATTGGTCCTTTCCACGGAGGATACAGAGAAACTTCAAAATCAAAAATCATCAATCCTAAGTATGTAACAGGATTTTGGAGAGTTAATGCTTGTGGTATTCGTCAAGAGTCTATTTCTGTTGGAACAACCTTTGACACTACTACTGCAACAACTATTTCTCCTTGCACTGAGGGTGCTGATTTTGAATTTCAATGTGGGGAGACCTACTACCTTCGTGTAGACCTTAAAGGTGCTCCTAACCTTCGTTACCTTTCTAGAAATAACTATCTTACAGCTAGTGCTTACACTGGTTGCTGCGATGCAAATAATACTCCAGCTAATCCTTTGCTTGTTTATATTAACTGGGCATATCAGTTGTTGAATTCTCCTTTGACGAATCCTTTTATCAGAATTAAAATTCAATACGGTGCTGCTGGTGCTAATACTTTGAATCCTGCAGGATTGGTAACAGCTAACTGGTTTACATCTGCTGCTGCTGACTTGCAAATTTTGAATAACTACATTACCGGAGCACTTGCTATTCCTGGCGCAACTATTGCTGGATTTATCATTCAGGGTGCTTATGTAGATACTCAGTTTGGTGATTGTACTTTCTACCCAAATGATGCTTTGCAAGCTTACTTGGAGCCTGTTAAGTTGTATGCATCTATGGTTGACTACAATGGTGATCCATGTGCATTTACAGGTATTTGCGTAAGAAATAGCTGTCTTGGTCGTCAAGGTATGGGTTATGGTGAAAGCATTGTTCGTCGCTTGATTTTGTCAGAAGGATATGCTCAGTCTCCTTTCTATACTGGACGTGATCTTCGTATTCGTGAGATTACTCAAGGTTACAATGTTACTGATGCAATTGACCGCGGACTTGCTACTACTGCTCAATACGACAGCGTATTTATTCAGCATAGCGTTCCACGTTTCAACAATCCTACTGGTACATTTGATAATGATCAGTATTTGTTGGAAATTGTATTCCCAACAGGTAGCGCCAGCGCTACTGAGTTTTGCACTAACGTAGGAACTTGGATAAGTGATAATGGAGGTGCTTGTATTCTTGAAGCAGGTAGTGCAGAGGTTTATGCTTGTGAAGCTAACTCTGCTATATGTGGCAATGCAGCTTTGTCTTAATATTTGACTAATAATAAAAAGGGAGAGGGAGTTATACTCTCCTCTCCTTTTTAATTTATATACACATGGAGAAACATCAGTTAGCTTTAGATATTCCTGATACCTTATCAGGTTGCATATTCCGAGTAGTTGACGCTAGTATTTATAGCTCAGCTGGAGTAGTAGATTGTACCAGATTGGATATAACTCCTCCTGGTTTTACATCTCCTTTTTATGCGTCTAACCTAGAGACAGGGTTTATTGCAAATCTTACCGCTTGCAATGTAGGACTTCAAACAGCTAACTGTGGGAATACCTATAATGACTTTGTAGATGGTGTCTATAATGTAAAGTATAGCATCAATAACAGCACTGAGGTTTATGTTGAGTATAATCATTTGAGAATTACTTCTGCATTAAACCAGATAAATGATCTACTTTGTTGTTTAAATTTGCAAGCATGTGACCCACAAGGTCCTGTAAGAGATAAACTAAGAGAAGTTCAATTGCTTGATACTTTTTTGAAAGCAGCTAAAGCAAAAGTAGAATACTGCAACAGTATAGACCAGGGTATGGATATGTACAGATATGTAGTAAAGAAATTAAACAAACTTGCTTGTGGCTGCGGTTGTTCATCATGTAACTAATTAAACCAATATATTATGTCACAGTGTCCAAATTGCGGAGCAGCTATGAGCTGCGGATGTCAAAAGAAAGTACTTCCTAATGGAAAAATAGGATGTGCTAAATGTTATAACCCAGCACCTGCTGCAACACAAACCACAACTGAAAAAATTGATAACACCAGCTCATAATGGCACTTATCTATAAATTAGAATCCTGTTATCCCGATTTAAATGATGACATGTACACGTCATCAAATTTGTCGGCTTACTTAAATAAGTATATAAATATTTGTGGTGGGTGCTATAAGGTTTTACCGGCATCGGGAAATCCCTTTTTGTACATCATTGAATATACAGGAGCTGATTATGATACTTGTCAAGAGTGTTATGGGAATTCTATAGATGCCGATTGTGATGAGTGTCCTCCTTCTTATACAAAGTTTGCATTAGAAAATGGAGATGCTGCTTGCAGAAATTCAGAATTTTGTGAGATAGGTTCTGAGGAACCACTACCAGGTCAAGCTGATTGTGGTAAAATTGACTTCTTTTTCTACCTAGATAACTCAGGAAGTATTTCAGATCCTAACTGGGTTGTAATGCTGAATGGTGTAATTTCAGCAATTGATACATTTAATGCTCAAAATCAGTTTGCAAATGGCAGTCTGAGAATGGGGATTAGCTGGTTTAATAGCTGTAATCGGATTGCTATTGCACAAGAACTAACAGGTGATTATCTTACGGTAAAGTCTACGGCGGAAAATCTTAGAGATAATAGACCTACTCAAGGAAGCACTTTTCCATATTACGGTTTTATTCTTACATACGATCATATTACAGACACCGCGTATGGAAGAGATGATGCCGATAAAATAGTATCTTTTGTTTCTGATGGTGGTTATGGTGAATGTCCTGGTACAACGCTGCAACCTCTAATAGATCAAATGAAAGCGGGGACATATTCTGGACCCGAAGCACCTTTTCCTATTTTTCCTTCAGGAACAGCAACGTGCTGTGCAAATACTACACCTTTTGAGATAAGATTTATTTCTGTAGGTATAGGTAGCGGTATTAGTCAGCCTCAGTTGCAAGCTATTGCTAGCTCACCTAATGGTTTAGGGCAAGGTAATTTTTATATAGCAGATACTTTTGAGGACTTTACTCCTATTGCGCAAGATATTGCTAATAGTCTTGTTTGTCTAAATCCATTACCTACAGTAGCTCCTGGATACAGTGTTGTTCCTGTCGGTGAATGTTGCTATAGACTAACAAATTGTGAAACGGGTATTCAGATATATTCCAATAGCGATTTAGCTCAATATGTTGGACAGACTGTAAATATTAGTGGGCAGGATGGATGTTTTACAGTAGTACTTACAGACCTTACGTGTGAGAATGCGCAGGAGGTAACTATAACTAATACTTACGGTAGCTGCGAAGTATGTTTACCATCATATAAGCTTTATAACTGTAAAGACCTAAGCGTAACTCTTCAAACAGCTAATGTACAATTTGAGACACTTTTAGGAAAAACTGTAAAGCTTGTTGAGTATCCTGTTGACTGTTGGCAAGTGGGACCTAATGAACAAAAAACATTACCACTTCAATCACTTACTCCAAGCGGTCAACCTTTTGAAACATGTATACAATGTGATCCTGAAGAATTTGGTTTAAAAAACTGTGTCAACGGGGTATCTGTATTAACTACAGTTGATCTTTCAGCCTATATAGGAAAGGTGATTAAAGTAGACAATTTCCCAGGACTTTGTTTTACAGTAGACGATAATCCATGTGATTGCTTAGAGATAAGACTTAACAATCAAGTTTATAGTATTAACAGAGAAGCTAATCTTTTTAACGGCAGACCTTACTTTCAGTTTTCGACTATAAATAATCTGCCTATTGTTATAGCATACGATAGTTCTCAAAACAGATGGGAAGCATATAATCCAGTTACTCAAGATATTTATTTTTATTCTAACTTAGATATAGAATGTCCTACGACAAGTTTGTGGATAAAGTTAGATCCAAGTTTTCCTGGAAATATTACTACACAAATCTGCCCATTGCCTATATTGAATATATCACCAACAGAAGAATTTAATGACTGTGAGTGTTGTGTAAATTGTTAAAATAAAAGAAATGACTACTTCCTGTATATGCGTAACTCTAAATAGTTGTTTAACGGGATTACCTGTTTACTATTATACGTGTAAGCAGTCGTCTCAACAAACTGTTTTTATTACGGGATTAGCTCAGGGTCAGTTAATTGAAATTAATGATGCAGCTAACTTTCCTGAGACGTATTATACTTTCCAAAGTTTTTGCACAATACCCGGCGTAATATCTAATGCATGTAGAGCATGTACCGATTCACCTAATCAAATAGAAGATGACGCAGGACTCTCTATAAGCTTTTGGAGTAAGTCTAATGAAGCAACATGCCCAACCGATAACGCATTTAATGATGTGTATGTGCTTACTAATTGCTTAGCTAATGTAATAGTTAATAACAGTAATGTAGATTCTATTCAAAACTCCCCGTTGCTAGCTTTAGTTACATCTAGTGATCTGTATCTGTATACAGATATGATTGTTAAGCTTGACGGGTATGATGATAATTGCTATAAGGTTTCTGGTCCATTTACACCTGGCGAGGGTGCCTCACTAAGACCTACTTATACAATAGTAAATGCGTATAGTACTTGTGAGTGCTGTCTACCTTTTCCAGCAGAACCTAGTTGTTGTGAGATACCTAAGTATACACAGAAACCTGCAAAAGATTTCTTTAGAATAACAGTATCTGATGCTGAGATTAAGGCAAACACAAACTTTGCAAACAACTACTATAAGTTGTTTATGGGTATAAAGCACGGAGTTCACAGCTGTTGCACAGGTATAGACTATGATCAACTCTGGATAAATAAAGAGATAAGTGATCTAGAAAGTATTAACTATAGTACTTGTGAGGTGATTCTTCCTACTCTATGTCTGTTTGTTACTGGAAATGATATCTGTGGATCTCAGGTTGCAACTTATAATGACTTTATCAATGGTAAATGGTCATTTAAGTTTACCCGTGAAACAGGTATAAATGGTATCATTTATTGGGACATTCAAAACAGTTATTGGGTAATTGTTAATGAGGATACAGGTGTTATAGCAGCTAAGTTGTTGATAAACAGTGATTATCCTATTGGTACAAATGATCAATGGGTTGTTGTAAATAAGTCAGCGTGTTTGTCACCTGACTGCGGGTTATCTACATGGACAGTAGATTGTTCTTACTATGATGCAGATCCATGCGATAATTGTAACGAACCTGAAAATGTAGTAGCAGAATAAAAAAATAATTAGTATATTAAAGATATGGCAGTTCCTATTAAATCAAACAACACGCAGCAGGGATGTAATCCCATTTCATCTAACTGCGTTGTATGGCAAGGACCAGATATTCCATGCATTAACTTATGCACTGGGGATTCTGTTAGCGACGTTGTTGCTAAGATGGCAACAGAGTTATGCGAGATAGCGGATCAACTAGATATTAGTCTTTTAGATCTATCTTGTTTTAACCCGCTATGTCCAACTCCACAGAACTTTAGGGATGTAATGCAAATCATTATTGATAAGATTTGCGCATTAGAAAACGGAACTACTACTGATGGTGTTAATACTTCAGGTTGTCCGTCTGATTGTGAGATAGCGGTAGCACCGTGTCTTCAGTACACTGACTTTCTTGGAAACACTGTTGTAAGTTTACCTATTAAGGATTATGTAATTCTGATTGGCAATAGAATTTGTACAATACTTACTAGTATTGCTAATCTTCAGACACAGATTGATAGCCTTGATACAAGAGTTACAAATCTTGAAAATGGTTCTGGTGGTGGTAGTGGGTCTTCGTTTAATGTAACAAGTCAATGTGTTACTAATGGGTCCGTTACTCTAGCAGAGTATATACCACTTTTAGATGCAGCATTTTGTGAGTTACAAGGAAACTTTGGATCTCAGCAAGATTATCTTAATGCTTCTTCAGTAGCTGCTTGTGTTACTACAAACAGTGTTCAGATGACAAATCCTCCACAACTTGTTGGAGCTTTACAGGGATGGTTACCATCTCCACAAAGTGCTATGCAGCAAATTCAAAATTTGTGGGTTGCCATCTGTGATATTAGAACAGGACTTACTAATCTTCAAGATCAATTGACTGAGTGTTGTGCACCAGAAGCAGCTTGTCCCACAACTCTACCTAGACCTACTGTATATGTAAATAAAACCACTCCTGATGATTTCTTGTATTTCAGAGTTTCTGGAAATACAAATCCAGCAAATACTGGAATTGTTCTTGCTGATGGTAGCCAGTGGGCACTCGTAAGATTTGAAGGTACAGTTACACCATCATTTAATGGAAGTAGTCAAAGCATAACGCAGAATATACCAAATCCATCACTTTCTAGCAATATTGTTGATTACACTGGTAGCGAGAATCTTGCTAATAGATTCTTGAATGTTCCTGGAGCATCTATTTCTTTAGTTGTTTCAGTTGTTGGAACATTCTTCTATAGAAATCTTACTACAAATCAAGAATGTAGTGTGTCAGCAGCAAATAATGCAAACATACCTAACCAAAGTATTGCTACTTGTCCACTCTTACCTGGTCAAGCCAATCAACAATTTAATGTTACACCTGTAACTATTACTTGTAATAATCCACAAGGTTCATCAATTACAGTATCATTAGGTGTGTTCCCGCCTGTAACAGCTCCAGGTGTAACAAATGCTAACACGCTTGTAAATATTACTTATAATAGTACAGCTACAGGTACACAAGTTACAATACCTTACTCATTTAGCAACGGTGGCAGCATTGCTCTTAATAATATTGCATGTAACTCAAGTGTGACATTTAATGCGATTAGTACTACACAAAATGGTCAAACGGTTCAGTGTGCTAACTCTAGTTCAATACCTATTCCTCCGGACACAACACCATTGGGATAGATCCGTCACCATAAGCATTTAAACTTATAAAATAGTAATTAAAAAGATATACAATGGCTTGCTCAAATAATACAAGTACTAGCACAAATGGTGGATGCGGATGTGGATGTACTCCTGCTACTCAGGTAGCGCCTGCGTGTGCACCAAAATGCGCGTCATCGGTTGCAGGAAACTGCATGGAGTATGTCAATGCTGCATGTACTGTAATGAATGATAGCATACTAGAGTATAGCATTCAGAAAGGTGATACAATAGAATCGGTTCTTCAAAGACTTGTTCTTGCTATTACTAACCCGGGATGTGTTACAGCAAATGGTATATCATATTCTCCGATTCCTTTACAAAGTACAGCGACTACAAATTCTACTGTAAATATAACTTGGGGTGCATCTGATGCTAATCCTAGTGGAGATCCTGCATATGAAGTTCAGTATAAAGTAAACGATCCTATTATAGGAACATGGACATCGCTTCCATTACAAAGTACTACTACAGCTACAATTACAGGATTACTTGCAATGACTTCTTATGAAATACGAGTAAGACCTGTATATCCAAATACACTTAATGGAAGTTGTTTTTCAGTAACTATAATTGTAACTACCGCGTAATATGGCGTTCACCGCACAACAAATTGCCGCATTAAATCCCACCAAGTATGCCGCTGGTGATTATGGTAGCGTAACTTTAAATGGTGTTGACTATCCTACTCTTGATATAGGAAATTTAACAGTAACATGCGGAAACTTTACTGTAACAACCCTTGCTGGTATTCTTCCTGGAATTACACATTGCATTAATGGGACACAGTGGGCAAGTGCAGCTGCTTCTAATACTCCTGCGTGTGCTTTTGTTGATCCTGTTGCAGGCGGTAATGGAAGTATTGTTAGTGATATGTCTTTATCCCAGTCAGGGACATATAGTACTAAAGTTGTTAGAGGTTTACTTTTTAATTACCATGCTATTGCGGTAATTAATGCTTATCTAGCTACTCAAGCTGGTAACTGGAGAGTACTTACAGAGTGTGACGCTAAGCATATGAAAAACGCTTGGTCATATCCTGCTGGAGGTGGTTATGGTGGTTGTTCGGGTACTACTCGTTTTAATGCTATTGGTGTATCATCAGGTAATGTAGCAGGCAATACACCTGATAGATGTGCAAATACAGGTACAGTTACTGACTCAACTGGTTTAGGTGCAGCTTTATTTACTAAGCTTGCTATGCCTAATGTAAATGCACCTAACGCTGCTATTACTAATAATAGCGGCTATAGTTTAGTGACAACTGGATTTATTAATGCAGGCGGTACTACATCTGGTGCGGATAATGGAAATTATTGGACTAGTACACTTGCAGATAAACAATTCAGTCCGTCACTTAATGCTGCTAATAATGCTTGGAGAGGTTTTGCTGGATATGGTGCTGGCACCACCAGAGAAACTTACATGGACCACATTCCAAGTGATACTAATGCAGGAGGTATAGATAGGGGATATGCTATAAGACTTTGTAGAACAAAGGTAACCCCTTATGCTTTTTCGGCTAGTCAAAATGTTCCTGCTGATACTGGAACTTTAGTACAAGGTCAGGCTATAGTAGTAAATGTAGCTCTTGATACTAGTACTGTTACTAGTACTATCGCCTACACAAACAGTATGGGTACTTGGAGAATTAACAAGTGCCAAGATGTTGTAAATGGAGTTACTGCTAGAGCAGGTACTGATATTGATCCTCCTGGTTGGGATAAGTTATTAAGTCCTGATCCGGGTAGTGGTGGTCCTCCATTATCTGGTAATATTTTAGTTAGATTCTCAGGTACTCCGGCAGCTGCAGGAACATTTACTTGGAATCTTCCTATAGGTTGTCAAACAATTTCAATAACTAGAACTGTAGAGGCTCCTGAACCTGATATATCAACATTAAACTGTGCAGGTGCAAATGGTACTCTTACTCAAGATATTATAGAGGGTATTGCTGTTTCTCCAGGTACTACATTTACTGTAACTTATACTGGTGGTAACGGTATAGCATATCCCTTACAAACTTTTAACTCTACAGGAGTTACAGGTTTAGTTGCAACTCTTGCTGCTGGAACTTTAAGTAATGGAAACGGATCTCTTACGTTTACTGTTACTGGAACTGCTTCAGCAGCTGGTACTGCTGTATTTCCTATAACATTTGCAGGAGCATCATGTAATGCAAATATTACAGTTGACCCAGATAATGGTACTATCACAGGATTGACAGGTTGTACTAATGCAACTTTAATTAACGGACCTCTTGTTGCAAATACTGCAGTTGCTCCGGGAACAAGTTTTACAATAAACTATCAGGGTAATAACGGTCTTACTTTTAACCCACAGACAGTTACGTCAACAGGTGTTACTGGATTGACTGCAACTTTTGCTGGCGGTACTTTTCCTAGCGGTAATGGTACGTTTAGTTTTACTATTACAGGTACTCCTGTTGGTAGTGGTACTGCATCATTTGCGGTAAGTTTTCCTAGTCCAACTGGTGGAACAGTTACTTGTACTGTTACTTTAAATGTTGATCCAGACGGACCTGCTATTACAAGTTTAATATGCTCACCAACAAATCTAGTAGGTGGTCCTATTTTAGAAGGAATTGCAATATCAGGTGCATCATTTACAATATCATATAACGGTGGAAATGGTTTATCTTATTCTAGTCAAACCATTACATCCACAGGTGTTACAGGAATAACAGCAACTCTTAGTGCAGGTACTTTAGCAAACGGTTCCGGGCAGCTTACATACAATCTTTCAGGAACACCTGCCGATAATGGTACTGCTGCGTTTCTTATAAGTTTTCCTACACCAACAGGAGGAACTACAACTTGTACAGTAATTGTACCTGTTACTCCGGTTGTTTTACTAAGCTACATAGGTTGTGATAATGCAACTTATTCTCCGTCATCTCCACCATATACTATAGATACGCCAATATCAACCAACGTATCTATACCATATACCTCAACACAAGGTGGTATTCTTGCAGCAGTTTCATATACCTCATCAGGTGTAACGGGATTAACTCTTACGTTAAATTCTACTACGGTACAAGATAACGCTAACGGAGTATTTACAGGAACTCTATCTGGAACACCAACTCAAACAGGAAATGCAGTATTTACAATATGTGTTGGTGGATATTTAGGTCAGGGGCAAACATGCTGCACACTGACAATACCTATAGAGATTCCTCCACCAACTATTGGTACACTAGAATGTCAAAATGCTAGCTTTAATGGACAGATTCAGTATCCTCAAAGTTATAGTGTTGGGAATAATGTTACAATTATAATTCCATATACCGATGGAAACGGTGGAGCATATCCATATACTTCTGCTACATCCACTGGTGTAACTGGACTTACGATATATACCGGTCCTGGAAACTTTGCAGGATCACCATCACTTCCTCAGAATGGTACATTTACATTTACAGTAATAGGCACACCATCTGGTCCAGGAGTAGCTAACTTTACCATCAACATAGGTGGTCAGACTTGTGAGATTTCTTTAACTGTTACAAATTTACCGGGGACAGTAAATTCTTTAAATTGTACAGGAGCCACAACAGATATTCCAGTACAGTCAGGTCAATCTGTTTCTGGTATAACCATGTCAATACCTTACACAGGTGGTAATGGTGGTTTTTATAACACACAAGTACTCCAGTCTATTCCTTCAGGTGTATTTGCTACACTGCCTGCTGGTAATCTTGTTAATGGAAATGGTACACTACAGTTATCTCTTTCTGGTACAATGCCTATTGGTTTTATACCGGTTACGTTTCTGTTTCCATTTCCTGAAGGATCTGCTCCTTGTACACTTACATTAACTCCTCCTGTTGGACCAGGAACAGCAGACTTAGATTGTAATAGTTTAATTGTTGTAGGTTCAGTTACATATCCTGATCCAATACCGGCAAACAATCCTATCATCCTCTACATAAACTATGATAATAGTAATGGAGGATCATATAATGCTGCAACATTCCCGTCTTCACTTGCATTTAACGGGGTGGCTGGATTAACAGCAAGTCTAGCAGCTGGTCAGTTTCAATTAGGTTCTGGTACTTTACAACTAACTGTAACAGGAACTCCTCAAAGTTCTGGAATAGCATACTTTGATGTTACAATAGGTGGAACCACATGTACTCTTGAAGTACCCGTTGGTGCACCTGCTGGTGAAATAGACACTTTAAACTGTGAACCTAGTTCAATTTCTGTAACTGGAACTTTAACCAATGGGTCACCAGCTGTAGGAGTAACATTTACGGTTCCTTATATAGGATCTAATGGTGGTACTTATTCAGGAAATACTGTTAACTCAAGTAGTATTGTAACGGGACTTACTGCTACACTTGGACCTGGTTTATTTAACCAACCAAATGGAAGCGTTACATATACTGTATCTGGAACACCACTAGGTTCAGGTCCTGCTACATTTCCTATTACTGTTGCGAACCAGTCATGCATAATACTTCTTACAGTAGATCCTATACCAGGAACTGCTAATCTAGACTGTGCTAATTCTACGTTTAGTGCAAATCCTGTACAAGGTTTTTCTACTCTTATAACGGGAGGTATTCCTTATACCAATGGTAACGGAGGATATTATGATCCTTATACTGATACTGTAGACGGATTAACGTTAACCATTAACGATGGGTATTTTAATAATGGTTCAGGATCTGTTCCATTTACTATATCTGGTACAGCCACTGTATCAGGACCAATTACATTTACTAATATTCAGGTAGGTGACCAAACTTGTAATTTAACTATTATTGTTTCGGATCCCCCTCCTATTATTGATGACTTACTTTGTGATCAAGCAGTAATTTCAGGGTCGTTAGTAATTAACCAATCTGCATCAGGAGTTACCATTACTATTCCATACAATGGAAGTAACGAGCAACCTTATCCTGAGGATAGCAGCAACTCTACGGGAATTCCTGGTTTAGTTGCTACTACACCTGCTGGCACATTAACTGATCCTACAGGAGTTCTTGTATACACTGTAACAGGTACTCCACTCGCATCTGGAGTTGCTACATTTACTATTACTATAGGTACGCAGACTTGTGTAATCAGCATACCTGTAAGTCCTCCAAATTTCTTTGGTCCATCAAATCCTTCTCCTTGTCAGGAGGTAACCTATAATGATCCTGGTTGTGAAGTACTTGCAACCACCTGTACTATTCTTTTAAATGGTACAGAAGTGTCATACAGTACACTAAGTACTACAGATCCTTGTCAGGTATCTTTCCAGGTTCCTTGTGATACTGAGCCAAACTCAATTGCTGAGGTTACCTTTTTAGATTGTGAGGATAATATAATCACGATTGAAAACTTACCTATTGGTGATGTTTTACCTGCATATCTTCTTCAAAACTTTGGTTGTCCAGGTGATCAAATTACAATAATTGATACCGGATGCATCTATACACCCCAGGTAAATGATATAGAAGTATGTTCAACTTTAGGTTGTGTTCCAATTACTACAGGTATAAATATCTTTAATAATCCACCACTACCCTGTAGTTTTACAGTTACATTACCTTCTGTAATACCTGTAGCATCTTATCCTGCTACAGTACAGATAGTAGTTAATGGAGTTTCCGGAGAACTATTAAGTTTAGACTTTGAGCTTCAAAATTGCGGAACTGCTGAAAACAGTTTTGATCCTATTCAGTGTGCTCTACCCAATGCTGAGGTAACATTTACAAATCCTGGTTGTGATATAGTAAACCCTGATCTTACTAGTATTCTTGTAGATGGGGTATCTGCTACAATTACAGATATAAATACAACATCACCGTGCTCAGTTAGTTTTGTTCTTCCTGTTGGTGCTGGACCTGGTCCTGTTGATGTTGAGTTTTTTGATATACTGGGTAATGTTCTTGGCACAGAAACTTATTCAATAGCTGCAGAAGGTGTTGGTTCCTTATATACTGTAACATTTACTCCACAGACTGAAGGTTGTCATAGAATATACTTTAGAACTACTGAAGTAGAATACTGCTATTATCAAGCTGAAGGTCCTTTTGAGATTGGTGTACCAGTAACAGTTACAATTGATTTGCAGGATTATGCTGAGTGTTTGGTTACTACCCCTCCTACTAGTTGTGATACCTTTATAACTGTTAATGGTTATATACAACCATGCTGTAATGCTGAAGATACTTTAGACAATAGAGTAGAACTTAACTGTGTACAGTATCTTACAACAGATTGTGGGCTATACTCTGTAGAGTGTTTATCATCTAACTGCGGTACGTTTACTAAATCAAACTGTTTTGCCTCAGGATGCACAGGAATAAATGACTTAACTGAATATGCATTTAGAGGTAATAAGAGTATACCTAACGACAAAGTTTATGTATGCTCTGAAGGAAATGGTGTTCAAAATACACCTAACTCTACCTATACGATAACTAAACTTTCTTCTGTAAGTGCATCAATTTACGGAGATAATATATTACCAAGTTTTCCTTTTGGTCCTGCAAACTGGTCAGATGGTGGGGGTGCTGAATGGAATCCTGTTGGTGTTTGTACAGATTTTCTAGGTGACCATTTATTTGTTCCAGAACTTTCTAGCACTGGTATCTCAACAACACCTGGTGCTATACTTACAAATGGACTAATATATGAGTTTACTTTTATAATGGCTTCTGTTTTTCCTACTACTATTACTTTTAGTTCAGGTATAGGAAACTCAGTACCAGTAGCTTGCCCAGGAGGTGTTTATCCACCTACAGGAACAACTTACCAGATAACGTCGCAGAATGGTAAATTAACAATATCTATCCCTTCTATAGGAAAAGGTACATGCTTTAAACTATTATCTCTCAGAGAAGTTACACCTAATGTTAGAACTACATGCTGCACTTGTTTTGGTGGCGAAGTTCAGATAGAGTTTCCTGAAGAAGGTCCTTACTCTATAGATGTATATTATACTCAGTGTACAGATGAAGGTCCTCAGATTGCTACTGCTACATTAACCAATACTACAAGTGTTGTGAACTGCTGTACCTATGGAAGCATATTTCCTGTAAATAAGTTTGATATTCAGTATATAACGTCAATAATTTATACAGATACTCCAGCTTGTTAATATAAATATGAGTCTAGCTTTTGTTGGTTTAAGCAAGACTGCTACAAAGAGCCTTGGGTAAAACCAAGGCTTTTTGGTATATTTGTTTTTATAATCGACTAAAATTTACTAAATTATATTATGATGAGGAACTTTAGAAAACCGGATCTTGGAGCTCCTAGATTTAGACCAAAAGCTTTCAATGTTTTAAACAAAGAACTCTGGAAAGAATTTAAGGAGAAGCATCCGAAGTATAAGGATCTTACTTATATGGAATTCAAGAAGATTATAAAACTAAGTAACCAGAAGTTTTGGGAAAAAGTAATCTCTTATAGAGATGGTGTTGAGTTACCCGAGAGTCTAGGTTTTATTTTTATAGGTACGTGTACATCTCAGAACTCTAAAAGAAAAAACATAAACTACGGCAAATCAATTAAGTACGGCTTTGAGGTAAGCAATAACAATCTTATTTCTGACGGAAAGCTAGCTAAGATTTTTTACACAAACTACGCGGTTAAGTATAAAGTTAGAGATAGAGAAATTTGGACGTTTACCCCGTGTAGATCTTTTAAGAGACAGGTTGCTAAGACATACCCAGAAAACTGGGAAAAGTATATTGAGGTTCCGGATAATCTTAAGATATCCAGATTGTATAATGAACTGATTTCTAAAGACATAGAAAAGAAAGAAGTCTCATCAGCAATTGTAAACTATAACGAATTTGATTTAAGCTAATGACTACAATAGGAGAAAGCATATCAAGAGTTAGAAACTTGGTAAAAGCAGCAAAGCAAGATGCTTTTATGACTGATAGATTTATCTACAGTCTGATTGTAAAGTATGCTAAGTTGTTGATTAAGAGACAAGACGCTCTTAATGTAAGACTTAAGTTTGCAAGTCTTTTTAGAACTCTTCCTTGTGTAGAGCTAATAGAGACGGATAGAGTAGAAGCTTGCTGCGGCAGTTTACCGGACACCTGTAAAGTAATGCGTACCAGGGAAAAGATTCCTGCACCCTTTGAGGGAGCTTATGGTGCTTTTATTAGAACTGTGTCATCCATAGACGGATCGGTTGAGGTTTATAGAACCCAACCTGCTCAATTTACATCTATGACCAAGACTACCGCTTTTAAGTACAACAAGCAGAAGTACTACTGGTACATGAACGGTTATCTGTATTTGCCTAACATTGAATGGGAAAGCGTTTTGCTAGAAGGAATCTTTGAAGAAGACATTGCGATATTTACATGTGCTTCTAACGGAATCTGTAAGATTCGTCAAGATGAAGTGTTAGGTATACCAGATGATCTCTTTGCTGAAGTAGAGCAAAATGTAATAGCACAACTTATGGGAACAGTTCAGATTCCTAATGATACTAACAACTCTGACAAACAAAACATTCTAAGATAATGGATTATAACTATACCCTGAAATACAGGACTTTTGATTCTCTTCTTGAGGATGTTAAGATGGATCTCAGAAACTTGTCAGCTGATACAAGTATTGAACCTGCGCAGCTTATCAAAGTAGCACGTAAGTGTAACTATGATCTTGGTCTTAGAATTCAAAAAACTAGAGAGACTGTTCTTGAGATAGAGAAAAGCAAAGCTCGTCTTCCTGAAGATTTTCAGATAATGAACTTTGCACTTATCTGCGGTAACTATACCGTTGTAGAAGTTCCTCCACAAGGAACTAATGTTCAAGAGATTGTACCTGGATATAGACCTTGGATTGAATCTAATACTTGTTCTGACTGTAATGGTACTTCACCGGAAACAACTTGTATGACTCAATGTGGCACTGACTATACTCTTGTTCAGATGGTCAATACAGTTAGGAGAGAGTTTAGAACTTTTTCTCCCATATCATTTAGAAGTTCTCAGTTTGTAGATGTAGAGTGTCCTAATGCATGTTCACCAAGATGGCATAACAAAGATGAAGCTTATATCAAAGATGGTTGGGTGTACACCAACTTTGAAGACGGTAATCTATATATTAATTACCAAGCAGATATGGTAGATGATGAGGGTAATATTATTGTACCAGATCATCCTATGCTTAATGAGTATTATGAATACTCACTCAAGAAAAGAATTCTTGAGAATCTTGTAATGGATAATGTGAATGTTACAGGACAATACCAACTTATTTCTGCAGAGCACAGAGTTGCTAGAAACGCAGCATTCAGTATTGTTAATACTCCTAACTTCTCTGAGATGATGAGGGTGTGGGCGATGAACAGAAAAGCAATGTACTCTAGGTACTACAATATGTTTAAGAGCCACTACCATCCTTTTAATTTAAGAGTTAATAACGCTGTTTAATTATGGCAAAGAAACAAGGTACAACTCCCGAATCAGGGATTAGCTCTAACTCAGGATCTTTTACCAAAGGTCTTGTAAGAGACTTCGATGAAAACTTTGATCCAGAAAGTTCATGGCCTTATGCACGTAACGCTTCAAACAATTCTAAAGAGGGTGACGTTGGTGTTTTAGGTAACGAACCATCAAACTCTGCATGTGGAGTTGCTCCCTATACAGTTATTGGTAGAATATTTTTATTTAATGCTTACTGGGCAATATTTTCTACAAATGATAGCGAGTCTGAAATAGGTGTGTATGATGAGTCGCTCTGTCAATACAGAACTGTAGTTAACCAGAAATGTCTAAATTTTAGGAAACTAAAATTGATAACAGGTGTAGCTAAAGAAAACTTTGATTGTCAGTGGGCAGTTTACTTTGCTGATGGTAGAAATCCTGATAGGTACATAAACTTAGGTAATCCTACATTGTGGCCAGATACAATGTATATGGGTAACAACTACTACCAAAATCAGGTACTGTGGCCAGGTGTACAGTGGGTAAAAGATTGCAAAGATGTAAACGATTGTACAATTTGTGATCTTGTAAATCAGTTAGATTGTAATCAAATAAGAATTAATAAACTAGTTAAGACCCCTTGTGTCAGACTTAGCGCTACAGAGGGTGGTGGTAACTTAGCTAATGGTTCATATGTTGCTTTTGTAGCATATCTAGAAAATGGACAGAAGTATAGTGATTATACATCTCCTTCTAATGTTCAACCTATTTTTGATCACGATAACTTAGGTGGAGCAATTACTGCTACCATATCCAATCTTGAAAATGAATCATTTACTGAGTTTGAACTTGTCATAGCAGCAACAGTAAATGGTCAAACTGTAGCTAGAAGAATAGGAATATATGCTTGCGATGACGCTCCTGTGACAGTATATTTAGATAGCATTAATGACTCATTGACTACAGTACCTCTTGAGTTACTTCCTATAAGAACACCTCTTTATGAAACAGCAGACTCTATTTTTGAAACAGGTAGTTATCTACTTAAGATAGGTCCTCGTACAACATTTGATTTTAACTACCAACCCCTTGCTAACCAAATTCAAGCTAAGTGGTCTATTGTAAGGTACCCTATAAACTATTATAAGGATGGTGGTACAAATACCGGTTATATGCGGGATGAGGTTTACTCATTTTTTATCAGATGGATTTATGTAACTGGGGAAAAATCTAGGTCATATCATATTCCCGGAAGAATTGCGGACAGTAAAGATCTTACTGAGTCAATAGGCATCTATCCTACTGAATTAGAGTATGGTTTTGAAAAAGAAAATACCGCATCTGTAACAAGTACCACTTCATCTACTCTTTCTGATGGAGGTGTTGTAATTGCTGAAGGACAGATGGGTTACTGGGAATCTAGTGAAAAATATCCAGATAGAAAACCTGAAATTTGGAATTCTAGCTATGATCCTAAATTGTCTGGTACAAGTCAAACAACATGGGATCTTTGTAACAAACCTATCAGACATCATAAGATGCCTGAAGATGTTATAAATAATAATGCAAATTATTCTAGAGCTATTACATTAGATGGTTCTGGAAATGTTGTTGCAAATCCTGGTTATACTGGCGCTACTCATTTGCAAGTAGTTGGTGTCAAGTTCTCAAATGTTAAACCTCCGGTTTATATAGATGATGATGGTAACGCACAAGTTGTTCCGGGTATATCTGGTTACGAAATACTTCGTGGATCTAGAACAGGAAATAAATCTGTTATAGCAAAAGGTATTATAAACAACATGCGTGTCTATAAAGACATCGATGATACTTTAGGTCTTTATGCAAACTATCCATATAATCCTGTAAAAAATGCTCCTCAACCATTTGGGTTACCGACAATAGATCCTACTCTATCATTTAAAGAAGTTAATGGTAGTGGTGGTAATTATGAAGAAGTTACCGAGGCACATGTAAAGAAAAACTTTTTTACATTCCACTCTCCAGATACTAGTTTTTACAAACCATTTCTTTCTGTAAAAGAATTAAAAATATATACAGAGTTAGGTAACTCAAAAAATGTAAAAGGAACTTTTGACCCTGTACCAGGACACCCTAAACAAAAGTTAATAACAAATGTTGCGTCTACTGCAGCTTTACTTCTAGGTATAGCAGAAGCTGTATTTGCAATGAAGGGTGATGAAGAATGGATAGCTGAGGGTAACAGAGCTTTGAATTTAGGTTTTTATGGTGCTTTTGGTGGAGCTTTAACTGCTAATGTCGGCGCATGGTCTGCACCTTTTGTGGGTCCACAAGCTGGCGCTGCAGTACTTGCTCCTCTTCAAACTGCAGAACTAGCTGCGCAAATAGGAACCAGTACTGCAGCACAAGCTTCTTTAGGTGGCTTTAGTTCATTGGGTGGTGCTTCTTTGGTTACAGGTAACAATGCCCGACTATACAATTTAGGTGCACAGGTAGCAAATGTAGGGTATACTGCAGCAACGGGTGGTTTTATGGGACCAGGTTTAACTAAAGTTCACAAAGAAGGTACTTTATCTGGTATGCCTACACCGATTGCTGCATTTGCGGCATTACCTACTTTGTACACATTGGCTACTGCTGCTGCAGCTAAGACACTAGATTTAATTTATGCTTTTGTAAAAGCTCGTAGTTATGTTTATAGATACGCGTCTCATGGGTTTCTTCATAAGGATAATGTACCACCTTCAAATAGAAGACATTATATAAATGATTCAGCTTATTTGAATGAAGGTTTTAACATGTTTGCTAATTTTAAAATTAACAACATTAATAGATTTAAAACTACATTATTAAATACTAATACTGATGTACCTGTTCCAGCTATTACAGATAATACAGGTGTCAGTCTATCTAGAAATGTTAGTCCTAGTATTCTTGATACGTCCGATGGTAGAACTAAATATTACTCAGAAGAAATTGTAAGAACTATATCTACCACCGCATCTTGTTTTTACTCAGGAATAAAAATTAGATTTAGAAATCAGTACGGACAACTAGATGCCATCAGACAGATTCCATTACCTTGTCCTCAGATTGTAAATAATAATTTAGCAATACCCGCAACTGCTATTACATCAACTCAAACAGGAACAAATATTCCATTAGCAGTTACACAATTTAATGTTTCTTATGAAACCGGTGTATTGTTTGGAGGAGATACCTATATAGGTAGATACACAGAAAAGAATACTTTCTTTTATTTTTATGACTGGTTGTATGGTCAGCCAGATGACACTCCTTTTAACTATAGATCTAAATACTTAGGTTTATATCCAAGATACTGGGCAGACTTTAGCAGATACGACATAGATGGTATGATACCTTCTATGCTGCAAAGTTTGAGTAATCCTGGTTCATGGGAAACTCCAAATAATCAAGTAAATCTTGAACAAGAAGCACCTACAGGAAGTGGTTTAACAGGACTTGTAGGATTTGTTGCAGGAGCTGTTAGTTCTGTGTTCAGTGGTCTTTTAAGTTTATTTAATCTGGGTGACAATGAAAATCAAAATGCTGGAGGCAGTAAATTTAGTTTTAGTATTAGAAGAGGTTTCATGTATCTCTTTAACTCTGGTGTAAGAGATTTTTATGTAGAGTCAGATATTAATGTGGATCAAAGAGACTGGGGTGAGCTAGATGAGCAAAAACACTTTGAGATTCTTTCTGACCTTAAAAGATTATTTGACACTCGAATTATTAAGTTCGGTAACTACTATAAGATTGATCCATCTGTTTCATTGTCAAAGCTTTACTACAGTGTAGTATCCTGGGGTAACATGCAGGATAGAGATTACAATCCGATTGTAGCTGCGCTGTGCTATAAGTATTTACCAAACAGAGTCATCTACTCATTGCCCACAGTACTTGAAGGTAAGAAGGATGGTTGGAGATTATACTTACCAAACAACTATAGAGACTTTAAATCTAAGGTTACTGCTATTAGACCTATAGGTAAGAATGGAGCGCTGATGCTTTTTGATAGGGATAGTCCCGTTCAGATTCAGGGTACCGAAACTCTTGAGTCCGATATGGGAACTAAGATTACAGTAGGTGACGGTGCATTGTTTAATAAACCATTACAGGCACTTATAAACACAGACCAGTCTTATGAGTACGGATCTTGTCAAGATAAGTTTTCAATTCTAAATACCCCAGCTGGCATCTACTGGGTATCCCAATCCCTAGGAAAAGTATTTACAGTAGGAAGCGGACTAGAAGAGATATCAGCATCTGGTATGCGTTGGTGGTTTAGTAAGTTTTTACCTTACAGAATACTAGAGGATTTTCCAAATTTTGAAGCTATAGACAATCCTGTAATTGGTGTAGGTTGTCAAGCTGTTTATGATAATGACTCTTTGATGATATACTTTAGTAAGAAGGACTATGAACTTAAAAAAGATTTACCCGCAGGAATTAGTCTTACTTATGTAGGTGGTATAGATTTTCTTTTAAACACAGGGGGTTCTTCCGGAAGACCTAATGCTGCTAAAATTAAATTGGGTGACCCTACCTACTTTAATGATGTCTCATGGACAATATCGTATGACCCTAAAGCAAAAGCTTGGGTGTCTTTCCACGATTGGCACCCTACAATGATGATTCCTAGTAACCAGAATTTTATAACTATCAATGATAATACTTTCTGGAGACATAATGATCGCACAGATAGTTTCTGTAACTACTACGGTAAAGATTACCCTTTTCAAGTAGAGTATGTAGTAGACACAGGACAAGCAGTAAATACTTTAAAAAGTATAGAATATTTACTTGAATCGTATATTTACGATATAGATGGTATAGATAGATTCCAGATCTTAGACTTTAACTTTGACGAGCTTACTGTATATAACTCTGAGCAGGTATCCGGAAAACTTATTCTCAACATGGCACCTAAGGATAATCCTTTTGCCAGATTGAACTATCCTGCTGTAACTGGTGCAGGGATAAATATCATGTACGAGAAAGTAGAACAGAAGTTTAGAGTAAATCAGTTCTGGGATGTTACTGCAGATAGAGGTGAATATAACGTAAACGTACAGAGACCGATATGGTTAACAGGATGGGATGGATACAGAAGAGAGCTTAATCCAGCTAACCTTAACTATGCTAAGTCTGTATTTGAAAGAAAGAAGTTTAGACATTACTACAACAACGTTTTGTTTACCAGAAAGGTTTCAGGTAATGCTAAAATGCTAATGAAGATATCTAATAATAAGAACTTACTCTCACCAAGATAATGAATTGGCTAGATAAATTTATAGTATCCGAAAGAGGTCAGTGGGATTATCCCGGTTATCCTACAGTAATTCCAACTAAAAATGGTAGAATAACAATGGAAGGTGTTCCATATCCTGTAATAGGATTTGTTCCTGGACAACCTCCTGTTATGATGCAACCTGGTAAAAATTATAAATTTCCAGGTAACATGGTGTATGAAATACCTGTAACGGAAAATAAGGTTTTTAAAACCAAGGAGGATTTTTATAGAGATCTATTACTACAAACAAGAAATAAATACTGGCCAAAAAGAGAAAGTAAACCTTTTGATTTAGGTTTTGATAGTGCGTTACCTAGAGTTGGTCCAGGACCAATTAAAATGCCTACTATAAGATCTAGTTATACCGGCATTGCAATGAAGCAAGGTGGACATATACTTCCAGGTAGACTTAAAAACCCAGAAGGTAACTGGGTGTCAGTATATGCTAACGGAGGAGACATATCTATCCCAGATTTGTCTAGACCTAATTGGTTAGATAAGTATCAATCTAAAACTACATCTGGTTCTGTTTCTAAATCTGGTCCAAGAATTGAAAACTTACCGATTCAGAAAGTTGATAACAAACTAGAAATAGCATATGATGGAAGCACTGTATACGTGCGTAAGATAGGTGAAGAGAAATTTACCACGCTTAACCCGGAGAAGTCTAAAGCTTTTATTCAAAAGTACCAAGGGTTTATACCACCAACTCTAACTCAGGTTGAGGAACAGAAAAAGAAACAAGCTGCTTATAATGCAAAGATTGCCAAAGAGAAGAAAGAGTTTGATGAACTTCGCAAGGTAGATACTACTCCTAACCCTAGGGAGAAGGAGATGATGATAGAGCTTGCTAGAAAAGAAAGAGCAGAGCTAGGTGAAAAAGGTTTTCTTGAACAAGCATGGGACGCCTTACCAAATGCATCTTCTATTACAGATCCTATTAAAAGAGCATATCATGCTTTACCGGATGTTGGAGATGTATCTAAGGTTGCTAGTGGAATGATGGGTCTACCCGAAGAGCTAGCAAAACAAGGAGTAAGCTATCTTTGGAATAATTATAAAGTACCTCAGACCGATATTCCAGTTTTAAGGAGTATTGGTGAGCTTACACCAAAAGAGATATACGAAAGTTTTCAAAACAGATATGTAGAAAAAAACTTTGGTGAAGCAGGTTTGATAGGTGAATCAAATCTTGAAGAGTTTAATGTTCTTGATGAGACATCTGGCACATCTAACATGCAAGAACTACCTAAAAGTAGAGCTAAGTACGGACCTCAAAGTTTACCATTAAGAAAAGACAGTAGAGGTAACTTGCTTCCTGCATATCAACCTATTGGTGGAAATGACTCGTTAGCTAGATTTAGTTACACATTTAACAATGACATTGCTGGTGCTGATAGTTTACCGCCAACCCACTTTGTTACTCCTAAGATAAAAGAGCTTACAGGAAATCCAGATCGCCCTAGACAATGGGACAATGCATTTGCTGTAGGTGATTTCTTGAGAGACGCAGATATAACTGAGAATCAGTTTTATCATCCCGATAAATACTACGTGGGTACCTCTAACAGTGCATTGCGTAATAGTGATCTAGGTATAAAAAGTAATAAACTTATAAGTGCAAGTAATCAGCTAATTAACGATCCTGAAAAATACTGGGCAGTATATAAGTGGGATCCAAAAAATTCTGAAGCTGCGTGGGTTAGATACATGAAGACTGATGAGATAAAATCTAAAAAAGATGAACTTGAAAAACAAGGGTGGAGTCTAGATATGCCTGTTTCTGGTCAACACAGATTTGATGACGTAGATTGGGAGGGTAAAGGTTCAGATACAGGATACAAGGCAGACTCTGAATGGGTACCTCTTAAGAAAGGTGCAAAACAAATAAAGAGTCAGAAAGGTGTAAATCATACCTACATTCCTCAAGGTACAAGTAAGGGTCAAGATAAAGGTACTTACAATTTATTCTCGGGAGGTTCTATAACATTTATATGGAAAGATCCAGAGACCAATGAAAGATTAGCTTCAACTTTAGCTGGATCTGTATCTGATATGAAAGCATATGGTGAAAAGCTTAAGAAAGAATATGGTTTGAAGGAAGGTGATCTTGAGATTGTTTATCATGATACAGGATCATACTCTGCTAAACCTGCTGCTAAAGATGGTACCCTATACTACGATCAGTGGAAAAACTACAATGCGTACAACAAGGGTTACTCTGGTGCAGCACTGATAGTACCTACACAAGATTGGTTAGAGAACTGGACTCCTAATAAGAAAGAAGGAGGACAACTAGATAAGTATCAATCTAAAGATACAGGTGCTATAAAAAAAGGATGGCATCAAAAAGTTTATAATGATCCTGATGCATTTGCAAAAGCTAATAAAGCTTTTAACGATAGTCTTAATCTTAGCAAAAGAAGTTACGAGCTTCTTAAGGATATAGCTCCTAACAGCTCATATAAAAGTAATATTCCCTATGAAGATGTATATTTTACTGCTGATGGACCAGGTGGTTATTTTATAGATAATGTTGACTTTGGTAGGCAGTTTTTAGGTTTAAATTATTTAACGGATACTAATTTTAGAATACCTGGCACAAAAGAGCAACTTATTTTAGAAGAAGCTTTTTCAAAAAGAATAAAACCAATAGGTTTTAATACAACTGACTTTCCAGTACCTATTTATAAATGGCCAACCGAAGAGCCCGTGTATGAAGAACTTAAAAACTTACCTTATCTAGATGCGAAACTGGAGCGTCCTGATTTTAAGTTAGATATAGGTAAACCACCGGTAAAGTCTCAGGGTATTAGAATTAGACCTATGATGACTGCCGATCAAACTACCAGTACTGGTCAGTATCAATCCGGTAAGTATATGTGGGATCCAGAAACAAAATCCTGGAAAGTCAAAATGCTAAGTCCTGAAACTCAACAAGAAAACAGAAAAGAGGTTAGAATAGGGATTAAAAAATATGGAGGTTGGTTAGATAAATACCAAGATGGTAAAGAAGTAAAAACATATGCTAATGATCCTAGCTACTTTGACAATCGTGCTGTATTTGTAGATAATCCACAAGCTAATGATCTAGTTAGATCTAAGGTGTATGCCGGAACACATGGATGGGATCCTAACACCAATTCATTAGTTAAGCTTGATAAACCAGTTGCTGTACCTAAAGCTGTGCAAGAGATGTCTACAGCAGATTGGGGTAAGAAAAGGTCTAAGGAAAGATTTGAATCTAACACACCAGCTGGTAAAGCTACAAGAAAAGCAGTAGTTGCAAGAGATATGCAACAGATGGTACAAAACCCTGCGTTCTACGCTCCCGGTGCTATTGCAGCTGGAGCACTTGCAGCACCCGCACTTGCGGGAGTTGCGGGAACACTAACAGCACCTTTGACTATAGGATCAACTGTAGTTCCAGGAGCTACTATGGGTAATGCGTTAGCTGCAGGATTTGCTGCAGATGCACTCGTAAATAGATTGCCACAAATCCCAGGACAATTAAACAGAGGTGAATATAGTGATGCTGCTATTAATGCCGCAACAGGATTACTAGATGTGGGGTCTGCTGGTATGCTTAACTCTTTATATAAGACTGCAACAAAAGCTATTAAGTCTACATACGCTCCTTCCGAACTAGATATTATTAGAGGTCTATTAAAAAAGGGAAACCAACGCCAAATAGAAATAGAGCGTAATGTAAAACCAGTTCAGGCTACAATATCACAAAATCCATATTCAGTAACATTACCAACTCTTACAAAAGAAGAAGATCTTATAAGAGATAGTTATAATAGAAACAGATGGTCTAATGATCCCGGATTCTGGAGATGGTATAATAAAAAACATCATGGTTTAGATTACGATAGACCTATTAAAAGATTTTTTGATCCATCAGATCCTGGACATTTGTCTGATACTGCTGATGATGCAAATAGAGTATCATTCTTTGACTCTTCCGAGATGTCAAATATAGACAGTCAAATTAAACAAGGTAATACTTGGTTACAAGATTGGTTTAAAAATCCTGCTACTGCTCAAAGAATAGCGAATACAGGGTTTGACGAGTCTTCGTTAGTTAGAAAAAACATTAACGATTTTGTAGATAATAAAAATGTTGTAAGATTTGAGCCCTCCTTAAGCTCAAAAATATGGACAGGAAATGAATTAGGAAGTTACTTTCCTAAGTCTAATAAAGCATATGTAGATGCGGAGCATTTTTCTTTTATGGATGGAACCAAATCAATACCATCAACAGTAATACATGAGGGTACGCATTTAACAAGTGCTGGAGAACTTGCTTATAATCAGAAACTAACAGATCTTACAGCTGATATATTTAGGGGTAGTGATGCAAGTGAGTTTGCTAAAATGTTCCGTACAGAAAATGATATTAAAAAAGTTAATAAACTGACATCTCCTGCAGAAACACATGCTAGGATTATGCAAATAAGACAACAGTATAATATAAAACCAGAGCAAATAGTTGATGATACAGTTATCAATAAAATTATAGAGGACGGTCTTTCCGGTAAATTGCCCGTAAGCAAAAAATTCTTTGAGCTAATTCAAAACAAAGATGCTTTCAAAAAAGCAATGAATACTTTACCTGCAATAGGTGCGGGCGTTGCTATAGGTACTGGAGGATTACAAGAAAAGAAAACCGGTGGATCAACAAGATGGTTAGATCGATATCAGGATGGTGGGTCTAGAGAGATGCCACTCGGACTACCCTTGAGAGAACAAAACGTTTACTTACTTCCTGAGTATAATCAACCAATGGCTAATGGTTATATTCTTCCTGATCCTAACAGACCAGAGTTAATGAATACAGGAGCTACTGAGTATAAGTATTCATATGGAATGGACGACAGAGATGTTCAAGTTCCAAGTGTAGTAGCAGGTCAGTATATTGGAGATAGAGCTTTTGATAGATATATGATATCCGGAGAAGAGTTTAAACCAATGGTTGACCCAAGTTCCTATAGCCAATACTACGATATGCTTAATAGATTAGGGTTAATGAAACAGAAAAAAGGAGGAGAAATGTCCCCAAGTATGGGATATTTTAACTATATTGGTGGATATGGGGGTATGTTGCCTTAATGAGTATCTTTGACTTATAAATAATTCTAGTATGAAAAAAGAATTTATGCGAATAGGGGGAGCTAAAACTGAAAAAGAGTTTTACGAAATGTACCCAACAGAAGAAGCTTTCCTTATGAAACATGGTGGCGCTATAAATAAACTTATGGCAAAAGGTGGTGAAGCATATCCACAAACAGCTACTATGGATAACTTTTTTAGTTACGGGGTACCAGTCCCACCTACTTACTATCGTCAGGGTGGTGCATTCCCTATGGCACAACCAGAGAATCAGTTCTTCTCCCCTTTCTATGGAAACGTTCCTAACCCATACAATAAAGCTATGGGTGGAAGCTCTGAAGCATATCCCCAGTCAATGTCTTTTCCCTATGGAGACACTGGTAGAAGCACACACTTTATGATGGAAGAGGGTGGGTATATGCCTGAAGAACAAACTCTGCCAAAGATGGGAGTCAACGGTAAACTCCTAGAGTTTGTTGGTACTATTAAAAACACAGCTACTAATAAACTAAACAGTAATCTTGCTACATACGGTAAAGTAAAGAACCCTGAGCAGTATGAATTTGAGCAAGCTAAATACGGTGGTAATCTAAAAAAATATCAGGCTGATGCTACTTCCGGAAATACACCACCTCAAGACGCTGGTGCTGTTTCTGACAAACCTGCAGGAAGCAATGTTTACAATTATTACTACGGATATGATCCTCGTCAGAATCAAGGAGCTGGTCAACTTCCTCCAGAATACTATAATGACATAGACTATTTACGTGGAAGAAGAAGACCACTCAGTGACTTTAATATTCGCGGTAGAGGTATGGCGGGTAATTATAGAGCAACTGGTTGGTTGAAAGATGAGTATGGATTGGATAGACTTAGAGAAATGGGTCTAACTAGAATGGATCAAAGTAATCCAAGATGGTGGCAGTTAATGAAGCGTCCTACACAAACTTACTATTTTGGAAATCAGGGACAAGGACCAATGGGATATGTACCAGGTCAAGTAGATCAACAAGGTATGCCTATTACAAACCAACAAGGACCTGCTGCAGGGGGTGCAGGTACTACTGGTACTACTGGCGGCACAGGTACTACCGGTACAGGTCAACCAGATTCTACATCAGATTTAGGTTTCTTTGCTAGACTGTTTAATAGACAAGGTAATATAACTCCGCAGTCAGCAAATATTACTAGGAAACCTACAGATCTTCAAGCAGGATCTCCTGAAATGATTAGTGACGCTAACCCCTATGCTTATAACATTGCAAAGTCTGATACTTGGAACCAGATTCAACAGAATAAGAGAAAGAGAATTTTTGGAAAGCTGGATGAACTAGAAGGTCGTAAACAGTGGCAAAAAGATACTCTTGGTTTAGCTTATGACAATATGAAAAATAAACCTGTTGATCCTGTAACGGGTAAACCGTTTGATAGAGAGGAATATATGGCAGCAGGTGACCAGTTATACGGCAGGAAAAAAAGACAAGAAGATAGATTAAAGAGAAGAGAAACAAGATCAAACGATAGATTTGGCATTTACGATGAAGGTGGCAGCACACCCCCATGTCCTCCAGGATATACTTGGAAAGGAGGACAGTGTGTAAAACAATCTAGAAAAGAAAGAAGAGAAAACCCTCAGCAATATCAATCTCATGTAGGGGAATCTTATAGAACTCCTGTTACTGCTGCTGAATATAAAAGACAAGAAGAAAGTAAAGCTAGAGAACAAGAGCTCATGAGACAGGAAGCTGAGCAAGAAAAGTATTTAAGAGATCTTCCTACTATGGATTCTTCTGAAGAGTACCTTAAAAATAATCCTAAGGATACACCTTTTGTAAAAAATAAAGATGTTACAGTAGGGACACCCATAACAGAAGATCCATATAGAGCTTTACCGGGAGCTAATCCAGTGCTTACTTTTCCTTTAACTAGTTATGAGCAGTTTTATCCTCAGAACATGATTAAAAGAGATGTTTATGCTCCACAGATGGAAGTACCATATGAGTTTCCTAATTACACAGATCGTGAGAGACTTTCGAATCTTTTAGATGCTGTTGATGCTGGACTTATTCCATCTAATTTTCGTACTACTGATCCAATGGAAATAGAAAGACAAAATAGAATTTCAGATGCTGTTGGTTCTGGAGTACCTTTTAATCTATCCGGTCCTAGAGAATACAGAAAAGGTGGATCTTCTAGAAATTACAATACGGGAGATGTAGTAGATATGACTCCGGAAGAACTAAAGAGATTCATTGAAATGGGTGGTCAAGTAGAATTCTTAGACTAATTACAATGAAAGTTAGAATCACAAAAGCTCCTAAGGTTAAAAAGTATCAAGCTTTATTTACCCCTGGTCAAGTAGAGGAGGATCCTTTTTATGTACCAAACAGTATGGATGGTCAAAGGAATTATGTAAATGCTCCTATTAATTTACAAACTAATCAAAATGGTAGTCTTGCTGGTTCTGGTGTTTTACAACCCGGATTAGCTCTTGATAAAAACAACCAGACTGTAAATCTCAATAATGTAAACGACAACGTTACAAATGAGCAACAAATTAGCAAAGGTTTGCAAGGTAGCATAACAGAAAAAGGTCAGTCAAAGTTTGGTCAGTTTATAAGAGGTTTAGGACCTAAAGGTGGAATGAAGGCTTATGAAAATCGTCAAGACTGGAAAGAGATTATTGCGGGGATTGCTAGCAGAAAGAGTAAAAAAGATATGGATGCGCAAGCCGTTAAAGGTTTTCATAATATGCAACCTATTGCTGCAGCAACCCAGGGTACGTTTGATCCTAATAGTATGAATAACTTTACTCCTGGTATGCTAAACACAGTACCTTCTACAGGAGATTTTGCTGCATCACCATATATGAATATGGGTTATGGAAAAAATGGTGGTCAATACATGGCATATGGTGGTAGAGTGTTTAATCAGGTAGCACCTAATGCTTTACCCGATAAAACATCTGAACCTAGAATAGCTGTATCAAATACACTACAGCCAATACCTAGAGAGTTTGCAAATATTGAAGCAGAGAAAGATGAGACTATATACTTCTTAAACAACGGTGGTCTTCCTGCACATTATAAGATTGGTGGTCAACCGCACAGCAAGGGAGGAACTCCTTTAAATGTTCCCGAAGATAGCTTTGTATTTAGTAAAGCGTTGAAGATTAAGGATAAAAGATTGTTTCCTTTTTTTGATATAAATAAACCTACCAGCTTTTCAGATGTTGCTAAAAAATACGATATAAATAAATTTAGAAAAGTATTAGCAGATCCTGATACGGACAAGTTGCAAAGAGAAACTGCCGAGAAGATGATTGGTAACTACAATCTTAAACTCGGTATGTTAGCTTTAGCGCAAGAATCTACAAAAGGATTCCCGCAAGGTTTACCTATGATAGCTGCACCGTTTACTGCAGTTAATGCGCTAGATCCAGAAATGATTTTACCTACACCACCTCAGTCTGCTGAGATGCCGGAAGAACAATTTATGGAACAAGAGATGCCCGCTTATAAATTCGGAGGAGCTATGAGAGTTAGAATTAAATCTTTACCTAGATATCAGTCATACAATACTGGTGCTAGTGTTGCTGATGATATGATGTCAGATGCTGGTTTATCTGACCAAACTTACGTACAAACCCCACCAGCAAATATACCCCCACCTCCACCTGTTGCTGTTGTTACACCTGCTGCACCAGCAGCACCTCCTGCAGCAACTGTAGCTACTCCTACAGCTACTCCTCCACCTACTATTGTGGTAAATGGAGTTACAATAGATACAGCAACTAATCAACCTGTAGCTAAGTCTTCTCCTGCTAGTGACAATAAAAAGAAAGCATCTAAATCAGAGTCTAAAAGTACCGCAGGTACATTTGATTTCAATGTAGATGTTATGGAGGGTAATCCTGACTTTTGGCAGGGTTACACTGATTTGGTTACATCTGGTGTTATCAAACAAGAATTAGCAACAGGGTTTGAAGATGCTGCTGTTCGTCAGCGCGAAAGTCAACAAGGTCTTAGACCAGGTACTGCAAACGTATATGGTGATAGAGATATTCATAAGGGAGAACTCTTTGATGACTTTAAGAAAAGACAAGCGTGGTATTTTCAAAATAAGAAAAACTGGAATCCTGAAAATAAAGCTGACGTAGAAGACTTTCAAAGAGAGTATTGTAAAAAAGCTGCTGAGTACGGTATGAAGTCTTGTTACTTTAATACCAAGGATGTAAAAGATTCTAAAGGTAGAACTATAAAGGGGACTACGTTTGATGGTCTTTATGGTGAGCACACTTTTAATGCTCCAGGATTTAATAAAGCTGATGCACAACCAGAACCTCAACCACAACCTCAACCAGAACCAGAAAAAAAACCAGAACCTATTAAGACTAATCCTTTAGATGTATCTGAGGATTATACTCGTAGAAGCGGTTATTTCCCTCAGGATCTTATAAATCTTTCTGCAGCTTTAGCTCAAAGAATTACTGTACCTGATACATGGTATGCTCCTTTACAGTTTAAAGGTGTAGACCCTGCGTATCTGGTACCGGACTATAGTCCAATCATGGAAGCTGCTAATATTAGCACTCAGGGTGTTAATGCTTATGGTTCTCGTCAAAGTGCAGATGCTTCATTTGCTCTTATTCAGGGTAAATCAGCAAGACCTTCTGCGGAACATAATCTAGCAGTTGCTAATGCTAATGCAGGTATTTACAATAACGCTCAGCAGATTAACGCACAGATAGCAAATCAAAATGCTATGTACAATAATCAGTTAGCTCAAGCAGACTTTGATGCTAATGCACTTTATGAGCAAGAAAGAATAAAAGCTCAGAATAAAAAGAGAGCGGATCTTGCTAGACTTGTAAACACCGCGATTACCAATAGAGCTACTGCAGAAACTCTTAGCGATGCATACTCCGAGTATTTCAATATAGATCCTACTCGTGGCGGACATGTTGAGTTCTACAAAGGAATTGATGAGCTTGTACCTAACGACAAAGCAGATATGGACGATCTTGCATCACTTGATAAACAGCTTACAAATCTTGGTTACACTAAAGAAGAAAAGAAAGATATTCTTAAATCTGCACTAGCCAGTAAGTATGCTACAAAGGGTACTAGGAATCCATATCTACCTGATTACTCGCAGCTTATGTATCCATTTAACATGCAGCAGGGTTCTTAAACTTTAAAAGTTTTTTAAACTTACTAGATTTTTATTGTATATTTATATTAATTATGAGCCAGTATATACAAGGTGTTGTTGATTATATTCCGATGATTCAACCGTTTCAGCCGGACTTTAATCTTTTTCAGAATGTACTACAAACGAAAGATGCTCAATACAAAGCTGGTTACGATAAACTTAGTACTCTATATGGCACTTTGTTAAACTCTCCTATGTCCAGGGAGGATAATATTGAGCTAAGAAATAAGTTTTTTAATGATATCTCATCTCAGATTCAAAAGATATCATCGCTAGATCTTTCTAAATCACAGAATGTTGATGCGGCGTATAAAGTATTTCAACCCTTGATTGACAATGACTATATCCTAAAGGATATGAGTTATACCAAGACCGCTTATGATCAAATGCAGTATGGCGAATCTCTTAAAAACTGTACAGATCCTAAAAAATGTCCTGGTCAATACTGGGATGGTGGTATTGAACTGATACAGTATGATGTAAATAACTTTAAAACCGCTCCTAGAGAAAAGACTTTGAATATGCGAAACCCACGTTTCGTACCCAAAGTAAACTTAACTAAGCAAGCTTTAGACTATGCCAAGGAGATGAACTTTAAAATTACACTCCCTGAACATAGTCCTGACGGTAGATATATAGTTCATACAACCAATGGTCCTAATATGATCCCTGGTTTGACTGAAACATTTATGTCAGTGTTTGGTAATGATCCTGCAGCTGCTGATTATTATTCAGCACTAAGCGAGTTAAATAGAAATAAGTTCATTAATGATGAAGCAAATATTCAAGAGTACGGATCTAAGGACGCTGCGGAAATATACTATCTCGATGATGCGCACAGGAAGATAGTTGAGATGACCGAATCTCAGTTAGCTGAAGCTAGAAGACAAGAGACACTAGCATCTGGTAGAAAAGCTGTTACAGATAATATTATCATCAATAAGGGTGTAGATCCAAACGATCCTGAGGATCGAGAGGTAATTAAAGATAGATACCAAAGTATGGTTGACCAGATGATCTCTGGTTCAAATGCTGAGGTTCATGAGACTGATTTAAATAACATTACCGGTGACGGTTATGAAACACTTGATATAGACTCTAAGCGCTACAGAATAGATAACGTTGCCGCAAGAGGTTTGATGCAAAATGATTTGTATCAAGCTGCGTCTTCGTATGCTATGCAGACAATGGATGTTAAGACAGAAGTAGATCAATATGCTTTAAAACAATTTGATCATGCTTTAGATGTAGCTCGTATGGGTTTGCAGCAGCAGTATGCCAAAGACTTAGACGACTATAAAACAGCAAATCAAAAAGAATTATACAAATATCAAAAAGGTTTAGATCTTTTAAAGGAGACTTTTCCTAATAAGAAAAGAAACGGAGCTTTACCGGATGGTTCTAATCCTTTTAATCCGGGATATGAATCTTTACCCGCTACACCAGGTGGTAGTGTTTTAGATCCTAATCTAAGAGGGTCAGATCAAAAACAAATTGTTTCAGCTACTGAAAAAGCAAAAGCAGCAGCGGAACAAGTTATTGTAAAAGGATACGAAGAGTTAACTGCTATTATAAATACACCCATTGGTAAAAAAACTCCAGGTGGTCTTGTAATGACTCAAGACGTTAAAAATTATTACATTGCAAAAAGAGATGAGATTTTTGGTAAATCTGTAACAACTACTGGGACTTATGATAAAAATAAGTTTCCATCTATGACAGATGCCGCAAGAGCAGTTGGAAAAGAACCTAGTCTTTTAGATAGAGGTTATACTTATGTAAGTGACTTGTGGAATGACTTTACTAGTTTATTCAGTGATGACGAAACAGCGTATACAAAAACTTCTGGCGGTTATTTAAATAATAACAATCAACTAGAGCAAGGTTTTACGGGACGTGCTGAATATAGCGATCCTAAATCTCCAAACTATTGGCAGAACACTGCGGATAGAGTAACCAACTTTTTTAGCAATGACGTAACAGGAAAATATGCTATTAACAGAAATGTAGAACGTGGTAAAGAAGCGGGAGTATTAGCAGCAGAAATTCAATATAATGTATCAAAACTTAACTATGATAATTTCATAAAAGCTCAAGCGAATAACAACGCTATTGTTCATAAGCTAGTTATGAGTACAGCTGCTAAAGACGCTGTGTTTGATGAAATGAGTTCTTACAATGCTCCTACATCAGGTTCTGATTCTGGTTTGTGGGCACGTTTTGCTGGTGTTGATGCACCAGCTGCAATTAAAGATCATACAAAAGAATCTCTTTCCAGGATGCATATAAATGGTCGTGTAATGACACTTCCTGAATTTAAACAAGTTTATGCAAATAGTCCCGAAGCTAAAAGAGTAGCAGAAAGAGTTATGCAAGAATACTATCAAACTCAGCCTGGTGACCAAGGTGCCTTTGGTAGATACAGTTATCAGTCTGGTGTTGAAAGATTGTTGGAGACAATGAATGACGACGCTGAAGATATTTATGAAGAATATATGGATCAGTTTAATATGATCTATAATCAATCAAATGCTGCTGTTAATAAAGAAGCTGATAAAGCAGGGTTCAAACCTCTTTCTCAATTTTATCAAGTAAACGATGCTGGTGCTGGTGTTCAATCAAATCCTGTTGTTGCTACTGTTGATCCTGCTTATCCCGGTGATATGCAAGCGATTGACTTTTTTGGTTTTAGTAATTTTATAAGATCTACTATGGGTAAAGAAACCGATGGTATTGAAGTATATAAAGGGCTAGGTGCAGATCTTACTGAAACAAGATATTTTACCGATGACGCTGATCCAGTTGATAACAAAGAAGGAGCGCTTACCGCTATTCAAGCACTTAGAACGCAATTACTTGAGGGTAGGGACGTAGAAGATAAAACTAGAGGAATCTTTGATTTTTATTTTCATCCTGTTACTATGAATGACCAAAATAAAATGGCTTTTTCTTTTTCCTTTAGTCCTGAGTTTACAGATGCTCATTTGGGTAGCGGAGAAGCTGCCAAGTTTATGGGAAAAACAGATAGAGAATTTACGATTGTTGTTGATGCTGATAAAGTTCCAGAGGTTAAAAACTTAGAAATGGTCAGAAGATTAGAGCAAGGACCTTACACAATAGCAATGAGAGCTGACAACGAAATAAATCTTAATGATTTTTCTAAAGGTGGTAGCCTTACTATAAGACCAACAGCGGACGGTTCATATGTAGCTAGTGGTTTTTTAAATTATATAGATGAGGACACTTTTAAAGAAAGTCAATATCCTTATGTAGATTTTATGGGTCCTCAACAAAGTTTAGAAAACTTTGCTCAGCAGAAAAACAGCATGCTAGCAAACATACATATGCAGATGGTGAATGCTCAAGAGCAACTTAAAGCTATGAACCAGAACTTAATTCGTAATCCAGATGCTCTTAATAACTAAAAGTTATGGCGGAACCATTACCAAGACCTACAATACCGTTTACAAAAGAGTTTTCTCCATATGAGAATGCTAGTAAACCTGTAATATCTTCAGAAGATATACGTTCTAAGCTGCATCAGATTAATGATTACTTTGATAAAAACTTACCTTCTGTAATAGAGGGTATTAGTAAATATGAAGAAGACGTATTAAACAAAGCTATTCTTGCTAAGAAGCCTTCTAGTTTTGATCAATACGCTAAGTTGCCTCAAGTCCAGAATGAGTCATCTGGTAATATTCTTACCGGACCGATATCAGCAAAAGGTGTTTTAGACTTACCGACTTTTGATAAGGTTAATCAGATTGCTTCTCAAGCAAGATTTGAAGCTGAAGCTTCAAAGGATCCTTTTAAGTTTGCTAAACCTACATCCTTTAACGCTAGTATCTATGGTCACAACTATGACCGCTACTATAGTCATCCTAAATTTAAACAATTAGGTTTTGACTTTCGTAGAGATAATGAGTCTCTTTACAATGCGTCTTCTACATCGTTTGATGACTTTAGAAGAATGAGTTCTAAGCTTACCTCTAATATATTTTTAGCAGGTAACGACTCAGCTAAAAACTGGGGTAACTGGTTCTCTCTTACGGGAGATCCTAATAGTGCTGCACTTATGGAGCACAATATGGCATCAGGTGCTAGTAGCAAAGAAGGTGCGGGTGCTTGGGTAACAAACTTTGTAGGTAATCTGGGATATACTATAGGTACTATAGGTGAGATTTGGTTAGAAAACGCAGTAGTAGCGGCAGCAGCGGGTCTTACAAGAAATCCTACATTGATGGCAGCTGCGGGAGCAAAAACTGGTTTAGGTTTAGGTAAGTTAGCTAAGTCAATGAAAGTAATGGCTAAAACCTTAAACGATGTAAATAAAGCTAGACAGTTTAGAACAGCTGCATGGGGTGGTGTTAAAGGTGCAGCTCAAACTCTAAATCCATTTAGAGAGCTTACAGACCTAGGTATTAAAGCGGCAAACCCTAATAGTGCTTTTAATAGACTTAATGGTATGGCAAAAGCATCAAAAAGTTTTGGTGCTTTCTATAGAGGTTTGCGTGAGATAAATGCAGTAACATCTGAGTCTAGATTAGAAGCTGCATTTGTTCAGAATAAAGTAGCTAACCAAGCTATAAATGCTTATTACAAAAAGAACGGTAAACTTCCCGAGGGTGCTGCAGCAAACGATATTACAGAAAGATCTAAACTAGCGGGTGAAAGAACTTTTATAGCTAACGTTCCTGTTATCTATGGTAGTAACCAATTAGTTTTAGGTACTTCTCTTAGAGGTTTTAGACCTGCATCTAAAATGATTTCAGCCAGTAATTTAAAAGGCACCTTCTTTAAAACAGTAAGGAACTTTGACTGGAAGAAAACAGGAAAGTCACCTATGGAAGTAGTAGCTAACACAGGTGCTGTTGCAAGTGCTTTTAAGTTTTTGGGTAACACCGTAAAGAAAGATTTCTGGAAAACAGTACCGTCTAAGTTAAAAGGAACCTGGGCAGGTAAACCTTTTAGTCAAGCATTAGGTAGTGGTATTAGATTCTTTAGTCAGAATCTTGCAGAAGGCTTACAAGAATCCTATCAAGAAGTTGTACAGTCTGCGGTAAGTGATTACTACTTAACTAATTACTTTGCAGATCTTTACAAAGATCCTATTCTATCAGCTCAAAATAGTTGGGCAGCGTCTATTCAAAAAGGAGTGGGTGAGCAAATGAATGCTCAAGGTTTAGACACCTTTCTTCAAGGATTTTTAACAGGTGGTGTTGTAGGTCCTGTACAGACTAACATAATGAAATGGTTCCAGTCTGTAGACTTAAGGATGAAAGATTATAGGAATCCTGGTGAAAGAGAAAAGTTTATAAACGACGAGAAAAAAAGACTTCAGCAATATGCTGATGCAGTAAACTCATATACTCAAGATCCAATTCTGTGGTCTAGATGGTTAAGTGAAAATGCTATACAACAAAGAGACTTATCTGAAAAAGTAAACTTAGCAGAAGAAACAGGCAACAGAGCGGACGCTGAAGATGCTAAAGATGATTCCTTGTTTATGCACGTTGATACATTGCTCAGAGCTGATAAGTTTAATGAGTTTATAGATCACATAGAAGGTCTTACTAGTCTTACTGACGATGAACTTAAGGACGCTTTTGAAAACTATAATCTAGAAAGCACTGATCAAAACGAAAAGTCTTATAGAGAAAGATTAAATATTGCTATCGATAAAGCAAAAGAGATAAAGGCTAGAATAGATGAAACAAATAAAATTGAGAATATCTTCAACCCTGATTTGTTTGATCCTGCAGTAGATCCGGAAGCGTATCTAATGGAGCACATGGCGTATGACACTTTTGAGATAGCTAAACGTGCTATAGCGTTTAATGAATATACTTACAAGCGTACTGCTGATAGAATACAAAGTGTACTAAATAAGTCAGTTACTTCCGGACCACTTGGTTCTGCACTAGCTTCTGATTTCTCAATATTGTTTTCTCCTATAGGATTAAGTGATGAGACTTCAAAGGGTAAACTGTATCAGTTTGAGCAATTACTACAAGCCGAAATAAAATCCCTAAAAGTAGGTACACCTCAAGAGAAAAAGCTAGCTGAGTATAAAACACAACAGCTTGAAAAACTTAGAACGTTAAAGGCTTTCATAGTAAACTACAGAAAGAGTCGCATACTTGTAAATAAAGCTAAAGCAGCTGCACAAGATTACGCGTCCGCTCCTAAAGAAAGTCAAGAAGCATACGATTCTTTAAAAAAGATGGCTAATGTTCTTAATAAGAATTCTAAGTCTGGAACGATTGACGCTAATCTAGATGATCCTAATACACCTGTTGATGTTATTGTAGATGCGTTTATAAAAAATGAGTTATATGATGCATATAATGACTATGTAAAAGTCATTGCAAAATCTAATGATGCTACCCAGATAAAGAGTACAGTAGATAAATCATTTAATGAGTTCCTTGATTACTTGCAACTTACTAGTGATCACCAACTTATGGGTGAGTTTATGACTGTACTAGCTGATCCGATGTCTGTGTATTCTATGGCATCTAGATTATTCAATGCTCAAAAACTTATATCTGAAAAATCAGGTGAACTTCATAAGATGGGTCTTGAAGAATACATTTCAAAGATCGCAGCTCCTGATGCTTTAATGCAAGGTCTGTTTGACATTGGAGTATACTTTGATCCTGACTTTATAGATGAGTTCTTAGGTGAGAATAAGATTCCACCATACTTTATAAGTGCAGCGGACGGATCTATTATACAAATGACTGACCCTAAGTACAATGAGATTGTAGATCTTATTGAGAAGTATGCTGCGCAAACAGGTAAGAAGTTCTCTGGTATGCCTGAGAAGTATGTTGCACCTGTAGCTAAAGAGACAGAAACACCACCGGTAACTAACGTTCCACCAGAAGATGACGAGAAAGAAACTGATGAAGAAGCTTCAGTAACAGATGCACTAACTGAACTAGCTCCTGAGTTAAGAGTGCAGTTGATAACTGCAGCTAAAGCTAAGGGTATAGATCCAGAAGAGTTTCTTCTGAATGACCCTGAAGCAGCTTTGATTATTGATAACTACAATAAGACTAAGTCTAGTTCTGTGGATATATCTTCTGTAACTGGAACTGTTACTCTTGAGAACCCGATGTCTATTACACCTCAGATGATGCCGGGTATAGAGAATATACTACAAGCAAGTGCTGCAGAAGAATGGGTTGTAGACGAGTCGGATAAGAGATACTATATAAGTAAAGATGGTACTAAGAGAGTACGCAGAGCTACATCACTAATAGACAAAGAGTTTACAGAGTCTACGAGATTAACAGCATATCAGAACAGAGGTAATGCTCTAGATGAACTGTTACGTATGTTCTTTGATCCTAAAGTAAAAGACGGTGTAATAACCGAGCTTGCGTTTAGAGATGTTATGATTAACATGTTTCAAGGTAAGAAAGCTGGGGTATATACTGAAGCTGCTATCAAGAATACAATTAAGAAATGGGTTAAAGATAATCTTAGTGAACAGAAAATGTTTGATGAGTTTGGTCTTAAACCTACAGAAGGTTTTTATACCGGTATTGTAAATACACTGTACGATCTGTCTTATAAGCTTGCAGATTTCAAGATTGTATCATCGTTGCCAACAATGTTTGGTATGTCTTCTACAGGTGAACTTGTTGGCGGTACTCTTGACCTTTTAGCTGAGTACAAAGATGGTACTCTGCACATTATAGATATAAAAACATACGCTAACGACAGGTCAGCTGATGAAACTAGAAACTCCGATAGAGTTCAACAGAACGTATATAGAGAAATTATAGAGGGTAACACTGATAGAAAGATCTCTACTATGAACACAATTCAGATTAGGATTAACTTACAACAATCTGATAATCAGACAGTTACATCTGCAGAGCTTAGAAAAAATAAAGCGAACGGTATACTTCACGACGTTAAAAAAGGAGAAGTCAAAGCTATACTTGAAGAAATAGAATCAGGTAAACCTGCTGAGACTGGTAAAGATTCTACAGATACTAGAACTAACGAACAAAAAATTGCAGACTATAGAGCTGAAGAACAAAAAGAGTTAGCTAAAGCTATACCTGATATGGCTGTTAAGTATCCGGATACATATGGTGAAAAACAAGGTAGCATGCCAGATGATTTGTATACAATATATAAACGTATCTACGATAAGTATGATAAATTAATAAGAGCTGTTGGTCAACCAGCAGCTACTGCAGATGGTAAAGGTGCTCCTGAAGAGAAAGATATTAAGATGTTTGTACCTGGTAGGTTTGCAGGGAAACTTGTTTACATGACACCCGGGGCAGGTAAAACAACAGCTGTACAGAAAGCTAAGAAAAAAGGTTTGAAGCTTGCTGATATGGATGACCTGTTAGTAGAAGCTATAAAAGCATCAGGTGTATCACTCAAGTCTTTAGGATTTGATGAAGTAAATAACGCTAACGTAGGTAAAGTTATTTACGAGATGTATGGTAAAGGAATGTCTAAAGAAGCTGACGGTGTCTATGATGCAGCATTTGCAAAGGCTCAAGATCTTATGAAGTCAGGATACACCGTACTTACTGGTAGTCAACGCTTTATAAGCAAAGCTGATGTTGTAGTTAGAACTGAAGATAAAGGAAGACTTGCAGCTCAAATTTCTGCAAAGTCTGGTGAAACAGGTAGAGATGCAATTACAAAGATTCTTTCTGAAGAAGAAAAAGCGTTTGCAAAAACTCCTGAAAAAGTAGAAGTTCTTGGGGAGACTCAGACTGCTGCTGATTTACTTTTGTCCGAATTAGAAAAAGAGGGAGACGTACCTTTCTCTGAGACTGCTGAGGTTACAAAAATGAAAGAAGCTAAATCTAAAATGGAACTTGATGCTACTCTTCAGTCTTATATGCTCAGAAAAGAACGTTACGCATATACTGGAAAAGATGGTGCCCGTAGAATTTACACACCGATGGAGATAGCAGCAATTGCAAAAGAACGCGCAAGTACATTAAAGTTAGGCTCAGATTTCTTAGATTATATAGACGACATTCTAGATTTAAAAAAGGGTCCTATATCTAAAGCTGAAGAGACTGCGATTAAAGAAAACATCGACTCAGCTGCAGAAGACACTCTAGACTCTAGTAAAGTTGACGATATAGCCAACGATGTTGCTAAAGGCAACAGTGACATAACTGATGATGATATTGACGGTTTAAATAATTGTGAAACTCCAGGGACATGAGAATTTGTAATATAACCAGCAACCAGCAAGAGATACTACTTAAAATTATTGCGAAGAGACTTATAGATCTTGATGCTAAAAAACAACCTTTTGTTCTTAAGGACTACATGACTTCTTTGTACAAGTACCTTGATACTAAGGTAGGTGACAAAGATATGCTGATTGGTTATACAGCTTTTTCTCCGACACTGTTGTATCAACTGGTTACTCAAAAACAATACGAATCTATTCTAGGTCCGTCTGCTGCTGAGATCTTTGATCTAAAGAAAACTTTTGCGTCTAGTCCATCTAAGGTATTTGAGTACTTCGGATTAAATTTATCTCCGCAACAGTATATAACTCAACAACTTAGAGACAATGAGATAATTAAACAGCAAGAAGCTTTAGAGGAAGCTCGTATGAAAGAGCTTACTGCATTGTCTCTTGTATATAGATTCTCTGCTCGTCCTGATACACTGAATAGTACTACATTGGGTAATGACCCTGATGCTACCACTCCTGGTAACGCTTTTGTAGTTTCTGTTTTGAATGATTACATTTCTAGATACGGTGACTCAGGTATCGATGAGATATCTGATAGATATGCTCTTGTCCTAGTAAATGCTAAAGATTATCTGCGACCTCAAGATACTGTAGATGACTCTCTTAGAACCGGTCCAATTCTTATGATCAGTGACCCAAAGGGTAACATACTGTATTTCAATCAAGAAAAGTTATTAGGTGAAGGTGTTATCGAAGAAGTATCTGCCAATCAGGGGAGCCCTATTGTATTTAGACAAAGAAGAAATTTAGATAAAATTCAGTCGCCAGAAGAGATTGCTAAGTCTGCTGGTATAACTACTGTAGAGGCAAAAGCTATTATAGACAGTCAGCTTGAAGAAGTCAATAAAAAGATCTACCACGTTCTAAGTAACAAGGATGCTAAGATTCTCCATAGAATTAAATGGGGAAGTACCGGTAATCTTATTAAAAATGACTCTAATAGAAAACCTTTAAAGAACAGTAAGCTAGACCCTGATGTATTTAGAATACTACCAGTTCTTTCTGAGGACAAGAAAAAGCCTACTATCCATTTACAGAGCTCTCACTTTGATGAGATTATTCCTATTAGGGGTAACTACATCAATAATCCTAACACACCCGATATAAACATTGATCCGGGTTTGAGAGAAGCTATACTACAAGTTCTTCTTGGTAATAACATCACAGTAGAAGGTGCAAGACTAGAAGGTAACAATCCTTCAGCTATTGCATTTAGATCTAGATTTGTAAACACTTATCTGGGTAATAATTATAACATTATAATTAAAGAGGATACCGGTGAATTATATATTACCAAAGTAATTGACGGTAAAAAAACAACGTTTAAGATAACTAGGTATAATCCGTCTACAAAACAGTTTGAGTTTATAGGAGCTGCGTATAATAACAACAGCCTTCTATCTGACATATCTACTTTTACTATAAATGGTAAAGAGGCATTCCAGTCTCTCAACATTTTAGTTGATACTGAGAATACAAAACCTGTAGGTTATACTAGAGGTTCTAGCGGCGCTGTAAATTTAAAGGAGCTTACCAATAGAGAATACAAAACTCTTCTTATAAACAACGGTAACACTACTGTACAGTATAATGACGAGACCGGGGAGTATGAAAGAATGCACCCCTATTTTAAGTTTGCAGTAGATGCAGAAGACGTAACTAAGTTTTCTGATCAAGAAGTTACTACTGTCCTAGACGTAGAAGCTCCGTCGATTGAGATGATCTATGGAGAAGATCTAGAAGATGATCAGATAGAAGATATCCAGTTCCCGGATATAGATTCTTTCGATAAATTGCTTGGTCAGAAAGTAGCTCAAGCAACACCGGAGCAGATTAAAGCTGCTTACGATTGGTGGAAGAATCATCCAATGAGCTCAAAGATTCCTTTTAAAGCGGTCTTTGAGATATTTAATCCAAACAATGGTCGGTCAATTGCTACATTTAATAAGTACGGTATTACGCTTTACAAAGGATCTGACTATTCAGATCTTTACCATGAAGCGTTTCACGCGTTTACTCAGATATTCCTAACGGATAATCAGAGACAAGATCTTTACAAGAGTGTAAGAAGTCTCAAAGGTTCTACTACAGATTACTTAGGTAACAAGGTACCCTTTGCAGACATGGATAAAACGCAAGCTGAAGAATTCCTTGCTGAGAAGTTTAGAGAGTATATGCTCTCCGGCGGTAAGAAGTTTGGAGACAATACCCCTACTAAAGCTAAGTCAATCTTTAAGCTCATGTTCGACATACTTAAAGACATCTTTGGTTTTGCGAACATGGACATAGAAGATACTCTTGATAATTATCAAGCGAATGCTTTGATTAATGAGTACTTCTTTAATCTTAGAAAGGGTAACTTCTCTGATATAAATGCGGATCTATCTGAAGCTGAGGAGTTTAACAAACTTAGAGCAGTATCTGAAGATCAACAAGAGAAGGTAGATAAGCTAAGCTATTCAGACTTGAAACTTTTGGTAGATACCATGAACAGCATGATGTCTACTATTATCAATAATAAAGATACCACCGGGACAGACCTGCGTTATAGCAGTATTGTAACCGATGTAAATAAAAGAGTAGAGCTATACAACGAAGTTCTTGTAAGACTTGTAGAGAAAGCAAAAAGCATAGGTGAGCAGATTGAAGCGATAACAGATAAGACTGATATAAATAGAAAGAAGCTTATAAAGCTTTACAACATTCTTGCTATAGGTATAAACAACTACTCACCATCTCTAAAAGAGAATAACAAAGTCACAGTATCTGATGTACTGAATGGAGCAAATGCTGAGTCTACCGGTCTTATTGCATACCACATTGCTAAGTCTAAAGACTTCTTGGTAATTGATGATACCTATAATGCTGAGGATGCATCTTCTACCGGAAAAGAGTATGTAAAGAATTCAGGAAATGAAATGTCAGCAAAAGACTTAGCGTCTGCAGATATTCACTTCTTAGTAAATAGTATCCAAACAACTACCCCAAATGCTTTAGGAGAACCTAAGCTGGAGGATTCTACATTTGTTTGGAACCTATTGACTCGTTTAGGTAAGGGTGTAAAGAATGCTGATGAGTATTACGAAAAGCTCCAAAACTTTTTAGCCGTTACAGATACCCGCACTAGAAACCACAACGTAGTAAAGCAGATTGTAAGTAAGCTTGGTAACCCTAAGATTACTATGACTGATGGTAAGTTTGAAGATTACATACCACAACAGAATCTGTGGACAAATCTGATAAACATCTTTACTCTACCTAGAATCAAACTGGTCCAGCTTAACCTATCTACGTCTGTTGATGAGAATGGTGAGAGACAAGTTAGAATTCTTCCCGGTGTATCTAAGTCAGAAACAGATCCGATTAAGAGAGCATATGATAACACATTTGCTAAAAAGAGATCTAAGTATATAAATAGATACAAGGGTCAAGGTTTAGGTATGAGGGATTCCAAGACCGGTTACTACCTTAATCTAGTAAAGGTTATTGAAGACTTTCCTGTTGTTAATGATGCTGCTGCTAAGATTAAGTTCTTAAAAGCTATAGGTATAGATATTACCGCAAACGATGCAATGGTTAAAAACTTTGCAGCTAGACCTAAGAATCTAGGTGCTTTTGCAACGTTGATGCATCAGAAAATAAAGAACATCTTAGAGCTAAACTATAGTCTTAAAAATCAGAATGCGCCGCAGATCTACATAACAACACCATCACAACTGGTTGAGTTAAATGTTCCCGGTACTGATCACATAAGAAATCAGTCTACTCTTTATAGAAGTTTGCTCGAGACAGAACTAGAAACATCTGGTAAGTATACTGTAGGTATGGTCTCTAATGCTAACGGAGATCCGCAGTACGAGATATCTTTAAAGAGCACTATTAGTGAAAAGATTGCAATGTTCAACGGAGCAAAGAGTTACGCTGAGCTTATTGCTATTCCTGAGATGTCTTACATGGATGTTCGTAGAAATCCTTTTATAAAAAGTCTGCGGATAATGACCGAGACATTCGGTGAGGATTTTTGGAAACCTGGAAAAGGTGCTAGACAATCAAAGTCTCTATCAGTATCCGGAATAGAAAGATCTAATAGCATAGAGCTTTTAAATTCTGCAGGTGTTGCTGTAATAGAAAACGACATAAATCAGTTTGGTGTATCGTCCTATCAAGCAGATGACACTACCCAGATTCTTCAGAGCCTGTTTACTTACATGTTGTATGGTGTATCTGAAGCAACTCGTCACTCAGATAAATCAACAACGCTGTATTACAGAACCCCTGTAAAAGGACAGTATGTAAGCTTTAATTCTTTCTTTGAGGATAAAGCTATACGTAATACAAAGATTGTCAAGTTGATGGCTGGTTACCTCTACGCTGAGGTTTCTAGAATGGTAAGACTTGCTAATGACGATGCAGCAGCAAATGTTACCGTTGGAGATAGCACGTATAAAGAAGTAGCATCTACTATTAAAAACTTTGAGGGTATCTTAGGAGAAGAAACCAGAAAGTCTATTGAGAAGTGGGTTAACGACTATAAGGTTCTTGAAGGTAATACAGACAACATAGAAGAAGACTTTAGACTGCAGTGGATGAGTAAGAACTACTCTACAGTGTATGGTGAAGTTGTAAATTACTTTGAGTCACAGATTGCAGAAGCTATTTCTGATATCACAAGCACCGGTATTCTAAATAAGAACAACCCGGCGTCTGTACAGATATGGGAAAATATTAAAAACAGTGTAGGAGCATCTCAACAAGCTGATCCTAACTTTGATGATAATATCATTGCAGCTTATGTAGTTAACTCTTGGATGCACTCTTATGAAGCTACCATCATGTTTTATGGTGACCCAGCTTTGTATAACCATCTAAAAGAAGACTTCCATAAGAGAAATCCGTTTATTGCTGCGACAGGTACCCTACCTAGAACTGATGCGTCATTCATAGACTTTGTTTCTTTCTATAAGAGAGAAGACAGATATGCATCTTCAAAATACTTTACAGGTACTCTTAGTGACAGAGCTAAGAATAAAACCTGGGGTAGAACTATGGATTCTGCAGTTCTAGAAGACACTGCATATAATTCTGCAAACTATTCCGCATATGTAGAGATTGCAGTAGAGAAAGAAAGAGCTAGACTTAAGAAACTAAATAAGGAACTTACAGCAGAACAAGAAGCTGATATCCGTAAGGAGTTTAAAGAGTATGCTGGTTCTAAAATTGGTGACGGTCAAGGTTGGATTGGTTTTGATAGCTACAGAGATCTGATGCTATCAATGAGAAAGTGGAGCCCTTCACAAGAGAAACTGTACTGGGATATTATTAAAGGTAAAGACATTAGTGCTTTACAAGTAGTTCAGTTCTTCCCTGTTTTGAAAATGCAGTATGGTGGTGAGCTTGCTACAACTAAAGGTTTGCCCGTACAAGGATACCATAAGTTCTCTTTGATGCCTATGATACCAAACGTTATCGCAGGATCAAAACTTGAGATTCTTCATAACAAGATGACAGAACAGGGTATTGATTACGCTTTGTTCCAGAGCGGTTCAAAGATTAATACCATTACTAAAAACGGTACTGCAGATAAATTCTATGTAGATAAAGAGAATCTAGGTGATGTAGCTTTTGCTGATCCCGATTACCAGTTTACACTTAATACTATCTATACAAACTTCTTTAAGCTTCAGGTTGAAACACCAGATAGTTACAAGGGTAAAGTCGTATTCTCTACACAGCTTCGTAAAATAATTGAAGAAGGTTTATATGAAGAAGGTCGCCCTAGAAGTTTTGATGGCACTAAAGAACAGTTTGAGGCTTTACCTGAGACTGAAAAGACTAAGTATAAAGAGTATGCTAAACTTACTAACTATGAGAGATTAGTCAGCACTCTTACTGAAATGAAGTATAAAGAACTTCAGAAAGATGCTGGTCTTACTTTCGAGGATGGTAAGTTTGTATTGTCAGAAAAACTGATAACCTATCTGAATAAGCAGCTTACCGTACAAGACGTAGCTGAACACGAGATAGACTTTATCAAGTATGATACAAGAGCTAAAAGACTTGTGTTCGATTTGAGTATTCACCCTTCTGCAGCTATGTTGGATAAACTGCTTTCTGCACTTATCTACAAGAAGATTATCAATCAGAAGGTTAAGGGTGAGGCACTTATCCAGGTATCTGGTGCAGGTTTTGAACCAGCGGGAATAAGAAAAGCTACAGATGAGGAAAATAAACTTTATGGTAACGGTACCCTTCCTTTCTATAAATATGATAGGAATGGAACCAAAGCTATGAAAGTAAAGGTTGCTCTGCAGGGTGACTTCAAAAAACTATTGGAACATGAGCATAGAGACGGTAATAAGATTGAAACCTTAGAACGTCTTAATCAAATGCTGAAGGATGAGAAGTGGTTGAGTACAGGTAATAACCGTAAGATGGTTACTATAGCTGGTGTTCGTATTCCTGTGCAAGGTCTCAACTCTGTAGAATTTATGGAGGTGCTTGAGTTCTTACCAGAGAATGCTGGTAATATGATTATCCTTCCTGCAGATATTGTAGCTAAGTCGGGATCAGACTTTGACATTGATAAATTGTCTTTGATGTTCCCTAACCTAAAAGTAATAGGTAAGAGCGTAAAGCTTTTGACTCATGATCCTAGTGCCGTAAAAAGAATAGACGGTAACAAAAAACTTCTAAAAGATCTTTACGAGCACCTAGATACTTTATTCGAAAAGGTTAAAGCTTTTGATTTAGATACAAAACAAGAGGATCTATACAAAGTAATCTTAGAATATAAAGCTAAAAAAGAAGATCTTAAAGATCAGATTTGGGGAGACTTTGCTAACGTAACTGCAGATAATTTAGAATCTCTGCACGAAGAGTTACATGATATTAAGTTTATTCTGAGTAACCTTTATAACAAGTCTAAAAATCTTTCTGCTCAGGTTCAGAAAATCTTTAATGAAGAGATCAATCCAACATTTGCTGAGATCGATACTGTGATTGAAGATATTGCATCTGCATCATCTAAAGCAGTAGAGAATGATTTGATGTTTGCTATTGTAGATATTGCATCTATGGAGGAAAACTTTGTAGACTTCATTACACCGAACAGCACATCTGTACTTAAACCTTATTCAGAAAACCTGAGCAAGTATTCTAAGTACGACAGATATAAAAACGGTAACGGTGAAACTTTCTATGACAGTAAAGGCAAGAAGAGAATAACCGCTACTAAGATATTTGAGTTAGGTTTTAACCGATACAAGTTAGGTTCTAACAATATCGGTATGCGAAGCTTGGGTATAGCTGCAGTTACCAATACTTATAACACAGTACTCAGCAGAGTAGGTGCTTATATGGAAAAAGTTGTAACTCTAGGTGCTAAGAAAGGTAAACCTGAGTCTGGTTATCCTATTATACAGACATTCAGAGGCGGTATAGATTTTAATAAAACTATGCAGGATGAGATATCCTTGTCAGGTTTGTATGGCGCTGATGGCGTACACAGAATTTCTAAGTTGATATCTCAAGTTATAAACGGTACTGTAGACGTAGCTAAAGACTCATGGATCTTTGATATCCAGGGTAACCAGGAAATAGTACCGATACTTCTGTTTATGTTCCAAGCTGGTGTTCCACCTAAGCAAGCTGTGTATTTCTTGTCACAACCTATTATCAAGGAGTATGTAGAGAAGCAAAGAAATATTAAGAGTGCTTTTGCTAAACCTCTTGGTGTAGAAGCAGCTGGTACTAATATGTTTAGAGTACAAGCTAGAAGAGAGATTCTATCTAATAGCCCTGCATTAAATAATCATCTAAGAGAACAGGAGATTGATCCTGATGCTTTCAAAGCTGAGC
>Ga0315905_10000144_pt1 | contig 75334 bp, 51 predicted proteins | sample LakEriMetagenome_5_FD_203522 | JGI IMG/M metagenome (GOLD analysis project Ga0315905, IMG submission 203522) | Freshwater fungal communities from buoy surface, Lake Erie, Ohio, United States - Buoy 4 MA121 | ecosystem: Environmental > Aquatic > Freshwater > Lake | place: USA: Lake Erie, Ohio...
TCACCGTGGACATCGGCGCCACCAGCCGCGACGAAGCCGATAGCTGGGGCGTGGCCCTCGGCGACCCGGTCGCTCCCTTCAGCGAATTCACGGCGCTGGCGCATCCGGACCGCTTTGCTGCGAAGGCCTTCGACAACCGCTGCGGCACGGGCGCGGCCATTCAAGCCATGCAGCACCTCGCTGCGGAACCGCTGCCCTGCACGCTCATCGCTGCCGGCTCGGTACAGGAGGAAGTCGGCTGCCGCGGGGCCAATACGCTGGCCGCCCTGACAAAACCCGACGTCGCCCTCGTCATGGAGGGCACGCCCGCAGATGATACCCACGGCGCAGACTTGAGCGACGCCCAGGGCAAGGTCGGCAGCGGCGTGCAGATTCGCCTCCTCGATCCCACAGCCCTCATGAACCGCCCGCTCGTGCAATTCATCGCCGATACGGCAAAGGCCGAGGGCATTCCGCATCAGATCGCGGTGCGGAAATCCGGCGGCACCGACGCGCGCAGTTTTCAAATCCACGACACCGGCGTCCCGGCCGTCGTGCTGGGCGTCCCGGCCCGCTACATCCACAGCCACAACAGCATCATCGACATCAACGACTACCTCAGCGCGGTGCGCCTCGTGTGTGCCGTGGTGCGGAAGTTGGATGCCGCCACGGTCGCCGGCTTCAGCGCCTGGAATTAGAAATCCGGCCGGAGGTCGGCGGGGCGGATGGTGGCCTTGAGCCCGGTGGCGCGGAGGCGGGCCATCTTGATGCCGCGTTCGGTGGTGAACTCCAGCTTACCGGTGACGACATACCAGCCCATTTCCACAAAGTCCGGAACGCTGCCGGGCTCGAAGATCACGGGGATGGAATATGGGCGGGCATCCCCCGCACAGCAGGTGACCTGCAGGGTGAAGACGCGGAGGTGACCGGGGCCGGGATTCACCGTGTCCTTCACCACCTGGCCTGTCGTTTCCACCGGCTGGCCTTCCATGACGCGGGCGTATTCCGGGTCGCTGCTCATGTAGTGCAGATTCACGACGGAGAGGGGGAAGTTCCCGTCTTTGGTGCGTTTTACGTATTCCTCCACCTTGGCGAGCGTGAACCCCTCCTGCGCAGCGGCCGCGGCGAGTCCGGGATTCGCCTTCGCGAACGCTTCAGGGTTGCCCGCATTGCTGCGATAGGCTTCGCCCTTCTTCAGCAGGTAGGCAGTGGAAAACTGATCCGGCGTGAGCACCGCCGCCGAGGCCAGTGAGCCCGAAAGGATGAGCAGCGTGAAGGCCCGGCCGGTGACGCTGCCTTCGTGGTGGTGGGTGTGGCCGTGGTCGTCGTGCCCGTGATCCTCTTCACCGGTGCTGCCGCAGCAGTCGCCTTCATGGGAATGCGAGCAGCCGGCGCTGCGGTCGCGCATGAGCCAGTTGAAGATCCCCATCAGCATGATGCCGAGGCCACCGGTGAGCACGAGCACCTTGAAGCCGCCGACAACATACGGAATGGTCCCATTCCGCCCTTCGATGCGCCCGCTGGCGACGAAATAGCACATCAGTCCGCCGATCATGATCAGCACGACGGCCTGCAGCGCGAGAAAGAACCGGCGGGTCCACTCGGCATCCACAGGTTCATCGTGTGAATGATCATGGCCGCAGCAGCCATCGTGGTGGTGGTCGTGTCCGCAGTCCTTTTTGCCGTGATCATGCCCGCAGCAGCCGTGGTCGTGCGTGTGATCATGGCCGCAGGCTTCATGCTCGTGCTGATGGCCGCAGCAGTCACCGCTGTGCTGGTGATCATGCCCGCAGGAGGCGTGCTCCTTATCTTTTTTGGGATGGCTCATGGCTGTAGCGGTTGGAAGATGGTGCGCATGGCGAAGCTGGCGGCATACACGGCGAGGAAGAGTCCGATGCCGAGCCACAGGACGACTTTCGGCTTCAGCACTGAAGAGTAGAGGAAGATGAGCTTCATGTCGAACATGGGGCCGAACACGAGGAACGCCAGCTTGGCCGTGGCGGGGAAGATGGCATCCTGCGCCACCACGAAGGCATCCGTGGTGCTGCACAGGCTGAGGATGAAAGCCATCACCATGAGCACCGGCGCGGCCAGCCAGGGATTCCCTGCGAGATACTGGATGCTGCCCTGGAGGTCCGGACGGTAGAGCACCTGCGTCTGCATGAGCGCGGCAATGGCGACGCCGATGATGAAATAGAGCGCCACATCCAGGAAGTCCCGCTGTGCCGCGCCGAAGGCGTGTACTAGTCCCAGCCCGGCGCTGCGGCGTGCTTTGGGCGCGGCTGGTTTAGCGCTGCCCGGCAGTGGCTTCGCCGGGATCGCCGCCAGCACCCGCTCCCGCAGCAGGCTCACGGCGGGAATCCGCGCCAGCACCAGCCCGGCGAGCACCGCGATGAGGAATCCCGTGCCGCTCCGCGCCCATGTCATCAGCCACGGATCCCTCCCCTGGAAGGCGGACCACGTACTCAGCGCCACGATGGGATTCACGATGGGCGCGGCCAGCATGTAGCTCATGGCACAGCCCACGGGCAGCCCCTTTTGCACCAGTCGCCGGATGACGGGCACGATGGCGCATTCGCACACTGGAAAGATGATCCCCAGCAGGCCGCTGGCGATGATGGCGAGGTTGCCGTTCTTCGGCAGCATGCGGTCCATCAGGTTCGAGGGCAGCCACGCGTCGATGGCGCCGGAGATGAGCGCCCCGAGGAGGATGAAGGGCAGGCCTTCGAGAAGAATGGCGAGAAAGGCGAACCAAAAGTCGCCCTGGCTGCTGGCTGGAGGTAAGGACACTGCGGTGCTGGGGAGGAAGAAATTCAAGCTGACTATGGAAAGCGGGCGGCCAGGTGACAAGCGCCGCCTTGCCGGCTGCCGAGTGTCTTCTGCGCCGTGGGCAGAGACTGAAATACGGAGGGGAAATCCTCTCGCTTTTCAACGGATGCCGCTGATAGGCAGCCCCCCGTGCGGCGTATCCCGTCCAGGTCTTCCCACACCCTTTATCTCTATGAAACTCACATCGCTCCTCCCCGTGCTCGCGGGGATCTTCACGCTCTCCCACGCCCCCCAGTCCCGGGCGGAAGAGCAGGCGCTCGACCTCTTCGACGGCAAAACACTCACCGGCTGGGACGGCGATCCCCGCTTCTGGAAAGTGGAAGACGGCTGCATCACCGGCCAGACCACCAAGGAAGTCCCCACCGAGGGCAACACCTTCCTCACCTGGACCAACGGCGAAGTGGACGACTTCGAACTCGTGCTCGAATACAAGCTCATCGGCGGGAACAGCGGCGTGCAGGTGCGCAGCTTCCCCCTTCCGGGCAAGAAGTGGGCCGTGGGCGGCTACCAGGCCGACTTTGAAGCCGGCGACCGCTACACCGGCATCATTTACGGCGAAGCCTTCCGCGGCATCCTCGCAGACCGCGGCCAGAAGACCGAAATCGGCGACGACCACAAACCCAAGGTCATCGGCACCACCGGCGACGCCAGCGAACTCGGCAAAGTGGTGAAGAAGGAAGACTGGAACACCTGCCGCGTCGTCGCCAAAGGCTGGACCATTGAAAACTACATCAACGGCACCCTCACCGCCTCCGTCACGGACAGCGACAAAGAGCAGCGCCGCCGCGGCGGTCTCCTCGCCCTCCAGCTCCACGCCGGACCACCCATGAAGGTCCAGTTCCGCAACATCAAGCTCAAGCGCCTCCCCATGGGCGATGTGAAGAAGATCGTCTTCATCGCCGGCCGTCCCAGCCACGCCCCTGGCGACCACGAACACCGCGCCGGCTCCATGCTCCTCGCGAAGTCCATCAACGCCAGCGCCGGCGACAAATTCTACGCCACCGTCTATAGCAACGGCTGGCCCGCCGACCCTACCAAGTTTCAGAATGCCGACGCCATCGTCATGTATAGCGACGGCGGCGGCGGCCACATGGTGAACCCCCACCTCGCAGAAGTGGACGCGGCCCACGCCCGCGGCGCCGGTGTCGGCTGCATCCACTACGCGGTGGAAGTGGAAAAAGGCCCCAGCGGCAACGCCTTCCTCAAGTGGCTCGGCGGCTACTTCGAAATGAACTGGAGCGTGAACCCCCACTGGGACGCCGACTACAAGGCCCTCCCCCAGCACGCCGTCACCCGCGGCGTCGAGCCCTTCAAGATCAATGACGAGTGGTACTACCACATGCGCTTCCGCGACGGCATGACCGGCGTCACCCCCATCCTCAGCGCCGTGCCACCCAAGGAAACCCTCAACCGCCCCGATGGCGCCCACAGCGGCAACCCCGCCGTCCGTGAAGCCGTCGCCAAAGGCGAGCCCCAGCACATGATGTGGGTCAGCGAAAATGAAGGCGGCAGCCGCGGTTTCGGCTTCACCGGCGCCCACTTCCACCGCAACTGGAAGGACAACAACTTCCGCAAGGTCGTCCTCAACGCCATCGCCTGGATCGCCAAAACCGAAGTCCCCGACGGCGGCATCCAGACCCCCACCCCTGGCGACGAAGAGATGAAGGCCAACCTCGACCCCAAAGGCTAACCAGTCCCGCACCCTTCCCGCAGCCCGCTGAAAAGGATCTTTTCAGCGGGTTCTTTTTTTGCCCCCACGGCAGCGACCAGCCCCGGGAATCCCGGCCTTCTGCCTCCCAGTGTCCTTTTTTATGAGGCACTGCGGCCGGGACGCGAAACCGGAGGGCCTGAAAAATTTCCTTTTCAGCCGTCCGATTATTGGGTTAACTCCCAAACAACTGCGGCCGGATGCCTTCCCCGGCCCCGGCGAACGCGATGAACACTCCCTACCAGAAAGTCCTCATCGCTGGTGCGACACCAGCGCAGAGCAGTGTGCCGCGGGCGCTCCTGGTGGCGGTGCTGTTTGCGGTGCTGTGCGGCGCGGCAGATGCGCAGTCGGTGCCGGCCGCTCCTGCGCTGGAAGTGCGCGCGGCCGTGGAGGTGGTGCTGCCGGTGGCGGCGGAGCATGTGTACAGTCTGGAGTCTTCCGCAGACCTTGTGTTATGGAATGCGGGGAGCGAAACCATTTACGGTACCGGCGGGACGGAATCCATTTTGCTGCCCGCCGAAACGGCGCACGGTTTTGTGCGGGCCCGCGCGGCGACGCGCCCTCCCGGCGGACTGGCGGACTGGTCCCTGGCCGGGCAGTCCCTGCGCCTCAATCCGCAGGACGCGAGTCCTTGCCTCATGAGCTTCACGGCTCCGGGCAATGGAGTGATGACGGCCGCGGGCATTGAGCCGGTGCCTTTCACCTGGGAATGGACCCGCAGAGGTGCGGATAGAGGCACGTGTGTCGTGGCATGGCCGGGTGGAACGCAGGAGACCTTCGCCGTGGAGTATGTCGCGCCTGGTGTGGGCGTCTTTTCCAGCCTTCAGGAAGCGGGAGCCATTTCCGCTGGCGGCAGCCGCGGGACCTTTACCCCGGCGGCAGAGAGTGATCCCGTGCAGGTGCCGGCCACCGTCAGCGGCCGCACGCTGGTGCTTTCCGGCACGGGACGCGGCGTGGAGATTGAGTTTCCGGCAGAGGGCGGGGCGTCGATGACAATGGAAAGCGGCAAGCTGCCGTTCTCCATGAACTGGCAGGTGACGGGCGCCGCCATGGCGCAGGTGAGCCTCTCCTGCACCGATGGCATGACGCACCTCGTGAAGCTGAACTTCCAGGCGGGCGAGTCCGGCCGCTACACATGGAGCAGCTGGCACAATGGTGTGCTGCGGCGCGAAGTGGTTGGCGCTTTTTCTTTCAGCGCCAACTAAGCCGCCCGTGTGCTAGGGAACGAGGGTAATCCGGAGACGATAGTAGCGCGCCTGCGTGCCAGGATTGACCGGCACCGTGACGACCTGGCCGGCACCGGCGAGATCGACGAAGCCCGTTTCATTCACCCACGGGCCTTCCGTCAGGGAAGTCGTGGACTGGACGGTGTAGCGGCGCTGACGCCCGCCATATCCCGGGCCAGCGGCCGCGGTGGGAGTGAAGCGCAGCGCGGTGCCCGGCGTCACTACTTCCAGACCAGGCGCCGCAGTGAAGGTCTGCGGTGCTGTGCCGAGGGCGTATTCCTGACTGTTACTCAGACCGTCCAAATCCGGATCGGCCAGCGCGCCCGAGATGGCCGGATTGGCCGCCTCCGCCGGAGTGAACACTGCCGCGACCCAGTGCGTGAAGGTCTCCACGGCAGGGGCGCTAACGGTGACGGTGGCGCTCACGGAGTCCACACTGCCGGCCGGACTGGTGAGCCGCACCCAGTAGGATGCCGTGGCTGTGAGCGGTGGAGAGACATAGGATTCATCCTCCGCGCCGCTCACCGGCGATGAGGTGTCGCCACTGTTGCCGCGATACCATTGATAGGAAAACGGCGGGCTGCCCTCCGGCGTGACATTCAGCTGCGCAGTCTCACCACTGGCGATGGTCATGGATTCCGGCTGCCTGGAAATGGTGGGCACGATGAGCACCGGGGCGGGAACGCTGGACACCGAGCCGGCCGCATTGGTGGAAGTGAAAACATAGTCGCCGGTCTGCGGCACCTGCAGGCTGGTGAGGACGAGCCACGGGGAGTTTGTCTCATTGATGCCGGCGCTCAGTTCACAGTTGAAGAGGAAGTCGTTGCCGGTGCCGGTGGGCGACTGATTCATGGCCTGGATGGCGAGCAGGTTTTGTCCGCTGCGCAGCAAGCCCAAGTGCTGCGGGATATTGAACTCACGCCAGGTGACTGCCGTGGCGTCGGAGACGGTGGCCGTGGCGGCACTGTTCCACTGAAGGCTGGCGGGTTTGTTCAGCGCGGCGACTTCCACGCCATTGAGCCAGGCGACGAAGCCGTCGTCGCACTGCACGCGGAGCTTGAAGTAGCTGAGTGCGTCCGGCCCACTGGGGAGGCTAAAGGGCAGACGCAGGTGCGCGGCGGTGGGCTTGCCCGTGCCGGACAGGGCGGTTTGCAGATTCCCGCCCGTGGCGATGTGCGGCGCGAAATTGACCGGGCTGGCCGTGGTGTCGTAGCCGATGCCGCCCGCGACCTGGCTCCATGCGGCATCGTCGAACGGTGTTCCATCCCGCCAGCCGCTCCCGGGATCCTGCGCCGGTGCCACGCGGAAGCGCCGGCTGCCGCTGCTGGGGAAGAGGAAGGTGTCAGTCGGACTGAAGGGCTCGCCGCTAACCTGCCAGCTGAACGTGCGCCCCTCCGTCTGCGCGGCATTCAGCTTCACCAGAGCGCCCTGCTGGTAGTTGCCCCCGGCCGGAGAGGTCTGGATTTCCGGCAACGGCGGGTTTTGAATGTTGAAGGTGAAGGCCTGTTCAATGGAGTCGCCGGTGAAGCCGGGAAAGCGCCACGCAATAACCGTTACAGTGTAGTTCCCGGCGCTGGTGGGGATGCCGGTGATGGAATCGATACGGTTGTTCTCCGTTCCCGTGTGAACCATTCCTGGCGGCACGTTGCCGCTGACTTGGAACAGCGCGGGAATCGTTGGAGTGCCGGTAGCCTGCCAGACGAACGATAATGGATCGCCCGCGATGCCATTGATGGTCGTCGCATCCCCGGATGTCGGTGAGACCTTGGTGATCTCAGAGGCCCCGGAGACAGAATCGAAGGCTCCGAGCCCCGCGACTACGGCCACGGTCCACTGCAGGGCATCAGTAAAGCCGGAAGTCGAAATGACCCGCGCTTCCGGCAGCAGCTTCACCAGCGGCGAACGCTGCAGCAGGAGCAACAGCGAACCAATACGGGCGGTCCAGCCGCGGGGAATAGCTGCGCGGGAGGAGGGAGTCCAGAAGCGTGGGAGCATAGCGGGGGTGGTCGGTTGGGAAACACGCTGCTTTTACACCCGGAGGCGTCCAGGGGGAAGTGAAATTCTGAATTTCCATAAGGCCGCCCGGCTGCCGATCAGGGGGGCAGCCGGGCAGCGGGAATGGAGTTACTTGGATTTCACCCGGTAGAAGGCGCGGGGCAGGGCTGCGCTGTCGGTCATGTCGAAGGCGGCAGCTGCGGGCACGGTGGTGCCGACGTCCTCCCAGAGGCCGAGGTTATTCGAGCGCTGGAGAATGTAAGTGCGACCGGCTTCCGCGGTGAGATGAATGGTGCCGCCCGTGACGCTGGTGATTTGAGCCGGTGCCGGGAGGGCATCGGCAGCGCCGGGGTTGCCCCCGGAGGTGGCACTGGTGTGCCATGCGGAGGCTGTGCCCCAGGTATTCCAGGCCGCGAGCGGGTCTTCGATGACGAGGGAGGAGCTGCCGTGGGTGTTGGGATACCAGGTGCCTTCGTAGCGGAAGTCGAGCACTTCCTCACCGGTGGCATCGAGAATGCGGAGGCGTTCGCCACTGTTGTCGAGCGCGCCGGTGTAGATGCCGGCAGGCACCGGGGCGGTGGGATAGCGCTCGGCGTAGGCGGCGGCGTTCTTGGCCAGGACGATGCGTTCGCCCGGGGCCAGCGTGAGGGCTCCAAAGGAGAAGGTGATGCCTTCGTCGAAGGCGGCCCCGTTCAGATTCAGCGGCGCTGCTCCGGTGTTCATCAGTTCGATGAATTCATACTCACCGGCTGCGTAGGCACCGCCGGCTGGCGGGTCATACATGATTTCGGTAATGCGGAGCGATTGCTGCGCGGCCGTGGGATTTACCGGAGTGTTCAGCGTGGCCACGGGGCGGTCGTCGGTCGTGACGGTGGGATCCATTGGGTCCCAGAGTTCGAGGATTTCGCCGCGGGCGCTGATGGTGCCGTTGTAGCCGCCCTGGATGAAGAGTTGCTCGCCGCCTTTGGGGGACACCGCACGGGCGCGGAAGGCGGTCTTCTTTGCCGCGACATACATGACGTCGTTGGCGCGAACCACGGTGCCGGGCTCGAAGGTGTGCTCGACGCCGCGTTTGATCTCCCAGCCGCTGATGTCCACGTCGTAGCTGTTGGGATTGCTGATCTGGACGAACTCCTCGTCCTGATTTCCACTGTTGGGGAGGTAGTCGAGGGTGCCAAAGTTGACCGTCACATTCGCAGGCTGGGCGGATGGAATTTGAATGCCCGGGGCGATGCCGTTCGGTGCCGCGTAAACACTGTAGAGGCCGGAGATGCCGGTGGTGGTGAGCGGGCCGCTGCGGCGGGTGGTGTAGAAATTTTTCACTCCGTTGTTTGTCGCTCCCGTGAAGGAACCGGGCAGGGGAGTGGTGGCCATGATGGGTGCCCAGATGGCATCCGCGGTGGCTTCCGGAACACCCACGGTGGCACCGAGCAGTGTGTCCATCAGTGTGCGCTGACGGCGCAGCACCATGTCGCGGATCTTCGGTTCATTGAAGGCGGCCTCCCACACGTAGTTCCACTGGTGCGAGCCGTTCACTTTGCGGCGGGCGTAGTCGCCCTGGAAAGGATGGCCAGCCCACGGATTGGAGTCGGCGATGACGCCGTGCGTGTAGTCCTTGTCCCACGGGAGCACATACCACTCGCCGGAGCCGAGCGTGTCGCGATACCAGTAGAAGTTCTTCCGGGTGTCATCGGTGTCGGCGATGATGACGCGCACAGCGAGGTAGTTCACGAGGTTCGCCATGTTCATCATGTCGAAGAGCTTCGTGGTGCGCGTGGCGGTGAAGCCTGGCGGGAAAACCGGAGCGGTGTTGGGCACGGCGGAATTCCAGTCGTCCGGGGAGATGCTGTGCACGGCTTCCACGAGCGCCTGATAGTCTTCACGGCCTTCGAAGAGGCGCGTCTTCTTTTCTACGCCGTCGATGGCATCGGTGAAGACCGGCTCCAGGTTCGCGCGCTGGTCGGGTTTGTAGAGCGCGCCATCGCGGTCGAATCCGTGGCGGTTGAGATAGCGTTCGTCAATTTGCTCCACGAAATAACCGATGCCGCCGCGGCCGGTGGCAGTGTCGAGCGCGCCATTCACGCGGATCATGACGGGGAAGCACTCTGAGTAGGGATGTCCGGCGCGGCGGAACATCTCGAAGGAAACCGGCGGGCGCAGAATGGACTCCGCGCTGCCGGTGCCGTTGATATTGGCCTCTTCCACGCGGCCGATGTTGTCGTTGATGCGGCAGTGGTTGCCGGTGTTGAAATCGAACTTCTTGGAGCCGGTGGAGGTGAAGCCGCCGCGCAGGCGGATGAAGACGTTGTCGTAATACTCACCGTTGAAGTAAACCGAGCCGCGCGTGCCGGTGCGGGTGCCGGCGGCGGCGGTGTTTTCGGCGAACCAGTTCCAGACGGGCAGCGCGGTGGTGTAGCCTGTCGCCGCGACCATGGTGCCAAAGTATTCCGGGGCTTCCTGTCCCGCGGAGAAGATCGGCCAGCGCGAGGCATTCGCCGAAACATCGGTCGCGGTGAAATACCAGCGGACGAGCGCGCCGGAGGTATAGCCCGCGGCGGTTTTGGGAATGACGGTGGTGTAAATGCCGTCGGCGGCGGTGGCGTCGCCGTTGAGACCGTCATCGGTCATCGGCGTTTGCTGGAGCGGATTGTAGGCGGTGCGCCAGTTGAGAGTGACCGTATTCACCGCGGCAAATATTGGCGCCACCCGGCAGGTGACAGTGATGTCATCGTTCACTGTGGGAGCCGCAGGCGTGTGGGTTTGCACGGTAATACTCGGGCCGGGAGTGCCAGTGCCGCTGGAGTTCGGGTCGCCGGGAGTGGCGGTATCGAGATAGAATGGCGTGGTGCTGTAGGTGCCCACGTCGGTGAGTTCCAGTTGCGCGAGCTGGAGGAAGTCGGGATTGGCGGCGTTAAGATTGAGGCCGTGGATGGACAGCACGTTGGTGCCGTTTTGCAGTGCGCTGAGGCCGCTGGTCAGGTTGAAGGATTCAAACTGAGTGGCTTCGCTGTTGTCGCTGCGCTGTGCGGCCGCGGAGTTCCATGTCAGGGTGTTGGGGACATTGCCTCCTGCGAGCGGCACACCATTGAGGTAGGCCTGGAAGCCGTCGTCGTATTTCATCTTCAGCGCGATGCCATCAACGGCCGAGACATCAGCGACGGTGAATGGCAGGCGGAAGTAGGCGGAGGCATTCACGCCGAGCATCTGACTCTGCAGGCTGGAATTGATGAGGCCCGCGAAGTCAATCACCGGTGGCGGAGCCGTGTTGTTCTTGCCGAGGGCATAGCGGGTGCTGATCTCCGTGGCACTGAGCGCCCGGGGATAGACCGCCACTTCGTCCACATCCCCCTGGAAGAGGAAATTCGGCGTGGACTCGTTTTGCCCGGCACCAATGCGGAGGCCGCGCAGGTTGTTGGTGTTGAATGTGGAAAGCGTTCCGGTGCCGGCCTGGGTGCCGTTCACGTAGAAGCGCTTGGTAGTACCGTCGAAGGTGCCGGCAAGGTGGACCCATGTGTTGAGCGTTACCGCGGGGCCGGTGATGGGATCCCACGCGCCGCTGCCGCCGCTGCCGGTCCAGAACTGCCAGGTGTTGTTATTCGCTGCGTAGAAGATGTAGCCTGCCGTGCGGCCTCCAGTATCATCGCGGCCGGACACGGCGGCACGGAAGGTGCCCGCGCCTCCGGTGGGGCGGGCCCAGAATTCGACGGTGAAGACGGGGGGATTCAGTGCCGGGCTGTAGGGTGTTTCCACGTAACCGATGCCCGCCATACGGAACGCTTTATTGCCCGCGGGCAGACCAGCCTCCGACGGTGGTTGCGGACCGGCAGCCCCCAGGGTGCCGGTGCCATTATATAATCCATCGGCTGCGGAGCCGGCGAAGCCCGTGTTCACCGCAGTGATCACCGGGGCGGTGGTGGAGTCGGTGAGACGCCACCAGCCTACGGGTGCCTGGGTGGTGATCGCCGCCGCGGCTTCCGTGCCGGTGCCGCCGGCGGTAGTGGCGGACGAGTATTGCGCCTGCACTTCCGCAGCGCTAAGCGCGCGGTCAAAGACGGTGACTTCATCAATGTCCCCGGGGAACCAGAAACTGCCGGCACTTTCAGAACTGCCGGCGCCGATGCGCAGCGGCCACTGGGTATTCCGCACCAGGGCGGCGGCGGTTTTCTGGCCAACCTGAACGCCGTTGAGATAGAGTGTTTTCTGATTGGTCGCACCGTTGAATGTCCCGGCGACATGATACCAGACATTGGCGTCAATTTTACCGCCTCCGGTGGCGTTGGGCGCATCCAGCGTGTCCCACGCTGAGGCTCCACCGGTCCAGAAGGAAAGCTGCTGCGTGGTCGGCAGCACGTAGCAGATGTAACCCTGGATGGGGGAACTGCTCCGGCTGGTGAGCGGTGATTTGTGCGTGCCGGCGTTCGCGCCATTCCACTTCATCCAGAGGGAGAACGAGAATGACGTGGGATTCAGCGCCGTCGAGAAGGGGATATCCACCTTGTGCGAAGTGCCATTGAAGCGCGCGCCGGTGTTGGTGGCTTCCCAGCCGGGAAAAGCGGGGTTTTGCAGCGTCGCGACATTCTGCGTCACTCCGCCGAGGTAGCTGCCGTTGCCGGAAGCGCCGAGGCTGCCGGTGTTGGCCGCGGAAATGCCCAGAGCACCGGTTTCCTCCAGACGATAGAATCCCGCCGGGCCGTCTGCGAGGATTTCGCCCAGCCAGCCGGTGCCGAATTCATTCGCGCCGGTTTCAAAGCCGATGCCGTTAGTCGCAGAGGACCATGTGGAGTCATCGAAAGCCGCGGCCGTCCATGCCGTGCCCAGGGCACCGTCGGCGGGGACATGCACCTTGCCCGTGCTGCCCTGCTGGATGGCCGTAGTCACCGTCGCTGAAGCCCCGGGGCCGTAGCTGCGGTCCGGCAGTTGCGGCGGGTAACCGGGGACGAACTCCGTGGCCGTGCTGAAGTCGGGCTTCACCAGTGCGAGATATTCTCCGTCGGCGCTCAGCTGGAAATTGGTGTGCAGCGGCTGCCCGGCCACCCGCCGGTTCTTGTTCGATGCCCAGACGACGAGGTAGCCGCGCGAGGGGATCGTCACTCCGGCAGGAAACAGCCACTTTTGGGAATTCGCGGCATTGTCCGTCAGCGCCCAGCCATCAAGGCTCACCGGGGCCCCTGTCGGGTTGTGCAACTCAATCCAGTCACTGTAGCTGCCGTCATCATCGGCCACGGTCTGCGTGTTGTCGGCCATGAATTCGCTGATGATGACCTGCGGGAAGGCAGGGGTTGCCAGCATCAGGGTGAGGGAAGCGGAGAGGAGTGTGCGTTTCATCGTTTCGTGAGTAGCGTGGATTGTGGCAGTTTTCGGACCTGCCCCGGACTTTTTAGTCATACCAGATTCCTATTTTCCCTGACCACTGCTTAATCCGTGAGTACTGCTACTTTTCGGGTGTGCCGGGTGGCCGTAAACTTCTTCCGGGTCCGGTGAGATTAGACTTTTAACCCAAAGCCAAACTGTGCAGATTAGGGTCTTTCGTTCACTGATAGCCTCCCCATGGAACTGATGTCCCTCCTTTCCCGTCATGGTGCCCTGCCGGCGCTGGTCTTTTCCTGCCTGCTTTGCTCACCGGCCCGTGCCGACCTCGACTTCACCATAGAGGGCCGCCCCTACCGGCTGGTCACGACGGAGCGGACCTTTGCCGGCGCCGAGGCGGACGCGATCAGCAAAGGCGGGCACCTCGTGCATATCGACAGTCAGGCGGAGAATGACGCGATCTTTGCCGCCATCAGCGCGGCCGTTCCCACGAATTCCACGGCCAGTGACGGCGGTGGTGCGGTGTATGTGTGGATCGGGGGCACGGAGACCTCCGAGGGGAGTTACGCATGGGTGGACAGCACGCCGATACCATTCTGGACCGGCGGGAAAACGGGCTCGGCTCCGGCTGGGCAATACGCCAACTGGGGCCGCGGCACCGTGAGCAGCTCCGGACCCGAGCCGGACAACTTCAACAGCACGCAAAACCGCGCGGCCATGGCTATCACGGCATGGCCCAGTTCCGGAGCCACGAAAATCGGTCAGCCGGGCCAGTGGAATGACATCCGTGACAACAACACGCTCGTCTATGTGATCGAGTTCGATGGCATGTGGGCCAGCTTCCTGATGTCTCACGGCGGGACTCCGAAGGGCACCTTCACAGCCAAACTCTTCTACGACAAGGCACCGCTGACAGTGGGGAACTTCGTCAACCTGGCGGAAGGCCGGCAGACCTTTGTGGATGAGAAAAACGGCACCGTGGTGACGCGCCCTTATTACAATGGGCTCAAGTGCCACCGCATCATTGCCGGGTTCATGATTCAGGGCGGCTGCCCGCGCGGCAATGGCACCAGCGGGCCGGGCTACAAATTCCCGGACGAGTTCGACTCCACTCTGCGGCACACGGTCGCCGGGATGCTCTCCATGGCGAACAGCGGCGTGGATACCAACGGCAGCCAGTTCTTTGTCACCGTCGCCCCCACGACGCACCTGGACGATAAGCACAGTGTCTTTGGCCAGGTAGTGGACGGCTACAACACGGTGGTGCAGCCGCTAAGCACGGTGCCCACAGTGAATCCTGCCGCACAGGACGACCGGCCAGTGCAGGATGTCATTATTGAAGAGGTCAAAATCCATCGCGCGGGGACAGCGGCCCGCACGCTGAATCCGCCGCTGCCAACCCTCGAACTCGTGCCGCTCACAGCCAGCCTGGGTGCCGGCAACTCCTGCCAGCTCGATTTTCCACGCGCGCCTTTCGCGGGCTTCGACCTGCTGAACACCGGTGACCTGGCCGTGTGGGAACTGGATGAACTGGGCTCGTTCGGTGAGACGCCGGATACCAGTTTGCTCAATGGCACTTCATTCGCTCCGGTGGGGGCCGCAAAGCGGTTTTTCCGCATGGCGCGCGTGAACTACGCGTCGCCCGGCCCGGCCTCTCTCGTGGGGAAAAAAGTGGTGGTGGAAAGCTCCAGCCTTCGGATGACCTACAACCTCACTTCCGCCACGACCGCCACCTACAATCTGTTTCAGTCATCCGGCACCAACATCAATGGCACCATCACCAACTGGACGTGGGAACGGAATGCTTGGGGCGGAGAGCTTAGCGCCACGATCCCGGCCGGCGAGGTGACCATCGGCCCCAACCAGATCATCTACCTCGATGCCACCCTCCGGCCGGTGACGAATCTGGCACGCGGACGGCTCTACATCGCAGACCATAACAACTACTACAATCTGCCGGGAGTCTCGCGCCTCACGATTACCAATCTTCCATAGTCGCCGCCGCCGGATTTCCCTGGCAATGGCCTGCTGCCGCGCGAAGAAAGCGGCATGACTCAAATTTCCAATCTGCACGTGTCCTCCAACACGCCGCTCCCCCCGCCCGCGGCGCTGCTCGCGGAGCTGCCGGCCACGGAAGCAATGACCGGCTTCGTGGCCCGGGCGCGCGGGGATATTGCCCGTATCCTGCGCGGTGAAGACCGCCGGTTTCTTCTCATCGTTGGGCCGTGCTCCATCCACGATGAAGCCGCCGGCCTCGACTACGCCCGCCGGCTGGCGTCGCTCGCGAAGGAGGTGGAGGATAAGATCTGCACCGTGATGCGCGTGTATTTTGAGAAGCCCCGCACTTCTACCGGCTGGAAGGGGCTGATCATGGACCCGCATCTGAACGGCACCAATGACATCCCTGAAGGCCTGCGGCGCGCCCGCCGCTTTCTGCTCGGTGTGCTCGCTCTGGGGCTGCCCACTGCCACCGAGATGCTCGATCCCGTGACGCCACAATACATCGCGGACCTCACGTGCTGGTCGGCCATTGGTGCCCGGACTACGGAAAGCCAGACGCACCGCCAGATGGCCAGCGGCCTCTCCATGCCGGTCGGGTTTAAGAACACGACCGCTGGAGGTATCGAGGCCGCGGTCAATGCCATCAAAGCTGCAGTCGCGCCGCAAACGTTCCTCGGCATTGCCGGCGATGGGCGGGCCTCGGTCGTCAGGACGACGGGGAATCCCGATTGTCACCTCATTCTCCGCGGTGGTGATCAGGGCCCTAACTGTGACCGCGAGTCGGTGGAAAAGAGCCTCGCCCTGCTCCGAAAAGCGGGATTCCCGGAGACGGTGGTGATTGACGCGAGCCACGCCAACTGCGGCAAGGATCATGAGCGGATGCCGGACGTATTCCGGGAGATCACAGCGATGCGCCGCAGCGGCGTGGCGGGTGTCTGCGGTGCCATGCTGGAGAGCCATCTGGAAGCTGGGACCCAGCCTTTTCCCCGTCCACTGGAGGAACTCGCTTACGGTGTCTCCATCACCGATGCCTGCATCAGCTGGCCGCAGACAGAACAGCTCATCCGCGAGGCCGTGGCGCAGCTGTAGGCATTCCCATCCAGTCACACGCCGTGATTCATCATGACAACACAGCATGAGCCAGAATTCACCGGACTGCGTCTGCTGGTCACGGGTGGAACCATCGACAAAGTCTATCATGCCGAGGAGGGCCGGCTGGGCTTCGAGCGCACGCAGCTCCTCGCCATGTTGCGTCAGGCGCGGGTGGCCCTGCCGGAGCGCTGCATTGAGACCGTGTTGCTGAAGGACAGCCTGGATATGGATGAGGCCGACCGCGAAGTGATCAGCGTGGCCTGCCGCCAGGCGCAGGAAGACAGAATCCTCATCACCCATGGCACCGATACCATGGTGCTGACGGCGGAATATCTGGCCCGCACGGTCACGGGACGCACGCTGGTCCTCACTGGCGCCATGGTGCCCTATGCTGTGCAGCATTCCGATGCGCTGTTCAACTTTGGCTTCGCCTTTGCCGCGGCGCAGTTGCTGCCCGCTGGCGTCTATGTCGCCATGAATGGCCGGGTGTTCCCCTGGAATGATGTCACCAAGAACCGTGCGGCCGGGTGGTTTGAGCGCGCCCCGGCGGCACCGTGAAGCTGGTCGTTGCCCCGGGCTGACAACCGGCATAAGGCACCGGCATGTCCACTGCCGCTTCCTATCCTGACCGCTGGTCCCTGGTCTCCTGGTTCTCCGCCTTCGGTGCTCCCGACTACGAGGAGTACAAGAAAGAACTGGTTCATTCCATCGCAGCCTGGCAAGTGCCTGATGCGGGCGACATTCCCGCGCTGGCGCAGGCTGTGGGGGACTATGAAGCCCTCATGGCGCTCTGCTGGCACCTCTCCGCCTATCTGGGATGTCTCTCTGCGGACGATGCTGGGAATGAGCCGGTCAAGACTGACGAAGCGTGGGCGGCCACGGTGGAGGCTGACTGCTCCAAGCTGAAGTCCGCGCTGCAGGGGCGGCTCGCTTCTCTAACCGAAGACGCCTTCGCCCAGCTGTGTGCGGTGCCATCCCTCAGCGATGCGCTTCACACCGTGCAGAGAATGCGCGAAGACGGCCGCCGCCAGATGAGTCAGGAACTGGAGGAACTCGCCGCCGATCTGAATGTGAACGGTCTCCACGCCTGGGGCCGGCTTTACGAAACCCTCACGGGCAAACTCAGTTTCGACATGCCCTTTCCCGACGGCAGGCGCGAATCCGTGCCCATGTCCCGGCGCCGCGCGCTCATGGCAGACCCCGACCGCCGGGTTCGCGAGGCCGCCTTCACGGAAGGCCAAAAGCCCTGGCTGGAACATGCCGACACCATGGGCGCTGCGCTCAATGGCATCAGCGGCACCCGGTTTTCACTCTATCAAAAGCGCGGCATTCCCCACTTTCTCGACACCCCGCTGTTCGATGCCGCCATGAGCCGCGCCTCACTCGACGCTATGCTTGAGGCCATCTACTCGCACCTGGAAATCCCGCGGCGGGCCCTGCGGAAGGCCGCGCAGTTTCAGCGCACGCCTGGGCTCCACTTCTTCGATCTGGAAGCCCCCCAGGTCGCCCTGCCGGAGGAAAAGCCACTGGAGTGGGCCGATGCCTGCCGCACCGTGCAGGACTCGTTCCAGGCCGCCTATCCCGCGCTCGGCGATTACTTCCGCTCCATGCTGGAAAAGGAATGGATCGAAGCCCAGCCCCGCGCCGGGAAGCGCCCCGGCGCATTCTGCACCGGCTCTCCCGTGCGGCGCGAGGAGCGCGTGTATATGAACTGGCACGGCACCATGCACGACATGATCACCCTCGCGCACGAAGTCGGCCACGCATGGCATTCCTGCGTCCTGCGCCCCGCCCGCCCCTTCGCGGCGAACTACCCCATGACCCTCGCCGAGACCGCCTCCAACTTCGGCGAGATGATCCTCCTCAACGGCCTGCTGCGCGACCCCGCGCTGAGCCCCGCCATGCGCGCTTATCTGCTCGATCAGGAAATGCTGCGCGCCTCCGGCTATCTCCTCAATATCCCCATGCGCTTCGAGTTTGAGCAATCTTTCTTCACCGAACGCAGCCACGGCGAGGTGCCTGTTTCCCGGCTGCGCATGCTGATGGAGGAAGCTCAGCAGCGGCTCTATGGCGACACGCTGCTGTCCGGCGGGGAAGACCCCATGTTCTGGGCTTCCAAGATGCACTTCTTCATCACCGGCGTCTCGTTTTATAACTTCCCCTACGTCTTCGGCTATTTGCTCAGTCAGGCCCTCTATGCCCGCTTCAAAGAGGAAGGCGCTGACTTCCTCCCGCGCTATGAAGCATTCCTCGCCGCCACGGGGTCCGCCACCTGCGAATCAGTCGTGCGGCAGACCCTCGGTGCGGACCTGACCTCCCCGGACTTCTGGGCCTCCGGCATCCGTTCCCTCGAAGGCGCTGTAGCCGCCTACGAGCAACTGCCCGTCGGGGCTTGAAGTAGCAGGGCCATTTCCACTGGCGTGGGCTGGTCAGCGCACCTCAATGAGGCGCTCGCCTGGCGGATGTGCTGGACGATCTGCGGGAGCAATGGCTCGAACCACTGGAGCAGTGCTTTGCGGCTGGTGTTGCCGATGCGCAGCCAGACGATGACGGGGGCCGTCACACTCTGACTGAGGCGGTGCGGGAAGTCTTCGTCTTTGGTGACGATGGTGGACTGTTGCTGGAGAGCGTAGAGCAAGATGGACGAGTCGTCCGCGTCACTCAGCCCGGTGTCGGCGACGTGCTCTGCCTCGTGGCCGCGAGGGTGTGCAACCGGGCCTGTGCGGGCGGCAACTGGGCGTCGAGAACGAAGCGCATGGGCTACCGGGCAACGAGGACGGGGTGATCGGCTTCGGCGGCGGCGTGTTCCAGACAGGCGGCGATGTCTTCAGGTTCCAAATACGGGTAGTCTTCGAGGATTTCAGCCTCGGGCACTTTAGCCGCCAGCAGGTCGAGTACATCCTTCACACGGATACGCATCCCCCGGATGCAGGGCGGCCTCCACACTGGTTTGGATTGAAGGTGATATGGTCATTCATGTCCCGAGCATAGGCGACTTCCGGCGGCGGGTAAAGAGTGGCGTAATTCATGGTGGAATGGCTCACAGGGGTTGATTCATCTGGTTCCCGCCCGCCGCCTCGCTCTGGTTGAGGTGCATCCGGTGTTTTTTGCCCGTTGACGTCACGCGTTTTAGCAACATATCAACGTATCGTGATTCGTTTATGCGTCCTGCCTGCCCGCGACGCCGTTTTTCTCACACCAACCCACCCTCAACACATCATGAGCACCGCTACCGCCACCCGCACCGTCGGGAATGATTACCACGTCGCCGACATCAAGCTCGCCGACTGGGGCCGCAAAGAAATCGACATCGCCGAGAAGGAAATGCCCGGCCTCATGGCCATCCGAGAGCGCTACGCCAAGGACAAGCCCCTCGCCGGCGTCCGCATCACGGGCTCCCTGCACATGACGATCCAAACGGCGGTGCTCATCGAGACCCTCGCCGCGCTCGGTGCCACCGTGCGCTGGGCTTCGTGCAATATCTTCTCCACCCAGGACCACGCCGCGGCCGCCATCGCCGCCGCCGGCATTCCGGTTTTCGCATGGAAGGGTGAGACCCTCGAAGAATACTGGGACTGCACCTGGAAGGCCATCATCGATCAGAACGGCAAAGGCCCGCAGCTCGTCGTGGATGACGGCGGCGACGTCACGCTCCTCCTTCATAAGGGCTACGAACTCGAAGAAGGCGACCGCTGGATCGATACGCCGTCCGGTTCTCACGAAGAGAAGGTCATCAAAGACCTCCTCCGCAAGATCAATGCGGAGAACCCCTTCATCTTCCACGAACTCGTGAAGGAGTGGAAAGGCGTCAGCGAAGAAACCACCACCGGCGTGCACCGTCTCTACAAGCTCGCTGAAGCCGGCAAGCTCCTCGTGCCCGCCTTCAATGTGAACGACTCCGTCACCAAGTCGAAGTTCGACAACCTCTATGGCTGCCGCCACTCCCTCGTGGACGGCCTCAACCGCGCCCTCGACGTCATGATCTCCGGCAAGGTCGCCGTCGTCTGCGGCTACGGCGATGTGGGCAAAGGCTCCGCCCAGTCCCTCCGCGGCCAGGGCGCCCGCGTCATCGTCACCGAGATCGATCCTATCAACGCCCTCCAGGCCGCCATGGAAGGCTTCGAAGTCACCACCCTCGAAGACACCCTCGGCCGCGCTGACATCTACATCACCACCACCGGCAACTTCGGCGTCATCACCGTCGAGCACATGGCGAAGATGAAAGACCAGGCCTGCGTGGCGAACATCGGCCACTTCGACAACGAAATCCAGGTGGACAAACTCAACGCCCTCCCCGGCGTGCAGCGCCTCAACATCAAGCCCCAGCTCGACCGCTACACCTTCCCCGCGGGCAACAGCATCTACATGCTCGCCGAAGGCCGCCTCGTGAACCTCGGCTGCGCCACCGGCCACCCGAGCTTCGTGATGTCCAACAGCTTCTCCAACCAGACGCTCGCCCAGCTCGACCTCTGGAAGAACCGCGAGCACTACGCCGCCGAAGGCCCCATGGTCCGCGTGCTGCCGAAGAAGCTCGACGAAGAAGTCGCCCGCCTCCACCTTGAGAAGATCGGTGTGAAACTCACCGTCCTCAGCAAAGAGCAGGCCGACTACATCGGCGTCCCCGTCGAAGGCCCCTACAAGCCGGAGCACTACCGCTACTAAGCGGCAGCCCTCCTGCTCACCAAATCCCCAATTCACAGCGGGCAGTCCCACACGGGACTGCCCGCTTTTTTTGCCCGCCCCAACCGGCCTGAAATCTGAAGCTCTGGAGATAGCGAGCCGGAGCCCTGAGGCTGGCGAGCACCAGCCACAACCCTCCGGCAAGCTCCCCACAGCTCACGTTCAGAGACAGGCTGGGCGCAGCCTTGCATCGGCGCGTGAATCCAGTATTCTCCCGCTCAATGAAAACCGCCGCCGCTCACCAAGTCACGCAGCAGTGGACCCAAATTCTCGGGTGGCTTGCTGCTGACGAGGAAGTGCAGGTCACCCAGGATGATCGCATCGTGGCCCGCATTCTTCCGGCCACGGCAGCTCCGGCCACGCCGGATTTCCTCGCCCGCGCCCGCGCCATCTGGGGCCCGGCTCCTGAGGGTGAACCGCTCAGCGTTGTAGTGGACGAATCCCGCGGCACCTGCAGCCAATGATCTGCCTGGATACAGGCTGTCACGTGAAGCTCTACTATCCCGAGCCGGCCAGCCATCCCGTCGCCGCCCGGGTGGCCGGAAAATTCATCTGCTACTCTCCTCTGCACGAACTGGAGTTCGCCAATGCCCTCCATCAGAAAGTGTTTCGCGGACAGGCCACGCCTGCACAGGTCGCTTTCGCCACCGCCCTCGTCGGGGTGGGGACCTCACCACCGGTGTGCTGCGGCGAGCCCCCTTCTCATGAGACGCCGTTTATCAGGATGCCGTACTCCTCTCGCAGAACTACACCGCAAGCACAGGATGCCGTTCGCTCGACGTCCTGCACTGCGCCGCAGCAAGGGCCGCAGGCGCCCAGGACTTCGTCAGCACTGATACGCGGCAGATTCAACTCGCCGTCGTCATCGGCCTGCCGTTCGCCGCTCTTTGAACTCAGCGGTAAATTCCCTTACTTCTGCTGAGCGCCGATGCTGATGCTTTGCCCCCTATCATTGCGAGTACCATCGATGCAGATGGAAGCCTGAGCTTTCGCTGTTTTCACGGACAGCAAGAGTTAGGCAATAAAACGTCGTTCCATCTCCTATGCGCCTCTGCCATCCATGGCATCCCTGCGTTACCGGCGCCCTCCTCTTTTGCCGCCGGCTCGGCGGGTTATGCGCTGGCGTTTCACGAGGGGGCGGAATGCGCTTACCGGATCTGGTATTATGTCCCTGCTGCGGCTCTGGGCGGGGCGTGGCTGACGGAAGTAATGCAGCCGCCCCGCTGCCGGGCTGCGCTGCTCCTTGATGTTGCCGTTGCGGCCGTCTGTCTGGCGCGGCCGCTCTATGGATTCCCGCCGGCGTCCGGCCATGCCATTTTTGTGCTCTACGCGGGGATCCCCGCCCGCCACCGTGTGACGGTCGTTCTCGCGGTGCTGACGGGTCTTATTACTCTCTACGCGAAGATCATTCTTTGGAATTGGGACCGCACTCTCTGGCCGGGGCTCGGCATTGGGCTGGTTGCCGGGCTTGTCAGGCGGCGGCTGATGAGGAACTGCCGTTAAGTCCGCGACGGATCAGTTTTCTCAGCCTGCGGGGAAAGGACTGCGCACCGGATGCGGAACCCACTGCGGATAGTGTCAGAGCAGGAAGTCTTCGATGCAGGGGGCTTCGGCATTGAGGAAGAAGGTGTGGCGTCCGGTGATCCAGGCGCGCGGCCTTCGACTTCGACAATGGAGGCCGTGGTGCCGTGGTCTTCGACCTGGGCGACGATGTGGTCAGAGAAGGCGTGGCCAAGGATGCCTTCGACGGTGAAGGTCTGGCCGGGCGATGACTTCCGCGTCCATTAGGGCAGGGGGATGGATAGGCGGGGGCGGAAAGCCGCGCTGAGGGAGACAGCGGCGTGGTGGGTGGGTCGGTAGGGGTGCGGCGAAGCCATGGCTGAGCGCGCGGATGATGGGGTATTCTCACTGCCTGACAACCGTGTCGGCAGTGAAAGACCAGTCGCCCTGGAGGCGCCTCAGGGAGTTGTGGGTAAAGTCTAGAAATGGCCGGCGGCCGGCGGGGGGGATGGTGGCGGGCTGCAGTGAGCACTCCCAGGTAAGGATAGCGGCCAGGCTGTCGCCGGGCGGGGTGACAGCGAGCGACCACTTGCCGTAGCTCGACTGGGCGCCGGCGGGAGCGAAGGACTGAGCGCTGAGGGAGTGGCCGGGGGGCAGGCGGAGCGTGGTTTCCGAACGCACGTGAAGAGGGGCGGTAATGGCGAGCGGCAGACTGGCATCTTCGGGTTCGTCGCCCGCACTTAGCAGGTGGCTTTCCACGACAGTGGGCAGGGCGAGGCGGAGCTGGCCCTGTTCACTGCGGATGGTGCCGAGGGCTTCCCACTGAATGACAATGCGCAGCGGGGCATCGAGATGCTTTATGTTTTGGATGCGGACGTCGCACACCTGGTGGCTAAGGCGGTCAAAGCCGATCATTTGCCGGATGGCGGCGATGCGGTCGAGCGGCTGGAGCGGGGCGAGTTGTGCGCGGAGACGGGCGGCGCGGCTGCCGGTGAAGGTGATGGAGTCTTTGATGGCGGCGTCTTCAGTGCCGCGGATTTGCAGGTCCCGCTGGGCGATGATTTCGCTGGCCGCGGTGTGGGCCGGGGTCTTGGCGAGGATGGGGTTCTTCGGATCAAGGATGAGTGCCGCCCGTGCCTGCAGGCCAAGCGGGGCCGCACCGGCGACGGGCCTCATGTATTTATTGGTCGGGTCGATGAAGTCCCACGACTTGCCGTCCGGTGCCGGGAGGGCGACGATCATGTGGTCGAACTGGGACAGGCAGGGGAAGTCGCGCTGAATGCCGCCGCGGCTGTTGATGAGGCAGAGGTGGGACGGGATGGAGGCGGAGCTGAGCAGATGATGCAGCAGCACAGACTGGTCTTTGCAGTCGCCGTAGCGGTTGGTTAGGGTGGCGGCGGCGCGGTTGGGGATGATGGCGCGGGCCCCGAATTCGATGGCCGTGTAGCTGATGCTGTCGCGCACGAGAGCGGTGAGGGCGGCCACGCGGGCGTCACGTTCGAGGATGCCGGCGACGGTGTCGTTGGCGGCTTGGGTCACTGCGGGATCGGGAGCGAGGCGGTCACGGATTTGATCGAGGTAATCCCGGCCGAGACGGCTCCAGCTGGCGGAGGGGATGCCGGCATGGAGGACCGGGAGTTCCTCCGCGGCGCTGCCGTTGAGAAGTCCGGCGGTGAGGATGGCGGGTTTGGTCTCCATCCAAACCAGAGAGTCTCCGTCGCGTTCGGGCTGAAGGTTGCGCGTGGTGGCGAATTTCAGCTGGGAGGTGTCGCCGGTGATGAACCATGCATCGAGACGGCAGGGTTCGGGCAGGGCGAAGCTGTGGCGGGTGTATTCGATGCCGCCGGTGGAGCCAATCGTCTCGATGGTGTAGGCGTAGTCGATGGTGCAGCCGGGAGTGAGTCCGGGCACCGGGAGATGAATGACTTTGCCGCTCGTGGCCATGCCCGCGGAGGCGCTGTCGAGTGTGTAGTGATCGCTGAGGCTGGCTTCAGCAGTGACTTTTCCGGTGACATCCAGAACGCGGAGGTGATGGATACTGAGGCGCTGGGCCTGCGGATGAATGGGGAAGCGCATGGTGTTGAACTGCGACATGCCCTCTTCATCCAGAATGCGGATGGCACCGCGGATGGTTTGCCGCAGGGGGATGCTGGGGTGCATTTTGATTCCCGTGACACGGTAGAGATGCACGGCGGACTGGCCGCCGGGGTCGGCGAGCGGCGCGTGCGGCTGCGGCAGTTTGGCGGCGAGTGCGGCCGGGAGCGGAACCCCGGGAATGGTGGTGGCGGCGAGTTCCTCTGTGCCCTCCTGACCGCTGCTCGCGGCGAGAGATTCCAGGGCCTGGCGGGCGACGGTGCTGCCGGGATTGGCTTTGAGGATATTTTGATAAGCGGCACGCGCCTCTGCTGTGTGCCCGAGCGCGGTGTGGCAGGCGGCGGCGAGGAGCTGCGTCTGCTCGCGTTTCGGATTCTTGAGTGCCAGGAAGCGGGCCAGCTCCAGGGCTTCGGGATAGAGGCGGCAACGCATCAGCACGTGCACGCATTCCACTGCCAGTTCCAGATCCTCCGGTGCAGCGGTGCGTGCGGCGCGGATCACGGCGGCCGCTTTGGAGCGCTCCCCGGTTTCCGCCATCAGCAGCGCCGTGTAGAGGTGCCACACCGGTGAAGTGTCGAGGCTGGTTAGGGTTTTGACGAAGGCCTGCGCCTCATCGAAGCCGCGGGCTTCGATGAGTGTCTCCAGATAGACTGCGGCCATGCTGGCGGCGAGCCCGCCGGTCTTGAGCAGACCGTGGGCGACACGGAGGGATTCCTCATGCTGCCCGATGCCGGCGAGCAGAAGCATTTTCTTTGCTTCCCATTCCGGTTGTCCGGCGTGCCGGCCTTCATTGGCGGCAATGAGCTGGAGCGCTTCGTCCTTGCGGCCCGCGGCGGCGAGGCTGCGGCTGGCGAGGCATAGATCGTCCGGGCGGCGGTCCCATTCAAAAAGCGCCAGGTAGCAGGCGCTGGCCTCGGCGTGGCGGCCGCTGGCGGTGGCGTCTTCAGCGAAGGTGCCGAGCGCACTGCGGTGGAGCGTGCGGTCTTCCACGAGCCCAAAGTCGGGATCGCCGTTGGCGCCCGGATCGACCTTAAAATGGTCCAGTGATTCGGTGAGCGTCTCCGCCTTGGTATCGCCGGGGCCGTAGGCGAAGAGGAGCATCATGGCATCGCCGCAGCGCACGGCGCGGACTTCGGCGTGACCGCTGCGGCTGTTGAGGGTGCCGGTGCCCTGGACCATGGCGGTGCGCTGGTTATCGTGAGCCTGGACCAGCGGGCGGCTCCAGGAGAAATCGCGCAGAGCAGGCCAGATAAAGCCGATGAGCGAGGCGCTGCGTGCCGGGTCATCCGGAAGTCCTGCGATGGGAGTAAAGGCGGCGGCGATGCGAAGGCCGGAGCGGCTGGCGTAGGCGAGAGCGTGGCCCGGGAGGGTGTTCTGCGCGCCGGGCCAGGTTGTCCAGACATCCGGATCCAGCTTTAGCGCGACATTGCCGTGACGGATGGTGTCTAAAGGAGCGGGTGCCGCACCGGCGGTTTCCAGAAGGGCCAGGACATCGGCCGCGCGCAGTTCTTTCGATGGGTCAATGGTGCCGAAGCCTTCCGCAAGCCGGCGCGCTGTTTGATTCAAATAGTATGGCGGAGTGCGCGCCGGCATCGCGGTGATCATCTCGTAGATGATGCCGCCTGCGGCATAAACCCAGACCTCGGCATTGCTGCGTTCATGGCGGAGCGGAAGATCTTCGATTTCCAGCCGGGTGAAAAGCAGGCCGTTGATTTGAATTTCCTCACGTCCCGCCAGATGATGCCCGCCGACATTGCGCAGGGATGCTTGCACGGCTGCGGCCGCGCGGTTTTGATCCATCGCGGCTTCCGATGATGCCGGCAGCACGCGGAGCGAGAACCACGCTTCACCAATCGACTCGCGGGTACCGGGCACGGAAATCTTCTCCAGACCAAAGACGATTCCGTCCCGCGACCAGGGGTCGGGATGGAAGGCCCACGCATCATCCGGAAGCCGGAAGCGAAGGTTGAGGTCGGGGAACTCGCGCAACTCGCCAGGCTTGAACGTATGTGCGTCCCAGATTCCGAGTGAGTCAATCGCCTTGCGGCTTTCCGCTGCCGCCGGGCTGTTAGGCGAGGGGACCGGGAATACCATAGGCGCCGGCTCGTCGTCATGCGAGGCATACCAGTGGCTGGCGACGCGGTCGAGCTTGAGAAACACGATCAGTCCCAGGGTTAGGATGGCTGCGGCGGCTTTAAGGAGCGCACGCCATTGGTGTTTGCCAGGAAGCGGAAGCAACCGGCGGACGGCTTCCGGGCGCGGGCTGAGCAGGATGGGCGGAGGCGGGAGTGCCGGCATCGGCGATGGCGACGACTGTGTTAGGGGGGGCGGCGGAACTGTGGCAGCCGCCTCCACAGGCAGCGGGGGCGGCACGGCTGACAGGGCTGGAAAGGCTGGGGGCGGCGGCGCTGCGGTAGGCGGCGACAGAGCTTTCTCTACCGGCGGTGGCAGGGCCTGCACGGGGGCCGTAGCTTGCCGCGTGTCAGGCGGAAGCGCCCATGGAGGGACCTCGGCTGGCGGCGCGGGCGGCTGTTCCGGGGCTGCACTCTGTGGCGCGAGCGTGGTGACTGGCTCCGCGTTTGCTGCGGCTGCGAATGGATTGACGTAAGCCGCGCCGGTCACCGGCTTGTCTGCCTCTGGTGGCGGGGCAGGAATTGCGGGGGACAGGGCAGGCAGAATCGGCGGGGCTGTCGGTGCGATGGGCGGTGCGATGGGCGGGGCGATGGGCGGGGCGATGGGCGGGGCGATGGGCGGGGCGATGGGCGGGGCGATGGGCGGGGCGGTATGCTGGGCGGTATGCTGGGCTTTCGCCGCAGCCTTCGGTGCCTCTCCGGGCTTGGGTATGCGAAGGTCTCGGCGTGGCTCGGCTTTGGCCGACCGGCCTGAGGTGACAGGGCACCGGACTGCAAGCCGCCGCTGCCCCGGCGGTAGGGGCACATCCTCTTCCTGGGAAGGAACTGCGGCTGGCAGCTTCCCTATCACTTCCGGTGCGGTCAAAGTTCGCCCGCACCTCGGGCAGGGACCCTCTTTTCCGCACGCTTCCAGCGGCACGAGCAGCGGATGCTGGCAGTGCAGGCAATGGAATTTGAGCATGGGGTCCCCGGAAGGCACGAATGATTAAAGAATTTAGATTGTGCTAATAATTATGATTATTATAAACTCAATGCGCCATACCGCCAGTAAAAACTTTCGGCCTGCCGGATTAGCCCCGCCCGGAGAGCCGACGGGGCGGAAATAATTTCCCCGGGCGGCGGGTTGCATTGCCATCCGCGTGAGCGTAACAGTATACAATAGGTGCAGGTGCGGGTTCTCCGATTTGCATTTCTTCGCCTGCCCCCACCCCGTTCCTGACCATGAACAACTTCACGCCCAGAGCCCAGCAGGTCCTCGCCCTTGCCCGCAAGGAAGCGGACCGGTTCAATCACAATTATGTGGGCACCGAGCACCTTTTGCTCGGGCTCATCAAGCTAGGCCAGGGGGTCGCCGTAAATGTCCTCCAAAAGCTCGGGCTCGACCTGGAAACGGTCCGCATGGAGGTGGAAAAGCAGGTCGGCACCGGGCAGGAAAGTAAAATGGTGGGCAATATCCCCTACACGCCGCGTGTGAAGAAAGTGCTCGCCCTCGCCAGCAAGGAAGCCCGCGCGCTGAACCACAGCTATGTGGGAACGGAGCACATTCTGCTTGGTCTCCTCCGCGAAGGCGAAGGCGTAGCGGCGCACGTACTCAAGAGCTTGGAAATCGACATCGAGCGCACCCGCAACGAGATCCTCAAGGAACTCGACCCGAATTTCACCCCGCAGGAGCAGGAGGAGCCGGAAGAGGGCTTCCAGGAAGCGCCCTCCGGCGGCAGTTCCGAGCAGCGGAAATCCGGCGGCAAGGAAGGGAAGACTCCGGCGCTCAAGGCCTTTGGCCGCGACCTGACCGAACTGGCGTCGAAGTCAGAGATGGACCCCGTCATTGGCCGTGCCGATGAGATTGAGCGCGTGATTCAAATTCTCTGCCGCCGCACCAAAAACAACCCGGTGCTCATTGGCGAAGCCGGCGTCGGCAAGACTGCCATCGTGGAGGGGCTCGCTCAGGAAATCGTGGCCGGAAACGTGCCCGAAATCCTGCGCGAAAAGCGGGTCATCACCCTCGACCTCGCCCTCATGGTGGCCGGAACCAAATACCGCGGCCAGTTTGAAGAGCGCATCAAAGCGGTGATGGACGAAATCCGCCGCAACAGAAATGTGATTCTCTTCATCGACGAACTGCACACCATCGTGGGTGCCGGCAGCGCTGAGGGAGCCATGGATGCGAGCAACATCATCAAGCCGGCGCTGAGCCGCGGTGAGCTGCAGTGCGTGGGTGCCACTACCCTCAACGAATACCGCAAATATATTGAAAAGGATGCTGCCCTGGAGCGCCGCTTCCAGCAGGTGAAAGTCAATGAGCCGAGCCAGGAGGATGCCATCCGCATTCTCATGGGCATCAAGCACAAGTACGAGACGCACCACAAAGCGATCTATACTGACGAAGCCATCGAACAGGCCGTGAAGCTCTCGGCCCGGTATCTCACCGGACGCTTCCTGCCGGACAAGGCCATCGACATCATGGACGAAGCCGGTGCCCGCGCCCGCATCGCGGCGATGATTCGCCCGCCGGAGGTAAAGGACCTTGAAGCCGGCATTGAGCAGATCAAGTCAGACAAGGAGCGCGCCATTAAAGATCAGGACTTCGAGAAGGCGGCCAAGCTCCGTGATGATGAGCGCACCGCCCGGAAAAACCTTGAAGGCATCCTCGAAACCTGGCGCGCCAGCCATGAAGAGAAACGGGTCACCGTAGCCCTCGATGACATCATGACTGTGGTGTCGAAGTGGACCGGCGTGCCGCTCCAGCGCATGGAGGAAAAGGAAACGCAGAAGCTGCTCAAGATGGACCAGGAGCTGAAGGGCAAGGTCATTGGTCAGGACCATGCGGTGGTGGCTATTTCCAAGGCGCTGCGCCGCAGCCGCGCCGACCTCAAAGACCCGCGCCGCCCGATCGGCAGTTTCGCCTTCCTCGGGCCCACCGGCGTCGGCAAGACCTTCCTCGCCCGCAACCTCGCGGAGTTCATGTTCGGCGACCCGGATGCCCTTATCCAGATCGACATGTCGGAATACATGGAGAAATTCACCGCCAGCCGCCTGGTGGGCAGTCCTCCCGGCTATGTCGGGTACGAAGAGGGCGGTCAGCTCAGTGAAGCCGTGCGCCGCAGGCCCTACAGCGTGGTCCTGTTCGATGAAATTGAGAAGGCGCATCCGGATGTGATGCACCTTCTGCTCCAGATCCTCGAAGAGGGCACCCTGACGGATTCCTTCGGCCGCAAGATCGACTTCCGGAACACCATCATCATCATGACGTCCAACGTCGGTGCCGAGCTGATCAAAAAGCAAAGCGTGATGGGCTTCGGAGCCATCGGAGCGGAGAAACACGACTACAGCACGATGAAGGAAAAGATCGTGGAGCAGGCCAAGCGGCACTTCAAACCGGAGTTCCTCAACCGCCTCGACGATCTCATCGTTTTCCACATGCTGGAAAAACCGGACCTCGTACGCATCGTGGATCTCGAAATCGACAAGGTGCTCAAGCGCGTGCGCGACAAGAACATCACGGTCGTCCTTGATGATGCAGCGAAAGATCTGCTCGTGGAGGAGGGCTACGATCCCCAGTATGGCGCGCGCCCGATGCGCCGCGCTGTGGAGAAGCACCTCGAGGATCCCTTTGCTGAGCATTTGCTCCGCGGAGACATCAAGGAGGGCGATGTCGTGCGCATCACCCGCCGCGAAGGCGAGAAGGCACTCAAGTTAAGTGTGGACGAACCACCTCCTGCCGCGCAGGAACCCGCGGAGGTCAGTTCGTCACCCGCAGATCCGGCCTAACGCCGCCGCGCTCATTGATCACAGCAGACCTGCGCGGAGTATGGCCTCCGTGCGGGTCTTTGTGTTTGAGGGCAGTGTGGCCAACGGCGGTTGGAAACCGCCGCTACCAGGCTAGGCCGTTACCTTCTTCACGAAGCAGGCTTTCAGGCCGATGGCGATGCCGTCCATTTTGCAGGAAATCTCGTGATCACCTTCCACCAGCCGGATCGGCTTTGATTTGGTGCCGGTTTTGAGAACCTGAGAGGAGCCCTGTAGTTTCAGGTCCTTGATCATGGCCACGATATCGCCATCGGCGAGCACATTGCCGTAGGCGTCCTTCACGACGCGATCCGGTTCCGGCGCATCGGGCTCCGCATCCCTGGCCCACTCATGACCGCAGGTGACACACTCGAAGCGGTCGTCATGGATCAGAACTTCGGTCATTTCACAAAGCGGGCAGGCGGGATTACTCATTCCGGATTAGAGCCGCGTCGTTATGTCGGCACAAGAGAATCCCGGGAATTGCCCGGATTTTCCCGTTACAGTGAGGGATTCCGCGCCATGCTTCGGCATGTCATTCATTGAGCGACTTCTTTCCATCAAGCCGGTCCGCAAAGCCATGTGGCGGCTCTGGTATCCGTTTCTGACCCGCCGCCTGCGCGGCGATGAAGTGCTCTTTCTGAATTATGCGTTCGAAACCGATCCGCCCGCCGGCATTCCGCTGACGCCTGAGGACGAGCCAAACCGGGCTTGCATCCAGCTCTATCATCATGTGGCTGCGCAGGTGGAACTCGCGGGACGCGACGTGCTGGAGGTCAGCTGCGGCCACGGCGGCGGCGCCTCATGGATCACCCGCAATCTTAAGCCGCAGAGCTACACCGGGCTGGATCTGAATCCTGCCGGCATCAAATTCTGTCAGGACAAACATACGGTGCCTGATCTTTCGTTCGTGCAGGGCGATGCCCAGAAGCTCCCGTTCCCCGATGCTGCGTTCGATGCCGTGATCAATGTGGAGGCTTCCCACTGTTATCCGGAATTTCCCCGCTTTCTTGGGGAAGTCGCGCGTGTGCTGCGGCCCGGCGGGCACTTTCTTTACACCGATTTCCGTTTTCGTGAGGACCTTGGCGCGTGGGAGAAATCCCTCGCGGAGGCACCGCTCGAGATGATCCAAACCCGCAACATTCGCGATGAAGTGCTGCGCGGCATGGAGTGTAATGCCGGGCGCAGCCTGGAATTGATCCGGAAGCGGTTGCCGCGGTTTCTCCACGGGTTGGGCCGCGATTTCGCCGGGCTCCCGGGCTCCCGCATTTATGAGGCGCTTAAATCGGGCGAGGTCTCCTACCGATCGTGGTGCTTTCGCAAACCCTGAGGGAAAGCCCTGGCGTTCCCCGCCACGGGGCTTACAGGACAGGAATGAAACTGGAGCAGGGGCAGATTTGGAAGAAGGATGGCGATTACTACCGCATCGTGCACTGGGCACGCATGTCGATTGAGTATAAGCACATGACAGACCCTGAAACCAAAGAGGGTACGCATCACAAGGTCACCAAGAAAGAGTTCTGCCGCCTCATCAAAGGTGCGGAACTGCTTGGTGTGCCCCGGCGTGAAGCCTAACGGCTGCGCTCCATCACCGCGATCACGACGCCTGCGGTGATGAGGAGCGTCCCGGCGAGACGCCACAGCATCGTCGAGCGGCCGGCGCTGTGCCGCTCGTGATTCGCAAACCATGACCCGATGGCCCAGACCAGCACGATCGACCAGAGACCGCGCGTGCTGTAGAGAATATTGACGCCCGTGGGATCGTTGAAGAAGGCCAGCGCTATCCCCATGGCCATGCCCTGGGCGGCGAGTACAATGCCTCCCCAGACTACCCAGGGACGGGGCGCCGCCGCCAGGCGGAGCACCGGGTTCCGTGAAAGAGCCACCGCTGCCAGCGAATAAACGCCCAGAAACTGCGGAATGGCAGCGAGGAAGGTCGTGCCGCCATACGCCTGCGCCCACTGGCCAATGAGCACATCCGTGAGCCCGAAAAAGAAGGCGCTGGCGAGACAGAGGCTGATGGCCGGCCCGCCGTCACGGCCTGGTTTGAAGTCGCCCCGTCCCGTGACCAGAATGCCCGCCGTGGCCAGGATGGCGGCGGCCCAGAGGCCTGTGCTGAGGGTTTTTTCGGACAAGGCTACGACGCCCAGCGCGACGAAAACCACCTTCGTGCCGAGGATGGGGGTGATCATGCTCACGTCTCCCCGCTGCACCGCGGCGAAGGTGCTCAGCGAGCCCAGATAAATCAGCGCCGATGTCAGAGCCGGGCGCCACATTTCCGTGACTGGCAGGGCGCCAGGGTTCACAAAGAACAGTGGCAGGAAAAACGGCATGCCGATGAAGTTCGCCCAGTGGAATGTCTGCCGGGTGCCCGCTCCTTCGGCATAGCCGCGTTTGTGCATCAGAGACGACACCGTGTAAAACACGGCGGCGACGGCCGGAATGAGCAGATAAGCCGGAAAGTGCACGGTAACGGTGGGCGGCGCCGGGGATGGGTCAGGCAGCGATCATGCCCGCTTCCTCCATGCGCGCCTCCATTTCGCTCTTTTGCAGGGCGGCAATCATGTCACTGATGTCGCCGTCCACGAAGGCCGGCAAATTATACACCGTCAGGTTAATGCGGTGGTCGGTGACGCGGTTTTGCGGGTAATTGTAAGTGCGAATTTTTTCCTCGCGGCCGCCGGAACCGATGAGGCTGCGGCGGTGTGCGGAATACTTCTCAGCTTCCTCCTGCTGCTTGCGTTCCAGCAGGCGCGAGCGCAGCACGGTGAGCGCCTTCTCCTTGTTCTTGATTTGGCTCCGGCCGTCCTGACAGCGCACGATGAGCCCGGTGGGAATGTGGAGAATCTGCACGGCGGAGTCTGTGGTGTTCACCCCCTGGCCGCCACAACCACTGGCGCGGCAGACTTCAATGCGCAGGTCGTTAGGGTTGATCTCCATATCTACTTCTTCGGCTTCCGGCAGCACGGCGACAGTGGCAGTAGAGGTGTGAATTCGGCCCTGCGCTTCGGTAGCCGGCACCCGCTGTACGCGGTGCACACCGCTTTCGTATTTCATAGCCCGGAACACTTCCGTCCCGCTGACCTTGAAAATGACTTCGCGGAAGCCTCCCGCTTCCGATGTGCTGGCCTCCATGGGCTCAATCTTCCAGCCCTGCGCCTCGGCGTAGCGCTGATACATGCGCATTAGGTCGGCCGCAAACAGTGCGGCTTCATCGCCGCCGGTGCCGGCGCGGATTTCGATGATGGCATCCTTGTCCTCGTTGGCGTCGCGCGGCAGCAGGGCATACTGCACGTCTGTAGCGAGGTCGGTCACCTGCTTTTCCAGAGCAGGCAGTTCCTCCTCCGCCATCGCCGCAAGTTCCGCATCGGTGCCCTTCGCCAGTTCGCGGCTGCCTTCCAGTTCCCGGGTCGCGGACTCCCATGTCTCCCACGTGGACAGAAGTTTGCGGATGTGTGAATGCTCACGCGTCAGTTCCCCGGCGCGCTTCGGATCGCTGAAGAAATCCGGCGCGGCGATGGCGTCCTCCAGTTCGGCAAGGCGGGCGCGCTTTTTGTCGATGAGTGGTGCGTAATTCATGGCAGGAGTTCGATCGTTCGGGCTAATGAGTCGCTGGCGGGTGGGCCTGATAAACAAAAACGGTGCGCGCCCGGACAGCGGGCGCGCACCGTTTCAGATGAAAGAAGCAGCAGGAAACTAAGCGCCGGCGGCGGTAAGCTTCGGCTTGGTGGTGCGGCGGAGGGTGGTGGCACCAAAGCGCTTGGCGAACTTGTCCACACGGCCGGCGGTGTCCACGAAGCGCTGTTCACCGGTAAAGAACGGGTGGCAGGCGGCACAGATACCGATCTTGATGTCCTTCCCTGTGGAGCGGGTGTTGTAAGTGGCGCCACAAGCGCAGGTAACGGTGGTTTCGACGTAAACGGGATGGGTATCGGCCTTCATGACGTAGTGAACGGTGAGTGGTTGTGGAAAGTGTGCGGACTAAAAACCCGCCGCGAGAACTGCAGGCGGGTGGGGCAAAGGGGGCGGGAGATTAAAGCGGCGCTTCCGGCTGCGCAAGTGGCTTTTCTCGCTTCCGCGACTTCATCGTTTCCCGGAATGGCCGGATTTTTGGAAAAACAGGGTAAACTCATGGCGGTTGTAGGGCAGGTGCGTAGCCGCCTGGAGGGTCAGACCACCTATCCCGGCCATGCTGCGCACACTATTAAATAGCTCGACGATCGCCTCAAAAGTCTCCGCTCCGGGTGTTTTGAGCGTGAACACCACGGGGCTGCCGGGCTCCAGATGCCGGCTGAGCCGCAGCACGGCCGCCATGGAGTCGTGCGCCGGGCCGTTTAAATCCGAGAGCAGCGCCCGGAATTCCCGCCCCCGCAGCGGGGCAAACGCCGCGGCATCGGTCTGGACAAACTCCAGACCCGGCCGGCCGCGCAGGCGGGCGTCCAGCGGCGCACGGTCCACCGCTGTCACTGCAAAGCCCCGGTCCAGCAGTTCCGCAGTCATCCCTCCTGGACTGGCCCCTATTTCCAGCCAGCGCGACCCGGCGGGCAGGGAATGCGGCAGCAGTTTCAGGTAGTGCAGCGCCCCTGCGATCTTGGCCCCGGCACGGCTGATGCTGCCATCCCCGCCATGCCGGATAAATTTCATACCACCAGGGTGAACCCCATTTGCCGCGGCCGGCGTGCTCACGCCACAGAAGAGTCCCTCTTTTCCGACGAGGCAAAAAAGCGTGGGGCGGCTGGCGTCCTGTTCCTCGGCGTCGCGACAGCTCAGTCCGGGAAATAACTGCAGCACCCGCCCGCGGAGGTTGGAGGCCAGTGTCCGGTAGTAACGGTTGGGCGATGCCGGATCCAGCGCACCCGCCAGCACCGTTTGCACATTGCTGCCGCCGAATTTCCGCAGCAGCGCTTGCGCCGCTTTCTCCACAAATCCCTCCATGTCCTGCGGGCAGCACGGCCAGGTGTGATCCAGCGGCAGATTCCATGACACAAAAATCCCTGCAGGGTCCGTCCGCAGCACCTCCGCACCCGAAATCTGGATAATGTAGCAGCTACCGCTCAAAGGGGTTGCCCGCCCGGTGTATAATGCGCCGAGGACTTGCGGTGCCAGTGCCGCATACACCTCCGGAATGCGGACCAGCCATCGCCGATCCGCTGTCGTTGCCACATTCGCTGCACCCATGCCGGTTTCGGGCCTAACGTGACCTGTCCAGGGTTCCGCGGGGTTGCAGCGTGACGCCCGGCGCTTCCGGCAGCGGTGCGCCCGCGGCGATCCATTCGCGAATCACCTCCCGGTCCTTCCTGCTGATGGCATGGCCCGTTGGCGGCATGGCCAGCGGCTGCTCATCCCCGGCCATGACCACCTGATAAAACCGGCTGTCCTCCGGCCGCCCCGGCTTAATCCATTGGCTAGGACCCATCAAGTCTGCCAGGCCGGCCGTCGTGTGAAACGCCACCATGTGCGGCAGCCGGCCCTCGCCGTGACAATGCACACAGTGTCGCTCCAGCACCGGCTGCACCCGTGCAAACGACCCTGCCTTGCCCTTGCCTGGCAACGCGCACCCGGCCGGCAGCAGCGCCGCGAAAGCACAACCCGTCATCAATACCCATGATCTCATAATCAACAGCCTGCACTGCTCTGAGCCCGCGGTAAAGCCGGGGTTTCTGCGGCCGCAGCCTCCCGCATTGGGGCATCCTCGCCGGTCGCGCCTGCCAAAGCGACCGCCCTCTCTATAGGAGCGGTCCCTCTACCGTGCCTCTTCGATGGAGACGGAAAAGCCGCGGGGGTGACGGGTGGCAAGTGGCGGAGTCTGGCGATTTACAGAAACAAGCCTTCGGGCAAATCGCCGGCATGACATTCGATCCGCAAGAACCCCTCCCCTGCGGGCGGTTCCATCCCGCTCAAGGTGTGCTCGAAACACCTGGCGGGCGCACGATTCTCTTTTGCACCGTCTGCACCAAAGACCGCCGGACGTGGCTGGCGAATGCGGAAGTCGCCGCCACGCTGGAACGCATCTGGCGCACAGAAGCCCGCGCATGGATCACAGGCCGCTGGCTCCTCATGCCGGACCACGCGCACTTCTTTTGCACACCGTTCGCCGGGGCCGGCACCGCGTGGAGGACTGGACACAGTTCTGGAAAGAACGGCTTACCAAAACGCTCTCGCTCCCGCCCGGCCAGTGGCAGCGCTGCATCTTCCACCACCGCATCCGCTCAGCCGGTGATTACGCAGAGAAGCTCAGCTGCCTGAGCCTCAACCCCGTCCGTGCCGGCCCCGTCAACGAATCCGTGCAGTGGCCATGGCAGGGGGAACTCGAGCGCATCACTTTTGATCACTGCCCTACACCCAAAGTCCGTATCCTCACAGCGCTCCCTACCGCTTTTACGATGAGCGCTGCGCGCCCGGCTGCCGTGAATCAATCTTCGTCTTCGAAGAAGTCTGAATCTATGCGCTTCAATTCATAGGACTCGGCCACATAAACGCCCACGTTGAAGTCCAGCAGGTAATTGGCGAGTTCCTCTCCATCTATGAGCACGATTTTGCTGCCAATGCCACGCACAAAGTCACGGGCTTCAGGAGTGAACCTTGAAGTCGTGATGAGAATTCCTTTTGCTGCGTGGTGTCCTTGAAGTGCCCCGGCGAATTCCTGAACCGCGGGCCGCCCGACCGGATTCCCATCCCATCGTTTGGCCTGCACATAGATCACGTCGAGGCCCAGCCTGTCCTCTTTGATAATACCATCAACTCCCCCGTCCCCGGACTTGCCGATGGCTTTCCCCGCATCCTTGAGAGAGCCACCGCAGCCCATTTTTAGCAGGAGCTTGATGACCAGCTTTTCAAAGAAAGCAGGACTGGCCGCTTTGATTCGGTCAAGGAGGTCATCTGCGACTGTCTTGCGAAGTTTCCGGTGGGCTTCCTCCATCAACTCCGCGGCGTTTTTTCATCCTGTGGAGTAATTTCGTCGTCATCTTCTTCACCGGAACCGGCTTCATCTTCTGCATTATGACGCAGCGCCCTGAATACATTGAACTCAGGAAGCTTTCGCAAGTATTCGATGTCCATTCGGTCAGGCTTTTCCGCCTGGGCAGTAGTCCCGCGCTCTGTTATTCTGTTCCAACCGCGCCGAGGTGAATCAAGCAGACCTGCCTTCCTGCGAAAGGTGCAGGCCCAATGGACGCGGTTGGCAAAGGTGGTCTGCATTCTACTTGGCAGGAGATGGTTTAGCGCATCTTCAGAGAGGTGGGATTTCTCTGCCAGCGCTGCAAGTAGCTGGGCTGTAGGAAGCCCGTCTGCGCCCGCTCTGGCAGCGATCTCTGCGACTGGAAGCATGAAATCCTGAAAACCTGGGACAGTTGATTGCATGGCGGCATAAGAATGTGGACATTGTCTTGGTGCAACCTGCCATCTTCAGCAGACCAAAACAAAACGCCGGCCCCGTGAGGAGCCGGCGTTCGTGTTTGGGATGATCTGCCGGGGATGCTTACTTCACCACGACGTAGCGCGCTTCGAGCATTTTGGTGATGCGGGCGGCGTTTTCGCGGAGGTGGGCGCGGGTGTAGTTGTCGAGGTTTCCGTTGCCGGCGCTGGCGTTGAGTATGTCGCGCAGGGCGGTGAGTTCGGTGGCGGCGAGGTCGCTGATGGGCTTGGCGGCGGGGGCGTTGCCGAGCTTGTTGTTCGCGAGGTCTATGAGGCGGTCGATGTGCTCGCGCTGGAGGTTGCGGCGCAGGCTGCTGATGAGCGGCTGGCGGTCGCTGAACTTCTTGTTGGCGTCCACGTTGTCGAGTTCGCCCCATGCGGCGGCGCGCACGGTGGTGAGGACTTCCGGCAGCGTGAGCGCGTCCTGATCGGCGGCGGTGCGGAATTCGTTATCGAACACACGGCTGAGCGTCACGGGATTCATGATAGCGGTCATGGCGCTGGCCTGGATGCCGAGCACGCGGTCGTGGACGGGCCAGTTGGGTTCCTCGAAGTTGTTTTCCATGTCCCACCACTTGTCCACGGTGAGGAACTTCAGCAGGTTGGGGCTGAGGCCGTAGGCTTCGTCATGGAAGGTGTTGGTGAGGACGAACTTGAGGGCGTCGCGCTGCTGGGCGGCGGGCACGGGCTCCACGGGGGCGATGGCATTGGGGTCGCCTTTGCGGTTCCGGTGGGTGAAGCTGCCGCCGAGCCAGTTGGCCATCATCATGACGGCCTGCACCTGGGTTTGCAGCGTGAGTTGATAGCCGCGGCGGGCCTTGGCCCATGAGTCGCCGTCTTTGACGAACTTATCGAGGAGCTTGCCACGGTGCTCGCGCACGAGGGTCATCTGGTTTTCGGCGAAGCTGATGGGGTCCTTGCCGAAGTCATAGCGGCGGGCGCGCGGGTCGGGGCCGCCGGTGTCTTCGTCGGTGGCATACATCAGCTCAGGCTGCGTGTTCTTCGCGAGGATGGGCTTCAGGTCCTTCTCAAAGGTGTAGCCGTATTCGATGGCCCAGTCGTCGTAGGGGCCGACGGAAATCATGCCGTAGTCGCCCTGCGGCACGTCCTTCTTCGCCACGACGTTGATGGGGATGTAATCCATGACGCTGCTGGCGAAGGGCTTCTTGCCGCGCACGCCGTCACCGTTGATCTCGGCCCAGGTGTAGATGCTGGATCCTTTGAAGTTGTGGCGCAGGCCGAGGGTGTGGCCGACTTCATGCACGGTGAGATCGGCGAGGAGCGGGCCGATGAATTTCTCCGGGATGCCGTCAATCATCTGATCGCCCGGGGCAGGCTCGGCCGCGGCGGTGGCCATGGCCATGTCCATGAGCGCGAGACCGTGGCTCTTCCAGTCGGCAGCCTGACAGAATCCGTTGAACTGCACATTGCGGCCCGCGAGGCCGTCGTATTCATTTTTGCCCACGAGCGGACCGCCCTGCATGGCGGCGGCGAGCGCGTGACCGCCGAGCGCGGGCAGCGGGCTGCGCTTCATCTGGTCAATGACCTGCGCACGCTTCTCCGGCGCGGCGAGGCGGACGCGCGGGTCCCAGTTGGGATTTTCGTGCAGCCACGCGAGTGTTTCAGGAGACGCGCCTTCCATGGCGAGCTGCGGGATGATGTCGTAGTACTGTTTCCACCAGTGGCGGATCCAGCCGTCGGTGAGCACGATGTCGGCATCGAGGATCTGGCCGGTGAGCGGATGGGTGCGCGAGGGCCCGATGGCGGTGCCCACGCCGTTGGAGAGCCAGCGGATGAAGTTGTAGTTCACGTCTTCCGGGTCCTTCTCCATGTGCTCGCCGGTGGTGGCGTCCTGGAAGTAAACCTGGATAGCATTCACAAGGCCGACTTTCTCAAAGGCCTTGTTCCACATTTCGACGCCTTCCTTCACCCAGCGGCGATAACGGATGGGCGTGGTGTGTTCGATGTAGAAAATGATCGGCGTCTTGGGAGGGCTGAGTTTGAGGGAAGGATCGGCCTTCTCCAGATGCCAGCGGTTGATGAAGCGCATCTGGGTTTCCTCCGGCGTGAACTTGCCGAAGTCCGTGTAGCTGGTGGTGAAATAACCGACGCGCTCGTCCGCGAGGCGCGGCTGGTAGCCGGTGCTGTCCGGGATGAGGCTGAAGCTGTAGTGGAACGTGCGGAGCTTGCCGCCGGCCGCGGGCAGTTCTACGCCGATTTCCACATTGTTGGCGAAGGCCTTAGCCGTTTTGATCTTGTAGATGCCCTTGTTGGCACCGCCGGCTTCAGCGCCGAAGAATTTCTCTGCGGCACCGACCACAATCGCATCCAGGTCGATGAGCGGGCCGCCATTGGGCGCGACCGTTTCGATGGGCATATCGAGAACCACGCGGTCAGTGAAGAGGCGCTTGATACTGTCCTGGCTCGCTTTGTCGCCGGTGGAGCGGATGTCGAGTTGCGGCGTCACCATGGCGATGCGTTTGCCGTAGGGTTTCCAGTAGAAATAAAGGTCGCCCGCCTGGAGGCCCGCGTAGTCATCGCCGCTGGCCACGGTGAGCGCGAGGTAGTGGCGCTGATTGGCGAATTCCTTGGGCAGTTCCGCGAAGAGTTGCTGGTCTTTGGCACGGCTCCAGAGCGTGTAAAATGACTTCCGGCCATCGGCCGTGCTGACGACTTTCTCATACCCCTTGAGCACCTCCTGCACGGGCGGGAATTCCGGCTGCGCATTCGCGTCGGGCTGAGGTGCGGGGGCCGCGGGCACAGTGGCCGGGCCATTTCCCTGAGGAGCCGGGGGCGCAGTCAGTGGATTCTGAGCGTGGAGAGTGGCCACGAGGGCGGGGATGGCGAGCAGGAGGCGGGAGTGCATGTTACTTGGTAGGTTGATCGTTCTGGATTGCTAATTTTTATGAAATTTCATCAAAATTCGGAAATGTCCATCCCTAAAGTGCGGAATCCTCGAAGGTTTTCCACTATCCTGCACACCGGGACGCGACACAGGAACGCTCAAAAGCGGCACGGGCTTCCCAATTTCCGGCGGAAAAATGCGAAACGGCTCAGGCGATGAGTTCCGGGAAGAACTCGATGGCGGCCCCGCGGCAGATTTCGGTAATACGGGCGGCGTCACCGGTTTCGAGTGCCTGAGCGAGCAACTGGCGGCACCAGGCTGCCGGGAGGCGGCGGATGGCGAACTTCACGTGCGGCAGTTGCACCGCGGCCATGCTCAGTTCTTCGAATCCGAGGCCCACCATGAGCGGCGTCAGCAGGATATCGCCGGCCATTTCCCCGCAGACTCCGGTCCAGATGCCGGCACGGCGGGCGGCTTCCGCTACCTGGTGCATGAGGCGGAGCACGCCCGGGTGGCAGGGCTGGTAGAGATTGGCCACGAGTTCATTCCCCCGGTCCACGGCCAGGGTGTACTGGATGAGGTCGTTCGTGCCGAGGCTGAAGAAGTCCACTTCGCGCGCCAGAGCGTCGGCGATGAGCGCGGCGCCGGGCACTTCGATCATGACGCCCACTTCCATGTGCGAGTCGAAGGCATGGCCTTCGATGGTGAGTTCCGTGCGGCATTCCAGGAGCAACTCCCGTGCGGCACGGATTTCCTCGATACACGAGACCATGGGAAAGAGCACGCGCACCCGCCCAAAAGCACTGGCCCGCAGGATGGCGCGCAGCTGCGTCTTGAAGACATCCGGCCGCGTCAGCGAAACCCGGATGCCGCGCCAGCCGAGGAAGGGATTCGACTCCTCGAGGCCGTCGTGCAGGTGGTGGAGCTTGTCCCCGCCGATATCCAGGGTGCGAATGATGACCCCCTGTGGCCCGGCGGCAGCGGCCACGCGGGCGTAGTTGTCGGCCTGCTCGATTTCCGACGGCAGGTCCGGGCGGTTCAGGTAGAAGAATTCCGTGCGGTAGAGCCCCACACCCGCAGCACCGTGCTCCTGCAGCAGTGGCATCTCGTGTTCAAACTCGATATTCGCCGAGAGGATCACGCTGTGCCCATCCGGCGTCTCCGCCGGCAGGTCTACCATTTCGTGCAGATGGCGGTCCAGCGCGGCTTTGCGGCGGCGCACGGTGTCGTACTGGGCGAGCGTTTCCGCGGACGGATTGAGAATGAGCAGGCCGCGATAGCCATCGAGGAGGGCATCCTGACCATTGTGGCAGCGCTGCGTGATGTCCGGCAGGCCCACGATGGCGGGAATGGCCATGCTGCGGGCCATGATGGTGCTGTGGCTCGTGTGGCTGCCTGTTTCCGTGGCGAACCCGAGCACCTTCGACCGGTCCATGGACGCCGTTTCGCTAGGCGAGATATCCTGAGCCAGGAGAATGTGCGGCTGGTCGTGCGCCAGCGTTTCCTCAGCCCCGCGCAGCACCCGCACCACACGGCGCGCGATGTCTTCAATGTCCGCCACCCGTTCGCGCAGATAGGTGTCATCCATGCGCGCCATGGCCGCCATGTAGCGCGCCATGACTTTATAGAAAGCCCCTTCGGCGCGCTGCGGCTGTTTTTGAATGCGGCGCTCCACTTCATCCACCAGCGAGCGGTCCTCCAGCATGAGGAGGTGTGCGTCGAAGATGAAGGCATCGTCCGTGCCGGCCTCCTGCGCCACTTTATCGCGCAGCCGGGTGATCTGCTCCCGCGTCACCGCCAGCGCCGCCCGGAAGCGCTCCAGTTCTGCGGCCACCTCCTCCGGCGTGATCTCCTCCACCTCCGGCACCTCAAAGATCCCTGTGCTCAGGCACACCGGTCCCCGGGCGATTCCAGGGGAAACACCGATACCGACGAGCACGACTTCGTGATCTGAAGTGATGGGATTCCCGGGCATGATCAGCCGTTATAAACAAGCGCCCACCCCCAGCGCAAGGAAAGGATGCGCCCTGTCCGGGAAAGTATGTCCCAGGGCGGGGAAGCCGTCCGCGCTTTCCTCCATTGCACCTGGGCAGGCCGCCCGCCACTCTCGGCCCTCATGCACATTCACACCACCGATACCGCCCCCGCTGCTGTAGGCCCCTACTCCCAGGCCGTCCGTTCCGGCCAACTCCTGTTCTGTGCCGGCATGCTCCCCCTTGTTCCCTCCAGCATGAAGATCGAGGCCACGGAAATCGAAGGCCAGACCACCCAGGTCCTCGCGAATATCACGGCCCTCCTCACCTCCGCCGGCCTCAGCCTTTCCCATGTGGTGAAGACCACCGTCTTCCTCAAAGACCTCGGCGACTTCGCCAAAATGAACGCCCTCTACGCCGCCGCCTTCGGTGAGCACAAACCCGCCCGTTCCACCGTCCAGGTCGCCAAACTCCCCCTCGACGCTCTCGTCGAGATCGAAGTCATCGCCGAATTTCCCGCCTGAGCCTAACGCCCGCGTCCCCCCTCCGTCATGAGCGCAGACACCACTCCCTTCGACACTCCCATCGAGCGCCGCGGCACCGGCAGCCTCAAGTGGTCCCGCTATGAAGGCCGCGACATCCTCCCGATGTGGGTCGCCGACATGGACTTCCGCTCGCCCGGGCCCATCCTCGATGCCCTCCACCGCCGCGTGGATCACGGCATCCTCGGCTACAGCACCGCCCACCCAGGCGCCGCGAAAGCCGTCTGCTCCCACCTCCAGCGTGTCCACGGCGTCAGCATTGATCCCTCGTGGATCGTCTGGATGCCCGGCATGGTCGTTGGTCTTGCCATGAGCGCCTGTCTCGCCGGGGAGCCCGGTGACGACATCATGACCTTCACGCCTGTCTATCCCCCTTTTCTCAAGGTCCACAAAGACGCCGGCCGCAACCTCATCACCGTGCCCCTCGCCTGCGATGACAATGGGCGCTACACCTTCGACTTTCCCGCCATGGAGCGCGCCCTCACCCCGCGCACGCGCCTCATTCTCCTCTGCAGCCCGCACAATCCCGTGGGCCGTGTCTGGACCCGCGCTGAGCTGGAAGCCCTCGCTGACTTCTGCTTCCGGCACGACCTCCTCCTCATCTCCGACGAAATCCATGCCGACCTTCTTCTCGAACCGGATGCCGCCCCTCACACCACCGCGTTGAAACTGGAAGGCCCCATCCGCGCCCGTGCCATCACCCTCATGGCCGCGAGCAAGACCTACAACATTCCCGGTCTCGGCCTCAGCTTCGCCATTATTCCCGACGACAGTCTCCGCCGCCGCTTCGCCCTGACCAAGAATACCTTCGTCGCCGAGATTTCTCCTCTGGCCTTCCATGCCACCGCCGCTGCCTTCAGCGAATGCGAAGATTGGCGCCAGGCACTCTGCCAATACCTTCGCCGCAACCGCGACACCCTCGCCGCCTTCCTCGCCGAGCGTGCCCCTCAGGTGAAGATGCCCCACATTGAAGCCACCTACCTCGCGTGGCTGGATGTCCGCGCCCTCGGCCTCGAACAGCCCGCCGCCCACTTCGAAGCCCACGGCCTCGCGCTCAACAACGGCGCCGACTTCGGTGCGCCCGGTTTCGTCCGTCTCAACTTCGGCTGCCCGCACACCACGCTCCAGGAAGGCCTTCGCCGCTTCGCCTCCGCGCTTCCGAGTTAGTCGCGCATCAATGCAGCGTCCCGCCCCGGACAGGGAAGCCGGGACGGGACTAACTGGCACCGCATGGAATCCTAGCGGCGCACGCTTTCGGCCTTGTCGAGGAGCTGGAGGAACTCTCCGCGGTAGCCGTTGGGGTCCGTGCCTTTGCCGGCTTTGGCCAGCGTGCGGATGTCCTCCCAGCTCATGCCGGCGAACTGACTGCTCCGCAGCCGGCTGGCAAATCCGGCGACGGCGACGGCCCATTTCGTTTCGGGGGAAGCGTCGGCGATCTTTGCTCCGGCGTCCTGCACCGGTACTTCCATGAGCTGGCTCACATCCGCGTCGGGCGCTTTCCAGCGGAGCTTCACGGTCATCGTTTCACCGCTCACTTCTGCGGGCACTTCGGGAGCCGGCGCCGGTGCGGATTCGGTGATCTTCGGCTGCTGGTATTTCAAGTTGTCCACTGTGCCCACGGGCTCCCCGGCAGCACCGACGGGCACGAGTTCGTAAATGGCAGTCACGGTGTGGCCCGCGCCGATTTCGCCCGCGTCCTTCTTGTCGTTGTTGAAGTCCTCCTTCGCGAGAATCCGGTTTTCGTAGCCCAGCAGGCGGTAGCTGCGGATGACGGCGGGATTGAATTCGATCTGAATCTTCACGTCCTTCGCGATGGTCACGAGCGTGCCGCTGAACTGCTCGCCGAGCGCCTTCCGCGCTTCGCTGAGGCTGTCGATGTAGGCGTAGTTGCCGTTCCCCTTGTTGGACAGGAGTTCCATCGTGTCGTCCTTGGTGTTGCCCATGCCGTAGCCGAGCACGCTCAGGAAGACGCCGGTGGCGCGCTTCTCCTCAATGAGCCGCTGGAGGTCGCCGTGGCTCGTCACGCCCACATTGAAGTCTCCGTCGGTGGCGAGGATCACGCGATTGATGCCCTCCTTGCGGAAGTTCTTCGCCGCTTCGGCATACGCGGAATTGATGCCGCCCGCGCCGTTCGTACTGCCGCCGGCGCCGAGTCCGTCGATGGCGGCCATGATGCGCGCCTTGTCCGCGCCGCTGGTGGCGGGAAGCGCGACGCCGCTGTCTCCGGCATACGTCACCAGCGAGACCGTGTCCTTCTCCGTAAGCCGCTCCACCACAAACCGCAGGCTCTGCTTCACCAGCGGCAGCTTGTTCTCCGACTGCATCGAGCCGCTCACATCCACGAGGAACACCAGGTTCGCCGAGGGCCTTTCCCCGGGGTGGATTTCCTTCCCCTTGAGCGCGATGCGCGCCAGCCGGTGCTGCGCATTCCACGGCGTACTCGTCATCTCCACGTGCACTGCGAACGGCTTTCCATCCACCGGCTGCGCGTAGTCGTAGGGGAAATAATTCACCAACTCCTCCAGCCGCACCGCTTCCGGCGGCGGAGCCTGATTCATGTTCAGGAACCGGCGCACATTGGAATAACTCGCCGTATCCACATCAATGCTGAACGTGCTCAGCGGCGCCTTCATCACGCCGAGAAACGGATTTTCCGGCAGCGCCGCGTAGGACTCCGCACCGGCCGCCCGCTCAGGCATCGGCACCGCGTAATCGCGGCGTTCCGCCACTTTGGCACCCTCAAAGCCATCCGATTCCTTATAGAGGTATTCCGGTGCGGGCGTGGTGGTCGCCGGTGCCGATGCCAGTGCTGACTTTGCAGGCATCCCTCTTGAGCCTGGGCCGTAGCCACTGCCAATTCCAGCCCCACGTCCAGTACCGTAACCTCCGCCATAACCCGCACGTCTGCGGTCCAGATTCGGTGGCGGGTTACTGTTCGGAAGCGGTGTCCCGGCGAAGAGCGGCTTCGGCATCGCCGGCAGCACTGTGATGGTGGCGGGTTTCGCCGCGGGTGCTGGGCCGGATGCTGCCGACGCCTCAGCGGCCGGTTGCTTTGCTAAACCATTCTTCTCTCCCGCCTGAGCAACTTCCCCCTTTGTTTCATTCATCGCCAGCATGGGCGGCGAAGTGCCGGGCTCGCGGCCATAGACTTCCACTTCGATGTATTGGTTGGTGTCATCAATGTCGCGGCCATTGGACCAGAGGCGGATGTAGCGGGCTTTGAGGCCGCTCACGGGCATGGCGCGGCCGTTGTTCGTCTCCACCCATGAGAGGTCTGTGCCCAAGCCAAATCCGGCGCTGTTGTCGTAGTCGTTGTTGAAGACGGTGGTGGCGGTTTTGAATGCCGGATCGTCGGAGACTTGCACGACCACGTCTTTATAGATCACCGCCTGCTTATGGAAATGCCACACCCAGAGCAGGTGAATCTCGAAGCTCTTTCCGAGGTCTATATGCACCCACTGTTTGCCGGGGAGCAGGTCCACGAAGTAGCCATCGTCGCCTTCCTTGTCGCCATCAGTGATCCATGAGAGTTCGCCGAGGGGGGCTTCGTCGCTGGAGGTCACCGCCGCGCCTTTGGAAACGAGCACGGTGTCTGCGGGTACACGCATTTCCAGGACGGGGCGGCCGGATTTATCGAGGTTCTGCGGCGGGTTGTTATTCGGTAGCGGGGTGCCGGCAAAGAGCGGCTTCGGCATGGCCGGCTTGATGGTGATCTGCGGCAGGGTGGAAACAGACACGGTCTCCGCGGCGGGGGCGGCGGGCACTTCCGGCGCGGGCGCGCTCACGGGGGCGATGGCGGGGGCGATGGCGAGAGTGGGCTGATAGCGCAGGTCATTCCCCGGGGCGCGGGCGAAACCGGCTTTCGCCTTCTCCGGCTCTGCCGGCGGCGTGACAGACGCACCTGCATCGGGCGCGGTTTTCATCATATCGTAGACACTGCCGGTGCTGCGCGAGGCGACGAGGCCTCCGTCCGGCTTTTGCGACCAGTGATGAAACAGGAATCCACCCGTCACGCAGGCCGCGGCCCCGGCGGCGAGCCAGGGAATGAGAATGGCAGTCCGCGACTTCCGCTTACGGTTCGCTGCGGTGAGCAATGCGGCGCGGTTTTCCTCCGCGAGCGAGGGGACAGGCTCGCACAGGGAATCATCCAGGAGGGCGCAGAAGCCTTTGGTCTCCTCCGCCAGTGCGGCGAGGGCGGGATCGCTTTCCATTTGGGCCTCGAACGCGGCGCGTTCGGCGTCGCTCATTTCGCCGAGAGCGTAGGCCGTGGCGAGGGTCTTGGGATCGGCGGGTTCGGTGAGAGTGTTCATGGGGAAATCAGGTAAAAGTTTCAGGCGGAGATGCTGAAGTGGAATTGTTCGCGCAGGCTTTGCACGGCGTGGTGGAGGAGGGTGCCGACATTGGTGACGGTGAGTCCCGTGGCGGCGGCGATGTCGCGGTAGCTGAGGCCGGCTTCGAATTTCAGCCTCACCAGTTCGCGCTGCCGTTCGGGCAGGCTGGTGATGAGGTGGCGGAGGCGGCTGGTGTCGTCGCTTTGGACGGCGGCGCGGTCCGGCGGGGCGGCGGATTCGTCGATGGCGGTGTCGAGGGTGAGGGCAGTGGCGGCATTCATAGGCACGATGCGGTGGTGTTTTCGCTGATGATCAATGAGGAGGCGGCGGCAGACGGTGAAGAGCCAGGGGGCGAGGGCTTCGAGTTCGCCGTCAGGGCGGTTGCGGAAGTAGCGGAGAAAGGTGTCCTGCACGGTGTCGCGTGCGGTCTCGGCGTCGCGGCAGTGGTGCAGGGCGAAGGTGAGGAGCGGGCGCTCGTAGCGGGTGAGGATGTCCTGGGCGGCGGGGTGCAAGCGGAGGGAAGGGTGGAGGGTTGGACCGCGGGGGAGCGCCGGTGTTCAGAAGTGAGCACGCGCGGGCCGGGGTTTTCCTGGGATTTGGGCAAAAAAAATCCGGAGCCCCGCGGGAGGCTCCGGATTTCCGGGAAGGGTGAAGTTGGTTAGCCGCCGTAGGCGCCTTCGACGCGGGCAGCGACGTCACGGTAGCCGTAGTCCACGGCGTAGATCTGTTTGAAGCACTCGAGGGCGTCGTCCTTCTTGCCCATGGCTTCCTGCATGAGGCCCATTTCAAAGACGACTTCCTTTTTGATGCCGTCCATGATGACCATTTCCTGGGCGGCTTCCTTGAGCTGACCGAGAGCGAGGTCATACATCTTTGCTGCTCCGTAGCAGCGGGCGAGGATGAGCATGGCCTTGTGGCGGATGTGCGGATTGTTTTTGGCGCGCTGGAGTTCCGGAATGGCCTCACGGGTGTGGCCGGCGTTGTAGAGATGGGAGCCGAGTTCGTAGCGGAGCTGCGGATCGGTGGGGTTCCGTTCGACGCGCTCGCGGGCGAGAGTGACGAGCTTTTCCTCGCGGGAGTGGTAGAGTTCGGCAATCTGCGCGCGCCGGGCTTCGGCGTCGGGGGCGTTGGGATCGGCCTCGAGTTCCTCCTGGAGGCGCCGGATGGAGATCTCCTCTACGCGGTCAGAGAGTTTGTGGACTTTATCTTCGAGTGTGGAGTCGCCACCGCTGAGCTGGTTGGCCCATGCATAGTAGGAGAGGGCGGTTTCCCATTCTTCGAGTTTTTCGTAGATGCCTGCAATCTGGCGGACGACATTGAGGTCATTCGGGTTGGCCTCATATTGGGGGGCGAGGTGGGCGATCTGCTCCAGGAACTGTTCGCGGGTACCTCCCTGACGGCTCATGTCCTCCATTTGTTTGGCCTTGTCCTTGTTGCGGAGGAGGTCGCGGAAGTTGCCGCCGCCTTCACCCTGGTCCCACTTCTGACGGAGCATGGAAAGCCGGGCGTTGGCATTGGTGAGGCCGGAGCGGGCTTCGCCGTCGGTATTATCGTGCTTGATGATGTGCTCGTAGATCTTGATGGCGCGCTCCGGGTCATCATTGGCGATGAGGTAGCCGGCGAGCTTGTGCGCGAGTTTGGTGTCCTCGGGTTTGCCTTTGAGAGCGGTCTCGAGAGCAAAGGCGGCCGTCTGCGGCATGGAGGCGGCGTTGGCGGCTTCAAAGAGCAGCGTGTTGGCCGCGACGCTGAGGGGCTCCTCTTTGAGCACTTCCTCAATTTCGCCCATGGCCGCCACGACATCCTTTTTCATCGTGGCCTTGGCCTTGTTGAGCTTCATGGACGTGGTGTCGATGAACTTCTTCTTCCCGGCGCCATTGACCTGGATGGAGGCGCTGCGGAGGAGTTTCCGCCCGTCGAGGAAGGAGGGGTTGTCGCGAATGATGGAGAGGAGGAGTTCCACCGCGTAGCCGGGATTACTCATCTTCACGGCGGCTACTGCTTTCTGGTAGGTATTGCGGTAGCCCTGCTGAAGGTCGGACTCTTGGAGGACAGCTTCGTTCATAGGAAATAAGTTGGGGGAAAATGACTGGTAGGGTAGGGGGAAATACTAAAGGGAAGCCGGGCAGGGCAACAAAGATTTTCTCCAGGAGGACGCCAAAACGTGCAAAATCCGCCATGTGGCCGCGATTGGCGGGCACAATGGCGGATTTTGCCGGGAAATGCGGGCAGATGGAGCCGGCAGGATCACGATCTGCGCCGGGCGCGGATGACGGCCCGGGCTTCCCCGCCGGTGACAAAGCCGTCGCCGTCGGTGTCGAGGGAGGCGTGAAGTGTGGCGAAGGACTCGCCCGCTTCCTCACGGGAAACGCGGCCGTCGCGGTCGGTGTCGAGTCGTTTGCCGAGAATGCCGAGCGTCTTGGGGGTGAGGTCCACGGGAGCGGGCGCGGCGGCCCGGGTGGCGGAGGGGTTTTCCGCCGGGTTCACATACTCGACGTAGCCGAGCAGCATTTCGTCGTCGGTCTGTTCACCCCAGCGCACCCACTTTTCCGGCGCGGGGTTGTGCGGATTGTTGGCGCTGTTGTCGAAGATGACATGGGCCTCGATGCGGCTGTCGGCGGCAACAGGCATCGGCTCGGCGAGGCGGTAGAGGAGCTGCCAGTTGAAGTCGTAGCGCGGGACATCCAGCAGCGTGCGGCGGGTGCCGTCGGCGCCGGTCAGTTCATAGCGGAACGATTTCCCCCGGACGTGGAGGTGCGGCATGAAGGCGAGGAGCTGCACATTCACCGGCACGGGCAGCAGGCCTTTCTCAGGGTGGTTCTCCGCGTGCGGCGGAATAGCGATCCGGTGATTCCCCGCAGCGGCGACCTGGACTCCGTAGCGCGGCGGCTCTTTGGCAAAAACCACGCCGAGCCGGGTGCGGTCCTGCACGGCCGTGCCGTTGGGTGTGTAGTGGAGCTGAAAGTGGAGAATGGTGCCGGCGGGCAGGCGTTTGGCATAACCGGCGGGATACTGCAGGAGATTGCTGCCCGGTACATAGGCGGCGAAGAAGTTGTTCGGGTCGCGCACGCGGCGCTTGCCGCTTTTGTCAGGCACGATGGCAAAGACCAGCACGTGATGCACCTGCGCGCGCGCCGTGGGCAGCACTTCGATGGACTGCACCCAGCGGTCTTCGGTGAGGCCGGTCTCCACCTGCAGATTCACGTAGTCCATCTTGCCCGTGGCCTTCACATCCACAGCGCGCGGCAGCTTCCAGACAGCGTCCGGTTTTCCAATGGCCCAAAGCGCATCCGGCCAGCGGCGGGGCAGGGGTGCCTCTGCGGCATCGCCCTCGGGCCGTCCGCCATCGAGCCAGGCGAGCAGGCCGGCGCGGTCGGCGGGGGAAAGCGAGCGGTCGTTGGCAAAGGGGCTGTGGGCAACGCCTTCCTGCGGCGCGGCAAACCACGGCGGCATGATGCCTTTGGTCACCGCCTTCCGGATCATGCCGGCATGCGACACGGCGTCCTCCATGCTCTCCAGCGGAAAGGGCGCAATGCCGCCGCTGCGGTGACATTCCTGACAATTCGCCTGCATGATGCGCGACACGCGGCCGTGCCAGGTCACTGTGGTGGGTTTCACCGCCTGCTGTGGCAAAGCGAGCGCGCAGCCCGGGGCGGTGGTGGCGGCGATGCGTGGACGCTGTCCGGCGAACGTAGCCGTGAGGGCCTCGCGCAGCCATTCATTGCGTGCGGCATCGCGGGCGTAGCCGAGACCATACTGATCATCCACGGCGCCGCGGTAAATGAGCGTGCCGGCGGCGTCGATGACGAACGTCTCCGTCGTGCTGGTCGCCCGGAGTGCCGACGCGAGCGTGAGGTCGCGGTCGTGGACGAACTCGCCTTTCAGGCCGTGCTGTTCCTTCGCGGCGCGAATGTCCTCCGGCTTGTCGCTGGCAGTGGGGTTCACAAAAACGAACGCCGCGCCCTGACTGGCGAAGTCCTTCTCCAGCGCGGCGAGCGTGGGCATGAGCTTGGCGCTGAGCGGACAGGTGTGGCTGGTGAAAGCGACGACCAGGGTGCGGTGTGCGGCGGCCAGCTTGCGCAGCGAGTGCGTCTTGCCGTCCATGCTGGTGAAGGAAACATCCGGCACGATCTGCCCGGTGCCGGCCTCTGCTGCCGCGAGCGGCCGCGGCTGTTCGGTGAGCGGTTCGTCCGCCGCAGGGGACAGGGTGAGTGTGGCAGCGGCCAGGGCAGGAAGAAGAATGCGCATAGCAGAAAAAGGGTGTGCGGGTAATGTCGCCGGAAAGTGATCCAAGGTTACGCTGTCCGGGTCATTCGGACGGGGGATTTTCAGTTTGTCCCGCGGCGGCGGGCAATGGCGCGGCGGTAGCATTCCTCCACAGCCGGCAGACAAACCTCCGGCGCATAGACCTCCGCGACATGTTCCCGGCCGGTGTGGCTCATGCAGCGGCGGGTTTCCGGCTCCTGCCACATGCGGAGCAGCGCGGCGGTGAGTCGCGGCAGATCACCGGAGGGCGTGATGATGCCGTCACGGCCATCGCGCACGAGTTCCGCCACACCACCGACATCCGTGGCCACCACCGGCAGCCCCTGGGCCATGGATTCCAGCAGCGCGATGGGCATCACCTCACTGCGGCTGGGCAGACAAAAGACATCCGCCGCACCGAGGAGGTCCGGAATGTCGCTGCGCTGCCCTGCGAGATGCACCGCAGCGTTGACCCGCGGGTCGGTCAGATGCGGCTCCAGCACACGGCGGTAGTCGTCGTGCACCTTACCCACCAGCAGCACCAGCGGCTTCATGCCCGCTGCGAGCAGCGAGGGCACAGTGCGCACGAGCAGTTCCTGATTCTTCCGTGGGAAGACTTCGCCGACGGTCAGGATGAGAAAGGTGTCGCTGTCTGCGCCGAGGGCAGCGCGCGCTTCCTCCCGCGGGCACTGTGGTGCCATGCGGCCGGCGTCGATGAAGTTTGGGATCACATCAATGCGTCCGCCAGGAATGAGATTCACGCGGCGCTGGAAGCGCGCAGTCGCCTGGGTGGGCGCAATGATGCGGTCGCAGAAGCGCCACTGGAACTGGAAGAAGGTATTGTGACTGGTGCCAACGCGCGGGAAGTTCCAGAACATCGAGAGCAGCGCGCCGGTGAAGTGCCCGCTGCTGTTATGCGTGTGAATGACATCAATCTGCCGCTCCTTTAGGGCCGCGGCCACGCGCTTCAACTCCGCCGGGCGGCGCTTCAGCGTTACCTTCATGCGCTCCACGCCTTCCGGGAATGGCATGGTGGCAATCCACGCTCCGGCTTTGTGTCCCAGCAGCACGCGGTGGCCGCGTTTGGCGAGCGCGCAGGTCAGGTCGTAGCAGTGACGGATGGCACCATTGACGCCGGTGCCGGAAATGAGCTGGAAAACATTCATGCCAACGCGCCCCGCCGCCGCTTCACTGCCCGATACAGTAGAGGTGAGTCTTGGTGCGGATGAAGAGTTCGCTGTCCACCGCCACCGGCGAGGCCATGATGCCATCCGGCAGTTTGTTCTCCGCGATTTTCTGGAAGGTGCGGCCGGGTTTCAGCACGGTGGTGGTGCCGTGTTCATCGCAGCAGAAGATCTTGCCGTCAGCATAGAGCACCGAGGCGCTGGCGTTTCCCTGACAGCGTTCATTGAAGAGCAGTTCGCCACTGGCGAAGGCCACTGCGGAGAGGATGCCGCTGTCGCCGTTCATGTAGATAATGCCATCCACGGTGACCGGTGAGGAGCGTGTGGGGATGGCCTTCGTTTGCTCCCAGAGCAGCTTTGAGGTGATGTCGCCGCTGCTTTCCTGAGTGATGGGAAAGGCGCGCAGCATCGCTTTGCCGTGGCCGGTGTTCACGGCGATCACGCCATTGTGCCATGCGGGCAGGCTGGCGTTGGAGAATCCGTTATACAGCGTGCGCCACAGTTCTTTTCCGGTGTCCGGATCATAGCCCGCGGTGGCTTTCGAGCCGGTGCTCACGATCTGCACTTTGCCGCCCACGGTGATGGGAATGGGCGTGCTGTAAGCCTTGCGGAGGTCGCCCTCCATCTTCGGTTTTCCGTCCGGGCCGAGGTCATCGAAGACCGTGTTGCGGTCCGTCTTCCAGCGGGTGGCGCCGGTCTTCTTGTCGAGCGCGGCGAGATACTGCACATCCACGCCATCCATGGTGAGGATGATGGTGTCCTTCCAGTCGAAGATCGAGGATCCCGGGCCGCGATAGTGCCGGCAGGGCAGGTCGGTACGCCGCCATTCCTCTTTGAAGGTGGCGGTGTCGATGCAGGCGGTGCCGTAGCTGCCGAAATGCACGAAGACCTTGCCGCCGCTCAGCACGCCCGTGGGGGAGGCGTAGCTGTTCAGTCCGTTCCCCAGCGGCTCCGGTGTCTCGGCGTGGAAGAGCTTCGCCTCGTGCAGCACCTTGCCGGATTTGCGGTCGAGGCAGAGCACAAAGAAATCATGCCCGTCGTCCGTGGCGGTGGTAAGCCACACCTGGGTTTCGGAAACCAGCGGGGTGGACCAGCCCTTGTGCGGCACCGGTGTTTTCCACTTCACGTTTTTCGTGTCGTCCCATTCCGCGGGCAGGCCGGTGGCGGCGGCGTAGCCGTCGGCTGTGGGGCCGCGAAACTGCGGCCATTCGCCAGCGTGGGCGGCGGCGGTGAGAAGGAGGAGGGCGGGGAGAAGTCTCATGCGGCGGGGATTACTTGGAGCCGATGCAGTAGAGCGTGTTTGTGGTGCGCACGAACAGGTGCCCGCCGGTGAGGGCGACACTGGAGCGCACGTCTTTCTCTTCACCGCTGGCGAGGCTGCCGCTGAAGAGCACCTTCGGCTCGTCGCTGGCGGCCATGATGGTGAGGTTGGCGCGCATGTCCTGGAAGTAGATCTTGCCGTCGCCCGCGGTGGGGCTAGACTCAATCTTCACGCCGCCGTCCACGCGGTGTTCCCACATCAGCTTGCCGCTGCGGGGCTCCACACAGCAGACCGACTTGCGGTCGCTGTTCAGAATGTAGAAGCGGCCCTTGTAGAAGAGCGGCGTGCTCACATCGCTGGAAACGTGCTCGCTGTTCACGTCCTGACCACTCACCCAGGCGAGGTCCTTCTCCACCACCTTGCCGTTGAGCCCGGCCTTCACGGCGTAAACCGGCGCACGCTTCGGCGCGCAGGCCAGCACCACTCCATCGCCCGCAACGGGGCCGGGCACGAGGCGCCAGTGTCCGATTTTCTCCGGATTCCATGAGCCGAAGCGCCACAGTTCCGCGCCATCCTTGAGGCTGTGCCCGGTGATGTAGTCGCCGCCGGTCACGAGCAGCTCGCTGCGGCCGTTGAAGGTCCACGGCATGGGTGTGGAGAACGACTCCAGCGACTCCGCCACGGCATCGCTCGGGCGGATGTGCTTCCAGATTTCCTTGCCGCTCACCGGGTCCAGTGCCAGCAGGTAGCTGTCGTTAGGGCCGCTGGGATTTCCCTTCTTCTGGCCGCCGAATTCGAACGCCGTGCCGCGCTGCAGCACCTGAAAGATCACCTTGCCGTCGGTGATCACCGGGCTGCTCGCCGGCGTCCACTGAATGGCGTAGGTGCCGTAGTCTTTCTGCATGTCGCGCTTCCACAGTTCCTTGCCGGAGAAGTCGAAGGCCGCGGTGTCGCCCGTGGCGAAATGGAAGATCACCGTCTTGCCGTCGGTGACGGGTGAGGGGTTGGCGAAATTGCTGCGCTCATCGGCGCTGTAGCCGGTGCCCAGTTCCTTTTGCCAGCGCACCGTGCCGGTCTTGCGGTCCAGAGCGAGGCCGAGCAGCTTTTTGTTTGCCGCGTCGGTGGTGGAGACAAAGACGAGGTCGCCGCTGATGACCGGAGTGGATGCCGCGGGGCCGGGCATGGCCGCCTTCCAGAGGATGTTGTCGCCCACTTTGTCCGGCAGGCCGGTTTCTGCACTGGAGCCGTCGAAGTTAGGGCCGCGCCAGTTGGGCCAGTCGCCGGCAGCGGCCTGCAGGGTGAGCACAGCGGAGAGAACGAGTGTCGTTTTCATGGTTTGGTAGTTTGGGGGATAGGTGTAAAAGATCACTGGCCGTCGTCGTCCGGCTTCAACTCGCCGGGCTCCAGCTTGCGGATTTGCAGATTGCGGATGGCGCCTTTGGTTTCGTAGCTGGCAAAGCCGAGCGGCTCGCAGCGCTGGATTTCGCTCGGGTGCATGGTCAGTGCCTTGTCGCGCACATCCACTTTGAACTGCTCCTTGCCGTCAATGAGGCAGCGGATGACCTCGGGTGTCACCTGGAGGGTAAAGCGGTACCAGCGCCCGCTGACAAATTCATAGGAGCGCGTCGATTCATTCTCGCTCGCGAACTGATGCCCGATGCTGCTGATGCCCACCACCCAGCCGCCCCAGCCGCCGGTGACGAGCGTCACGCAGCGCTCTTTTTTGCCCTCCTCCGGCTTGCCCACGGGGAAGGTTAGGGCGGCGAAGAAATCGCTGCCTTCCACCCGCATGGCATCCCAGGCGATCTCGTAGCCCTCGCGCGGCAGGATGTCCGCCTTGCCTTCATACTTCACGGCACTGAAGGGCGCGCCCGGACCGATGATGAGCACGCCGGCCTTTTTCGCCTCGGCGGAAAGCGCCGCCGGTTTCGCGTCCTTTGCCGGATTTGGCTCCGCGATTTCCACCTTCATCTCCACCTTCGCCTCGGGGCCCGTGTCCTGCTTTTTCCAGTCGGCCCAGTCGCTCACGGTATAAACCGCCGGCTTCTTTTCCGACACCGCGGTGGCCGGTTTTTCGTCGCACGCCACGCAGGCGGTCAAACAGCAGAGAGAGAGGAAATATCGGATCATCGCCGCCGACCATTCCGGCTCCCGTTTCATTTCGCCAGCACGAAAACGCGGAGGCCCGCCAGTGCATCCAGCGCGGTTCCCCGGGAGTAATCCGCCGCCAGTGCAGGGTATGAGTTTTCATTCCATCGATGCGCAAGCCCGTAGCGAGGCCGTCCCGGCCTTTTGGCAGCACCATCCATCGTAGCTCCGGCGCGATCCCCCAAGGCCGGGACGGCCTTGCTACGGCTTAACTGCCTTTGGTGAGTAATTCTCAAACACCGTCTAAGGTGCTCCAAGTCGCCGGAGGGCGGTGGATTATGGAAACCTTAAATCACCCCCGGTTTTTGATGGTTTTTGACTGAAAATCGGTGTTTTGCGTCTGCAAATCGTCGATTTGAAGACGCAAAACGCCTCCTGGCGGGTGCGGAAGTCGGATTTTTGCCGGAGAAGCGCCGGGTGGTCAGTTTCCGGGCAGGAAGGCCGCCTTTTGCATGAGCGCGGCGGCTTGTCGCTCCATGCTTGTATAATGTAGTGCCTGGTTTTCCCATCCGCGCCGTCGCCGCCGTCGAGCTGGCACCAGCGCACGGATTGCCCCGCGAGGGTGGCCGTGCGCCATCCCAGGGAGTGGAAGACGGTGTCCACGCCGCCCTGGGCATTGGGGCATTCCTCAAGCCACGCGGGTGCGGCCGCCGGAGTGGCCACCGGGCTGGTTATACATGAGGCGGAACGATCCGTCGGCCGCGCGAGCCATGCGGGGTTTCCCCCACTGCGCCGCCAGCGCCGGAGAGCCCGGCACCGGCACTGCGCTGCCCTGCAGGCCCGTCACTTCCGATGCCCCGGAGAGGCGCCCGGTGATCGACTGCCGTCAGCCCTTCGCACTGCCGTCAACGGAAGGTGCGGGCGTCTCCGCTTGCGGGGTGGCGCAGGAACCGAGGACAAACGCAATGGCGGTGAGCGGTTTCATGAGGGCGCAGCAGTGAAGTTAGGCCTCGATGGATGCCAGCGGATTGCTGTCGAGGACCTTCTCCAGCCAGGGCAGGCCGTAATTATTCATGTCGGCCATGAAGGGATCGGGGTCGTGCTGTTCCATGTTCCAGACACCGGGCTTCTTCCATTTGCCTTCGAGGATCATCTTCGCGCCGATCATGGCGGGTACGCCGGTGGTGTAGCTCACGCCCTGGGCACCGGTTTCGCGGAAGCATTCCTCGTGATCGCAGACGTTCCAGACGAAGTAGTGCTTCACCTGGCCGTCCTTCACACCGGTGATGAGGTCGCCGATGCAGGTCTTGCCAACGGTCTTGGCACCGAGGCTGCCGGGGTCTGGGAGCACGGCTTTCAGGAACTGCAGCGGGATGATTTCGCGGCCTTCATACATGACGGGCTTGATGCTGGTCATGCCGACATTTTCCAGCACGCGGAGGTGGGTGAGGTAGTTGTCGGAGAAGGTCATCCAAAAGCGCATCTGGCGCGCGGTGGGGAAGTTCTTCGAGAGGCTCTCCAGCTCTTCGTGGTAGAGGAGATACATCTTCTTCTCGCCCACGCCGGGGAAGTCGAACGTGGTGCCGACGCTGATGGGATCGGTCTCATGCCATGCGCCGTCGCGCCAGAACCGGCCTTTGGCGGTGACTTCGCGGATGTTGATCTCGGGATTGAAGTTGGTGGCAAAGGGCAGGCCGTTGTTGCCGGCGTTGCAGTCCACGATGTCGAGCGTGTGGATTTCGTCGAAGTGGTGCTTCGCTGCGTGGGCGCAATAAACGTTGGTGGCGCCGGGATCGAAGCCGCTGCCGAGCAGGGCAGTGAGGCCGGCTTTCTGAAAGCGCTCCTGGTAGGCCCACTGCCAGGAGTATTCGAACTTGGCCGTGTCGTGCGGTTCGTAGTTGGCGGTGTCCACGTAGTCGCAGCCGGCTTCGAGGCAGGCGTCCATGATGGTGAGGTCCTGATAGGGCAGGGCGACATTGATGACGATGTCGGCACCGAAGGATTTGATGAGTGCGGCCGTGGCAGCGACATCATCGGCATCAATGGCGGCGGTCTGAATGGTGCGGCCCTTCTTTTCCAGAATGTCAGCGGCGATGGCGTCGCACTTCGACTTGGTGCGGCTGGCAAGGAGGATGATGCCGAAGACTTCCGGGACCTGAGCGCACTTATGGGCGACAACGCGGCCCACGCCGCCGGCTCCAATGATGAGAACTTTTTTCATGGTGTTGAGGTGGTGTAAATTTCGGCCGCGCTATGCGGGGAGATGCGGGCGACTGCAATGGAAAAGGAATGCCGCGGCATCTATCTGCGGATTGCTGATCCCTCTGTGCGGTGTATGGAAGCTGCCCCGGGCGGTTCTTGGCAGCGGTAAAAAAAGTTGGAATCATCCCTTGCCAAGGGGGTGGGCGGTGATAAAAGACACCCCCGCATCCGGCGCTCCCCGCCTGAAGCGAGAAATTTAGTTTGCAGATCAGAGTCCTCCGGTTGGCGATGTCATTCCGGTTCATGGCTGGCTCAGGTTCAGAACTATCACCTTCAACTCATTTCCATGAAAGTACGTCCATCCGTCAAAAAATTGTGCGAATCCTGCCGCGTCGTCCGCCGCGAAGGAGTGATCCGCATCATCTGCAAGAACCCGCGTCACAAACAGCGCCAGGGCAACTAATCTCAACACTATCGCTATTACTTATGGCACGACTCCTCGGCGTTGATATCCCCAACGAGAAGCGCATCGAAGCTTCCCTTCCTTATATTTACGGCATTGGCCTGTCGCTCGCGAAGCGCATTCTCGGCCAGGCCAACATCAACCCGGATACCCGCACCGGCGAACTGACCAATGAACAGGTCGGCGCCATTGTTTCGGTGATCCAGGCCAACGGCATTGCGATCGAAGGTGACCTTCGCCGTGATCTTCAGCTCAACCTGAAACGCCTGCAGCAGATTAACTGTTACCGCGGCATCCGTCACCGCAAGGGCCTCCCGGTTCGCGGTCAGCGCACGAAGACCAACGCCCGCACCCGCAAGGGGCCGCGCCGCACGGTGGGCGTCCAGAAGTCTAAAGGAAAGTAAACCCCAATAAGCACTTTTTATTTCCATGGCTGAAGAACAATTGTCCACTCCTGCTGCTCCTGCCGCTGCACCGGTGCCGGCTCCCGCTGCGCCCGTTGATGCCGCCGCTGCCGCCGCCCTCGCTGCCAAGCAGGCCGTCGCTGCTCTCCTCGATCCGGAAGAGAACAAGCCGAAGATCGTCAAGGCAAAGGGCTCCAAGAACATCACCACCGGTGTGGTGCATGTCCTGGCTAGCTTCAACAACACTATCGTCACTGTGACCGACGCGCGCGGCAATGTCATCGGCTGGTCCAGCGCCGGCAAGATGGGCTTCAAGGGAAGCCGCAAGAGCACGGCCTACGCCGCGCAGATGGTTTCCCAGGACGCCTGCCGTCAGGCCATGGGCCACGGCCTGCGTGAAGCCGAAGTCCGCGTCAAAGGCCCTGGTGCCGGTCGCGAGTCCGCCGTGCGTGCCGTTTCCGCCATCGGTGTGGAAGTGACCACCGTGAAAGACGTGACGCCGGTGCCGCACAACGGCTGCCGTCCTCCTAAAGCCCGCCGCGTGTAATTCCCAACCATTCACTTTTTCTATTTCCCATGGCACGTTACACAGGTCCTAAAGACAAGATCAGCCGCCGCTTCGGAGTCGCCATTTTTGGCCCCTCCAAGGCAATGGAACGCCGCAACTTCGCCCCCGGACAGCACGGGGCCCGCAGTGGCCGCAAGAAGCAGTCCGATTACTCCGTGGCTCTGGCTGAGAAGCAAAAGCTGCGCTATCAGTATGGAGTTCTGGAAAAGCAGTTCCGCCGCTTCTTCGAGGAAGCATCCCGCCGCCGCGGCGTCACGGGTGAAATTCTCCTCCAGATGCTGGAGTGCCGTCTCGATAACGTCGTTTATCGTCTTGGCCTCGCCAACTCCCGCAATGCTGCCCGCCAGTATGTGAGCCACGGCCACGTCACTGTGAACGGCAAGAAGTGCAACATCCCGTCCCGTCAGTGCAAGCCGGGCGATGTAATCGCCATGAAGCAGACCGCCCGCGCTCAGCAGATGGGGCTTCGCGCGCTCGACCTCACCCAGGCGATCGTGGTGCCGGACTGGCTGACCCAGGACCGCGACACGCTCGGTGGCAAGGTCAACCGCCTGCCGAGCCGCGAGGAGATCGACCCGATCGTCAACGAGCAGCTCGTCGTCGAACTCTACTCCCGCTAATCTCTTCAGCGGAAAATCCTTTGAAAGCGGCGTCCGGAAACGGGCGCCGCTTTTTTGTGGCTGCATGCGCCGCGGATCGGCGGGCGGCCTCCGGGGGCGGTCTTTTGTCCGTCGCGGGGCCTTAAGCGGCTTCTGTTGGTGAGGTGAAAGTGCAGACTTGCATAATTATTTCAGTAAACTTAAGCATTCTGGTATTACTGCCTGGCAACTTCCTATGGTTAAACGAATCGGCCATTATTTGGCGTGGGTTTACATGCTGCTCCTCCCGGTCGTGCAGGCGGGGCAGATTAACTGGCAGAGTGGATTCAATCAGAACAATGTGCGCAGTAATGGCGCGCCCATGAATGCCCAGATGGTGTTCGAACTGGGCGTTTTTGCGCCAGGCTTCACGCCGACGGTGAAAAATATATCGCAATGGGCGGCCAAATGGTACCGGGCGTCGCTGGCTTTTTATAATCCGGAGATGCGTTTTTTCACCGGGGCTTTCCCTGTGACGAGCAATGCGCTGCCTTTTGCCGCCGGGACGAAAGGATATATCTGGGGCCATAATGGCGCCTGCACGGGTGGAGAGTGGATTCTGATGAGTGCGTCCGGCTGGCTGTGGCCATCGCAAAACCCGTTTGAGCTGGCGGTGAACTGGACGGCAGGCTCCGCGGCAGAGTCGGTGGTAGGGCAGGTGAATGGGAGCGGATTCCAAATGAAGACGGCGGCGGTCAGCGGTCCGCTGCCGTTGACTTCATGGTTGGATTGGCAAAGCCGGATTTTCTCGGCATCGCAGCTGGCCAATCCGGCGGTCAGCGGTCCGCAGGCGGATCCGGATGCTGATGGTGTGGTGAATTTGGCCGAGTATGCGCTCGGCGGGCACCCGCTGATTGCCGGGGGCTCGCATGGCCGGGTAACTCCCGGGTGGATCACCCATACCGGGCGTCCGCGGTTGACCATGACGGTGACCAAGCGCTGTGACCGGGTGCTCAACTGGGGAGGAGAGGCTTCCCTGGATCTGGATGAATGGCCGGCGGGGGGCGCTGTGGTCGTGAGCGAAACGGCGGAGCAGCTGGTCGTTAGAGAAGACCTGACGAATGCTGGCTCCGCGCGGTGTTTTCTCCGGCCGTTCTTTTCCCTGCCATGAGAATAGCACTGCTCTGGCGATTACCTGGGCTTATGCTGGCGGAAGTCGCGCCTGGGTGCTGGCGGCTGCTGCGGCGAGTGTGGCCCGGCGGTGGAATGAGTCGCTGCTGGCGGCCATCTGGCTGGATGAGCCCAATCCGCCTGTGCATGCACGCAATCGCTTTAACCTTAGTGTGGCCATGTGGGATGCGTGGGCGGTGTATGATGCCGGAGCTGCGGGGTATGTGCACCGGGAGCGATTGACGGCCGCCGACGCCGGGGAGTCGCGCCGGGTGGCGATTTCCTATGCGGCTTACCGCGTGCTGGTGAGCCGGTTTTCGGCTTCGGTGGGCGCGGCGGAGACTCTGCCAGCGCTCAGAGCCCGGATGGAGGCGGAGGGGTGTGATCCCGACCTCGTTGCGGTCTCGGGTAATACTCCGGCCGCAGCGGGGAACCGGGTGGCGGCCAGTGTGCTGCGCTTTGCGGTGAGTGATGGATCCAATGAAGCCGGGAGATATGTGGACAGCACCTATGCACCGGTGAATCCGCCGTTCATTGTAGGAAGTCCGGGAACTGCAGCGGTCAACCCCAACCGCTGGTAGCCTCTGGCTCTGGCGAAACGGTATCAAACTGCCGGAGCAGGTGCAGCGATACATTAGGGCCGTGGTGCCAAAGGTGAGGCCGTTTGCGCTGAAACGGGAGGTGGCCAGCGAGTCATGGATGTGGCCGGGTGCCCATCCTCAACCCCGGGGGGGGGGCTGGGTGATGCCGTCTGCAAACAGCAGCAATTTGAAGTCCTCCGCTTTGCCAGTTGGCTCAGCCCGGACGACGGGGTGGTGATTGATATTTCCCCCGGGTCATGGGGAATAACCAGCCTGCGAGCAATGCCGGAACCGGTCATCCGCTGAATCCAGCGACCGGGTTGCCTTATGCCGCCAATCCAGTGAAACAGGGCGATTACGGCCGGGTGTTGGGCCGACGGTCGCATTCCGAGACGTCGGCGGGCCATTGGAATCTAATGGCGAACCAGGTGGCCGATCATCCTGCATTCACCCGGGGTGGGCCGGAGTTGGATGCACTGGAATGGGATCTGCGGATGTATTTTGTGCTGAACGCCGCGCTGTACGATGCCGCCTGCACGGCATGGTCACTGAAGCGCTATTTCGACAGCGCCCGTCCGATTACGCTGATCCGCTACATGGCTCAGCGCTGGCAAAGCACGACACAGGGCGTGCCGTCGTGGCATCCGCAGGGCGTGCCGCTTGAGGGCGGGTGCGCAGTCGGCGGCTTCAGGCGGCCGGCACGCCCACCTTGCGGCGCATTAGGGGGGAATTGCCGTGAAGAGCTCGCCCGGTCAGCCCGTGGATCCTGAACATCAGACTTCTGGAGTGGTGTGGATGACAGGTGAAACCTGGGTGCCCTACCAGCGCAGCACCTTCGTGACCCCGGCGTTCCCCGGCTACATCTCCGGGCTCAGTACGTTCAGCCGTGCGGCTGCGGAAGTCCTGACAGCGGCTGTGGGGCGGCATTCGCATTGCGGCGGACGACCTCGATGGCCGCAAATGTGGGGCGCTGGCCGGGATGCAGGCGTGGAGCATGGCGCAGAAATACTTCGATGGGTCTATCCTGGTGGAGCCCGATAGACCCGGTGCTTACGCTGGCGGAGGGCGGTTGGGAGCTGTTCTGGCCGGCGCGCCGGGGGGGGGGGGGCTGCTATCGGGTGGAGCGGAGTGCGGATATGGATCAATGGCAGGAGATTCTGCCGGTCTCACTGGCGGATGATAGTAAATTCAGGCTTTCTGGAATTACCGGAAATGACGGGCAAGGCTTTTTCAGAATTACCCGAACGAATGTGCATTGAGCGCAAAAAGAGGTGGCTGTGACTTTGATTTAAAAAATTGATAATCAAAGATTTGTGCGAGTGTTGGTTTCGCCGGAAAAGAGATTGATATTCGGGAAAAATTAAATGATTATGGGTTTTCTCTCTGTTGTCGTTTATGAAGAAAATCCTAATTGCTACTGCGCTCGTGCTTTGTGGGCCCGCCTGGGCTGACACAATCAATTGGGGTAGCTCCTTTGGAACGCAAAATCTGCAAAGTGATGCGACGACACCAGTCTCCGGGAGCTTTACGATTCAGTTGGGCAAGTTCAGCACCGGATTCGATCCAGATGGCGCGAACGTGGATCTCTGGGCCGGGAACTGGGTGCCGCTGGACTCCCTGGAGCCGGGAACACACAACCCGGCCATGGGTTACTTTACGAGCGAGGTGCAGTTGACGAACAACAACGTTTTTGCGGCGGGGGACCGGGCGTACGTCTGGATGTTTAATAGTCAGGCCGCGGTGCCTGGAAGTGAATGGCTGCTTTACACAAATGATGCGACCGATGGAAACACCGGCGACGACTGGAGCTTTCCGGCGGTCACGGGAAGCCAGCAGTCGATGGGCTGGTCGTGGCGGGTTAGCAATGCCTCGCGCGTGCTTTTTGGCGGGCTCGACCCCGATGGTCCCGGATCGGTACCCCGCCGGACCGGGGACGGGAACGGGACGCCGTCTGGCCCACCGTCCTATCTCCAGACCTACACCTTCGTACCCGAGCCGTCTGCGGCGCTGCTCGGTCTCGCTGGAGCGGCCCTGCTGTTGCGCCGGCACCGGGCCTCGCGCTGCACCCGAAACCACGCCGCGACACTGGCGGCGCTGACGGTCACTCTGCTGGCTGGTATGGCAAAGGAAGCCGGGGCGGCTCCCTTCAACTACCCGGCGACATTCTCGCTGTCGATTTCTGACAACGACAACACGACGGGTACAGTGCGCTACTTCAGCGTCAACGACTCCTTCCTCATCAATGACCTCAATGTGGGGCTCAACGTCTCCCACGCGACGCGCGGTCAGTTACGGGTTACGCTTACCTCGCCCCTGGGCACCACCGTGCAGTTGATTAATCAGGGCAGCGACACGGACGAAAACTACGATATCACACTCGACAGCGCTGCGGCCGGTGCGCTGGACAACAATGGGGCCGACAATGTGGCCTCCCCGTATTACACTCGTGCGGTTGCTCCATCCAACTCCCTGAATGCTTTCAACGGAGAAAACGCATCCGGTGTATGGGCGCTGACCCTGTATGATATGGCGCTGGGCACGTCCGGGACCCTCAACCGTGCGGAGCTGATCTTTGACGGTACAGGCGTCGTGATGACCGTGCGCGTCTTTCGCGATCTCTACTGGGACGGCATTTACCAGCCGGACGTGGATACCGGAGTTTCCGGTATGACGGTTCGCGGCTTTGATGCCGGGGGAAATACGGCGGTCCTGACGCCCTATGCCGGCGGCATCTATCATCTTCACACCGGCACTGGCCTGACTGGAACCCGCCTGCGCTATGAAGTGGATGCATCCACCCTGCCGCCGGGCTACTTTCCGGGCATCATTCAGACCGGACCAGGAGCCAACGCCGCACCGCTGGCAGGCACCGTGACGACCACGCCGGGATATCCAACTGTCAATGTTCCGGTGCAGATTCCCAAAACGGCCTGCACCACCGCGGCCGATCTGGATCTCTTCACCACCTGCTTCATCGGCGGCCCGCGCACGAACCGCACGGAAGTGCTCACTTTTGGCAATGAGACGGCCCCGTTTGTTCCGGCGGATGCTCCGGCCGTGGTGGCCTTTCCGCGCTCTGCTGCCGGCACGGCTCCTTCGACACAAAACCGCTATCTGGCTACCATCGAGCAGGTGGGCACCTCCTACGGGCTGGCTCCGCAGGCCGTTCATAACCGTCTCTACGCCGGGGCCTTCGGCAAGCGCCACGCAGATGTCGGGCCTGGTGGCAATGGCGCCATCTATGTGCTGGACACTGGCGGCGGCGGCATTCTAGACACCTTCACGATTCCCAATGCCGGCAATACTGCGCACGGTATTGATGCGACCAATGCCGCAAACAACGGCACCCCGGAGGGCTGGATCCGTGACTCGCTGTGGTATGACCGTGTGGGCAAAGAAGCGCTGGGCGATGTGGAGATCAATGCCGCCGGCACCCGGCTCTGGACAATCAATCTCAACGATAAGCACCTTTACATGGTGGACGTCGAGGACCCCACGAGTCCCTCCTGCGGTAAGGTGACCGACCTCGGGGCGATCACGGCGACTGCGGAATGCGTAGGCGGTGAGGTCAACTGGCGGCCCTTTGCGCTGCACTGGAACGGCAACAACCTTTACGTGGGAGGCACCTGTACCGGTGAGTCCACCAACAACATTAATCATGTCAGTGTCCTTGTTTACCGGCTCAACAGCCCGACTCTCAATTCTGGCAAAACACTTATCTACGATTCGAGGCTGAGTACTGCGGACGGGGGATTCAAATATAACCGCGGCGACAGCCTCATAGCATGGAATCCCTGGCGCACCACGTGGGACAGCGCGGTCTTCAAATCCCGCTCCGGCTTCGCTACGATCTATCCCCAGCCATGGCTCGTTGATATTGCCTTCGACAACAACAACCGGCTCATCCTCGGTATTCGGGACCGCTTTGGGGACCAGATCGGCATCTACACAAAGAATCCAGGTCTTGGCGGCACCGGTGATGCCGCATCGGATAATGCCTTTTACGAAACGGTGACCATGGGCGAAGTGCTGATGGCGGAGTGGAATCCGCTGTCGGGAGCGCTGGGGGTGCCGGGCGGAACCCTTGGTGACTGGCGTTCGGAACTCTCCCCCGGATTCTCCCTGCCGCGGCAGGATGACCCGAATGATGGAGTCACCTCCAGCGAGTTCTTCTGGCGCACCAGTTACACGGACATCCATCCGGAGACGGCGCAGGGTGCCGCTGCCTGCCATCCGCTAGTGCCCAATGAAGTGACCGTTGTCTCGCAGGACCCCTTCTCGCTGCGGTCCGGCGGCGTTCACTTTTTCAGCACGGCGAATGGATCGAGTCCGTTCCAGAATGGCGACGCAGCCGGAGGCTACCGCGTGTATCAGGGCCAGCCGCAGCAGGGGCAGCTGGGACTGTTTGGGAAAGCCAATGGTCTGGGTGACCTCGAATACGGCTGCGCGACGACGGTGCAGCAAATCGGGAATCTCGTGTGGTATGACGAGGACAGGGATGGCGTCCGCGATCCCAATGAAGTGCCTGTCGCCGGAGTCGTGGTGCGCCTCTACGTGGACTTCGACGGCAATGGCCTGATGGACGATTTCACCGGTGACGGGCTGCCTGACGCGCTGATGCAAACGACGACCGGAGCAGCCGGGACGTGGCTCTTCCAAACGCGCGACAGCACCGCCTGCCGCATCACTTTTGACACCTCCGGCGTCGCGCCCTTCAATGATTCCCTGAATAATCCGGTCCTGCCGGCCAATCTCGAACCCGCACGCTTCCAGTCGGTGCTCAATGGCGGCAACAGCGCCAATGATTCCGATCTGTCCGGCCAGTTCGCCGGGCTTCCCGTCATCCCGCTCTTCTCCGGCGGAATCGGCGAGAGCAATCACAACCTCGATGCCGGTTTCCAGTCCTGCGCGGCCCTAACCGTGACCTCAAATCCGGGACCGCTCACACCCGCCCTGGCCGGCAGCCCGTACACGGCCTCCTTTTCAGCCACCGGCGGGACCGGTCCCTACACCTTTGCTGTGACCTCCGGCATGCTGCCGCCGGGCCTGACCCTCAGTTCAGCGGGCGTGCTCAGCGGCGTTCCTGCTGCGCCCGGCACAGTCACGTTCACTGTGACCGCGAGCGATGCCACGGAGTGCACCGGGACACTGGTAGTCACACTCACCGTCGAAGCTCCCGCACACATTGGAAACCGCGTCTGGCTGGATGAAAACAGTGACGGGCGTCAGGATGCCGGTGAGCCGGGCATTCCGAATGTGATCGTGCTCCTCTGCGATGCCGCCGGCGTCACGGAGTTGGATTCCACGGTCACTGATGCCTGGGGCGGCTACCGCTTTGATACGGCTCCCGGATCCTACCGGGTGAAAGTGCAGGGAAGCTCCCTTCCTGGCGGCTATACACAGACCACCATCTTCCCGGCTCCAGGTGCTGACTATGTGAATCAGACACAAAACGGCGGCACCGGCTATGCCCTGACCGCTGCCTCAGACGGCGAAAACCTCACGGCCGATTTCGGCTTCAATGCCAATCCTGACAGCGATGTGAACAACGGCGCCGGCACTGCTTCCCTGGGCAACCGCGTCTGGGTGGATGCCGACTGCGACGGCTTCCAGGACCCGAACGAGCCCGGCCTCCCGGGTGTGGGGGTTAAGCTGTGCCTTGCTGGTCCTGATGGGCTGTTCCACACGCCGGACGACGCCACCGTGGATACGGCCTACACTGATGCCGCAGGCCGCTATTTGTTCGATGGCCTGCAGCCGGGAATCTATGCGCTCGTCATTCACAATCAGCCGCTGCTCGCCGGTTATGTGCAAACAGGAGACCCTGACTCATGGGGCGGCAGTGCCGGTCCCAATGATGCGGAACTGTCACCTGTCATCCTCGGTCCTGGGGATGTGTTTCTAAACGCTGATTTTGGCTACTGCCCGCCGCCGGCGCAGAACAACAGTGTAGGTGACCGCGTGTGGCTGGATGCCAATGCCGACGGCGTTCAGGATGCCGGTGAATACGGCATCCCGGGAGTAACCGCCGTGCTCATTCGTGATACGAACGGCGATGGCCAACTGGACCCCAACGAACCGGTGGTTGCGACGACTGTTACGGCTGCGGATGGGCTGTACGGGTTCAGCGGCGTCCCAGATGGCGATTACCTTGTATGGGTGAACGATGCGGACAGTGTTCTGGGAACGCTGACGCAAACTTTCGACAGCGACGGTCTGGCTACGGCCAGTCTCAGCGGAGTGGATCTCGACAGCGCAAGCGTCTCTGCTGTGCCGGTGACCAACCCTGACCAGGACTTTGGCTACACGCCGCCGGGGCACTCCAACGGCGAGGGACTCCTCGGCAATACCGTTTGGCTGGACCGGGATAACAACGGCGTGCAGGATCTGGGTGAGCCGGGGATTGAGGGCGTCACGGTCACGCTGTGCGCTCCGGGGGATGATGCCATCTTCGGTACCGCCGACGACATCGCGGTGGCTCAGGTGCAGACGGATGAAAATGGCCGCTATCTCTTCGGAAGCCTCAGTTTTGGTTCGTGGAGGGTCAACGTCACGCCTTCTGCCGGAATGACGCCAACCTCTGATGATGACGGGGTGGTCACCCCAAACCAGTCCACCATGAGTGTTGATGCGCTGACACCGGCCAATCTGGATCAGGATTTCGGCTATCGCGCCATCTCGCCGGGAACCGTCGGCAACTACGTCTGGGTGGACAGCAATACGGACGGTATCTCAGACCCGGATGGTGCCGACAATGTGGCTGGAACTGATGATGATGAACCTGCCATCGCAGGTGTCACGCTCGACATTTATCGTGATGTAGATGCCGACTGTCTCGCCGGCCCGGGTGATGTGCTGTTGGGCACGGCGACCACCGGGGCCGCGGGCGACTATCTCTTTACCGGTCTTCCGGTGGATGACGGTGGCGGCAATGCCCGCTACATCGTGCGCGCAAGTGACCGCGCCGGTGTGCTGCACGGCTACTGGCACTCTCTTGGAGCGGCCAATACCAACAATCATTCGCAGACGGATCCATGGTGTGCGGAGTTGACCGCCGCGGCTCCGGCCGATCTGAAAGGCGCCTTCGGCTACTTCATTGAGCCTGCCTCGCTGGGGAATTACGTCTGGCGCGACAACGACTGGAGTGGCAGCCAAAGCGCCGGAGATACGCCTCTGGGTGGCGTCGTTCTCACCCTCGTCATTGATTATCCCGGCGGCGTCAGCACCACCGTGCTCGCGCAGACGAATGCCGCCGGATTCTACTCCTTCGACAAGCTGCTGCTGGATGAAGACCACGCCTGCGCCACGGCGGCCGGTCCGCCGGTGACACAGCCGCGCTTCACTGTCAGTGTCACTGGTGCTCAGGCGCCGCTCACGGGGCTTGCTCCGACGTTTGTGGATCGTTCCGGTGTGGATGATAAACTCGACAGCGACAGCCACAGCGGAATGCAGGCCATGACCTGCAAGGGCCTGACGAATGTCCTCGTGCAGGTCCCGGCCACGCTGGCGCAGACCATTGCCGCCTACGACTTCGGCTACCGTACGCTCAAACCGCTCACATGGACCGCATTCCTCAATGGCAGTGCGTTCACCGGCGGCGATGCGCAGCCGGGGGCCAATCCCGACGGTGATATATATCCTAACATTCTAGAGTACGCATTCTGTCTGCCGCCGCGCAGCGGCACGCCGCTCACGCCGAATGGCGATCCTTCGTTCTGTCTGCTCCAGGTAACTGGCGGCACATTCAACGCCGCCATCACCAGGCCCATCGGTGCCGCGGGACTCAGCTACACGCTGGAATACGCGGCCGCTTTGGGAAATCCGACTGACTGGATCGGCGACGAGGACATTATCCCGGTGAGTGTGAATAACGGAAACGGCACAGAGACGGTGACCTGGCCGGACCTGGAGCAGATTCCGGACCTTGCGAATGGCCGGGGCTTTGTGCGCATCATGGTGATGCTGGACACTGATGGAGACGACATCGCTGACTTCAGCGGCGCCACGTATGTCATGGGCTGGCGGGATCACCGCATTGAGCAGCAGTGCGAAACCTACAGCAATCCGTTCATGAAGAAGGAACTCTTCACCGGAACGGCTGATGCCGGCAGTCCGCTCAATGCGATCAACGTTACCGGCAGCGCCGGCGGGGCAAATGTCGCTGCGGTGCTGGCTGCAGGGCAGTGTGTCTTTGTCGAAGTCATCAGCGGACCGATGGAGGGGCACCGCTTTGCCGTAAATGCCGCCGGGAGTAATGCGGATACCATCGCGCTCACGCCGGGCAGTCCGCTGAATACGCAGACGCCCATTCCCGACTTGAGTGGTGCGGCCTTCGTGGTGCGAAGTGCGTGGATGTTTAACGATCTCTTCCCCTCTGCGCTCTTCCAGAGCGGAGTGGATCCAAACAGCGCCGACAATCTCCTCAGCTTCAATCCCGACACCCAGCAGTGGACGACATACTATCTTGCCGACACCGGCGGCTCTGGCATCTACTGGGTGGATTCCAGCGACGGGGCACCACTTCCGGCGAACCAGAATGCCCGTTGTATTGATCCCTGCGAAGGCCTCTTCGTCCACCGCCGCGGGGCCGCCCTCGCGGTGCCGACGTTTGGCGTGGTGCGGGAAAATGACTTCGCCTGCCCGCTGCCGGCCGGCTACGCGCTGCTGGGCGGTGGCTATCCGATGGACCAGAGCTACACCGGCCGCGGCATGACTATCGCCAACGGATTCGACGGCGATATGGACCTCCGCATGGCCGATCAGGTGCTCTTCTGGGCGGGCGACACGACACCGGGACATCTTTGCTACCAGACACACTACCTGCTCGACGCCGGAGCACCCTGGCTGCGATGGGTCAGTGCCGAGGACAACTTCGTTACGCCCCAGGATGACATGGACCTCTTCAAAGCCGGTCGGGCCGCTTTCCACTGCCGCCGTCTAGGGCTGCCGGGCTTCCGCATAACCGCCACCTGGGCTCCCTGAGTCCCCGTCATTCGGCGCTCTGCTTCAGCACAAGTCGGTGCAGAAACAGGGAAATCTTTACTTTTTATAGGATATCTTGAATTCGGATTATTTTTAAAGAAATCTGAATCTTCCGGATTCTTAATATGATGCGTCTCTTTGCCATCGTTACAGCGCTACTACTTCCGGCCTTGTCCCTGGCCTCCTCGATTAACTGGGGGAGCGAATTCAATTCGGTGAACGTGCAGAGCGATGGCGTCGTGCGGGAGAATGCCTTCGCCATGCCCCTCACTTCTGGCTTCAATCTTGTCGGCGGCGGGGGCCCGATGGATGAAAGCTACGCCTCGCGCGGTATGACTCTCGATAGCATCTTCGGCGGTTCCAGCTTCCTCGGCGATATCCGCAAAGCCGACCAGACCCTCTTCTGGCTTGGCGATACCCATCCGGGTCACGTCTGTTATACCACGCGCTACCTCCTCGAAGCTGGCGCCCCCTGGCAGCGCTGGGGCAGTGCCGAGGACAACTTCGTCACCTCGCTTGACGACGTCGACGTGTTCCTTGCCACCCGCGCCGCCGCCGCACTGCCCGGCCATGTCGTTTAGCCCCCGTGGACGCCGGGTCCTGTGCTCTTCGAGTAGCCTCCCGCCCCGCTCTCAGCGCAGGATGATGTCCGGCGAATCCAGCGAGTATTGCAGTTCCAGCGGCACGCGCTGCCAGCCCGGCGTGGCGAGGTCCAGTGCGGAGAAGACCCACACCACCGTGCGCGTGGAGTCCAGCATGCTGCGGCCGTTGGTGCGTTCGCGCAGAATGCGCAGGCGCGGCGCGTTCCGGCCGTCGTTGGTGCTGGCGATAACATCCGGGATAAACTGAATGCTCGCCGTGAGCTGCTCCGCCAGGCTGCAGAAGGCCCCGGTCGAGCCCTGCGGATTGTTTGCCTCCCGCCAGGCCAGGATATTCCCGTCGCCCATGAGCAGCACACTGCCGCCGCTGCTGCCGCTGCTGCCGAAGGCCAGCGACCGCACCTTGTCGCCCGTGATGCGCCCGATCTTCGAGGTCTGGAACGTCTCCGGCTTCGCACCGTCGTCGCCGATGCTCATGGCACCGGAGAAGGTCAGCGTCACCGGTTCCGCCGAGATGCCCGTCACGCTGCCGCGGCCGGCTTTGCTGTCCGCCACCGCTTCGGCGATCGCCTCCGCAGCCAGGCGCACGCCCTCTGGTGACCACGTGGTGCTGGAGCGCGGGAATGCCGGGCCCGCCTTGCCATCGCGCCCCGCGATCAGCACCGGCAGCAGATCCACCACCTTCACCTTCTTCGCCTCCAGTTCATCCATGGCCGCCTTCAGCGGCGAGTCGAGGCGCGCCGGGCGGCGGCTCTTCATCGGCACCTTCACGCCGCTCAGCTTGTCAGGATAGACGAAGGCCTTGGGCGGCACCGGCACCACGATGAGGTCTATGCCCTGGCTGCGCAGCTGCTGCGCGTAGTCCGCGATGCTCCCCGTGGCCGCGGCCGTGCTGTTCAGCCGGCTGATCTGGAGCAGCTCCGCGGCGGAAAACTTAAAGCCATCCTTCCCCGCCACATTCCCGCCCAGTTCCCCCATCTTCCCGCACGCTTCGTAGAAGGCTGCCTCCGCATCCGTGCGCTTGGCCTTGTTCTTCTCACTCTCCGCCGCCGGTGCGCCATCGGTGCTGGAGGTGGACTTACAGGCACTGAAGGCCACGGCAGCAGCGAGCAGGGCAGTGGAGCGTAGGACAGCGGAGGGGGATTTCATGGCAGCGTTCATAGACGGTTGGTGGCACGGGCTCAAGGTTGAATGCGGCAGAGTAGGGAGGATTGGCATTGCAGCGCCGTCCCGGGCGCGTTTCATCCCCGCTGCGCATGATCTACTTAGACAACAACGCCACCACGGCGCTCGATCCTGCCGCCGTGGACGCCATGCTCCCCTTCCTTCGCGAGCACTTTGCCAACCCCTCCAGCGGCTACACCGCCGCCCGGCCCGTGCGTCAGGCCGTGGACCGCGCCCGCAGCCAGGTCGCCGCCCTCTTCGACGCCCAGCCCGGGGAGATCATCTTCACCGCCGGCGGCACCGAGTCCGACAATGCTGCCATCCACTCCGCCACCCAGCTCTTCCCCGAGCGCCGCCACCTCATCACCTGCGCCACCGAGCACGACGCCGTGCTCAATCCCCTCGCCGCCCTGGAAAAACACCGCGGCTACGAAGTCACCCGCATCCCCGTCGATGCCCACGGCCGCCTCTCCCTCGACGCCCTGCGCGACGCACTCCGCCCCGGCCGCACCGCCCTAGTCTCCCTCATGTGGGGCAACAACGAGACCGGCGTCCTCCACCCCATCGCCGAAGCCGCCGCCCTCACCGAAGCCGCCGGTGCCCTCTTCCATACCGACGCTGTCGCCGCCGCCGGCAAGCTCCCCCTCACCCTGCGCGACACCCCCATCCACTACCTCTCCCTCTCCGGGCACAAACTCCACGCCCCCAAAGGCATCGGCGTCCTCTGGGTGAACCGCCGCGTCGCCTTCCAGCCCTGGATGCTTGGAGGCGGCCAGGAAAACCGCCGCCGCGCCGGCACCGAAAACGTCCCATCCATCGTCGCCCTCGGCGAAGCCGCCGCCCAGGCCCGCCACCACCTCACCCAACCCGGGCCCGACCCCATCTCCCGCCTCCGCGACCACTTCGAGGCCGAACTCACCAGCCGCCTCCCCGGCGTCCACCTCCACGGCTCCGCCGGCCCCCGCGTGCCCAATACCAGCTCCCTCCGCATCGACGGGGCCGAAGCTGCCGCCATGATGGTACTCCTCGACCGCGCCGGCATCTGCGTCAGCGCCGGCAGCGCCTGCCACACCGGCTCCCACGCCATCTCCCACGTCCTCGCCGCCATGGGCCACACCCGCCCCCAGGCCAGTACCACCCTCCGCGTCTCCCTCTCCCGCTTCACCACCCCCGCCGACATCGACACCGCCCTCTCCCACTTCATCCACGCCGCCGAAAAAGTCCGCTCCCTCCAGCAGCCCGGCGCCTAGGCTTCACCTGCAGGCACATCCCCGGACATCCGGAACCGCGCACTGCCCGCCCCTCCGTGGCACCGTGGGGCACGATGGCGACCGCCTGCCTCAACGATCCCCGCTCCCGCGTCCGCCTCGAATCCGAGCGCCCCATCGTCTCCGGCCCTGACCTCGACGCCCCCCCGGCGCGCCATCGAGCGCCGCCACCTCCCCTCCTCAACCATCAGGGCCGCTTCCTGGGAGCATTCCAGCCCGCACCCAACGACTACGGGCGCAGCCCCCTCCTCCAATACCAGCGCCACCTGGAGGACACCTTCGCCCGCCCCATAGCCGACCGCATCGTCGCCGCCAAGATCTATTACCAGCGCTGTGTCATCCAGCGCTGGCCGCCAACCGCGGCATCAACCATGCCGACGGCCTCCTCCGCCTTGAGCAGATGCTCAGCATGGCCGCCATCTGCCGCTCCATTGAGGAACTCCGCGGCGGTGAAGGCACCACCAGCGCCCGCTACTTCGCCCTCTGGGCTTCCTTCCTCCACGACGCCTTCCTCTTCGTCCACCGCAGCCGCCGTCCGGCGCTCAACCCAGTCAACGCCTGCATCTCCTTCGGCAGCACTCTCCTCTACAACGAGATGGCCGCCTTCCTCCATGCCCACGGCCTCAACCCCGCACCCGGCCTCCTCCATGCTACTGAAAACGGCCGCTGGTCCCTCGCCCTCGACCTCATGGAACCCTTTCGCCCCGACCGCGCCCACCGCTTCGGCCAAAAGAGCACCGTCTTTGTCCACAAACTCATCTGCGAAGGCACCATCGAAGAGCGCATCCTCCAGCTCCAGCAGCGCAAAGCCGCCCTCATCGCCGGTCTCATGGACGGCAGCGGCACCACCACCCTGGCCGACAAAGCCGCAGTGCCGGCCCCCAACCTGCTCAAAGCACATCCCGCCCCGGCAGTGCCCAACTGCGCATGGGTCACAGACATAACCTGCATCCCCACCGGTGAAGGCTGGCTCTATCTTGCCCCCGAAATGGATCTGTGCAGCCGCCGCATCATCGGCTTGGACGCCGGCCCCGGCCTCACCACGGATCTGACCGTGCGGGCTCTGCGCCGCGCATTGACCGCCCGCCCGGGCTGTGATCTGCGCACCCTCCTCTATCACAGCGACCGCGGCTGCCAATACACCAGC
>Ga0315905_10000146_pt1 | contig 75056 bp, 74 predicted proteins | sample LakEriMetagenome_5_FD_203522 | JGI IMG/M metagenome (GOLD analysis project Ga0315905, IMG submission 203522) | Freshwater fungal communities from buoy surface, Lake Erie, Ohio, United States - Buoy 4 MA121 | ecosystem: Environmental > Aquatic > Freshwater > Lake | place: USA: Lake Erie, Ohio...
CCAAAGTCAGCGCTTCATCAATGGCGATTCCATCATCAAGGTCTGCACTCCATACGATTTCATAGATTCCAAGGCGCAAAATATTGCGATCTACCGCAGGTAAGCGATCCATATCCCAGCCTTGGGCGTAGGTGGTGATGAGCTCATCAATCTTGCGCTTGTTCTCTGTGACGCCGGCAATGAGAAGCTTTGTGAACTCTCGAATTGGACGTGCATCTGGCCCTTCTTCGATGACATCACGAAGAGCTAAAAGATCTGCCGCAGAAGTGCTACGAATATCTGCCTCGTAGAGTAAATCCAGAGTCTGTTTGCGAGCTTTACTGCGAGCTGACACTAGTTGGCGCGACCCTGATATGAACCATCGCGTGTGTCAACAAGAACAATTTCATCCTGCTTGATAAAGAGTGGAACCTGAATCTGGATACCAGTTTCAACTGTTGCAGGCTTTGTTCCACCGGATGAGCGATCACCCTGTAGACCTGGTTCTGTGTAGGTAATTTTCAGTGGAACAGATGCCGGCAAATCAATATAGAGAGGGTTCCCGTCATGGATAGCCACAATCGCTTCAGTGTTTTCGAGCATGTAGTTTGATGCATCTCCCACAGTTGCTGCCGAAATATTCATCTGATCGAAGTTGACGTTATCCATGAATACAAAGTCATCACCTTCCTTATAAAGAAAGTTCATTTCGCGCTTTTCTAGGATTGCAATCTCAACCTTGACGCCTGCGTTATATGTCTTATCGACAACTTTGCCTGTCAATACTTGCTTGAGCTTGGTGCGAACGAATGCAGGACCTTTACCTGGCTTCACGTGCTGGAATTCAACAACTGTCCATAACTGACCTTCAATATCAAGGGTCATGCCATTTTTTAGATCATTTGTTGTTGCCACGATAACTCCAGTTCATGCCTTCGCCAATCGAAGGTCAATAGAGCGCAGAGTTTACCGTATGTAATTAGGCGAGTAACGCCTTCAGGGCAATGAGCGCTAAGACGTATGAATTAGGACCAAAACCACCGATGGTTCCATTGGCTACCCCTGAAATCACAGATGTGTGACGAAATTCTTCACGTGAAAGTGGATTTGATAGATGCACCTCAATAAGAGGAGCTTTGACTAACTCTGCAGCATCACGAATTGCATATGAGTAATGAGTGAAGGCTGCTGGATTGATGATCACTGGAGTTTTGGTATCAGCTGCTTCATGAAGCCATCCAATAATCTCTGCTTCATCGTTGCTCTGCCTGACATCAGCTTCAAACCCATGTGTCTTTGCGGCGCTCTCGATATGAGCGACAAGTGCTGGATACGTCATATCTCCATAGATAGAGGAATCACGAATATCTAGACGCCCAAGATTGGGGCCGTTGAGTACTAAAACCTTCATTGTCTTAGCCTCTCATATGCGGCAATAAGCTCGCTCTCAATTGGATTTTCTAATCTCTGTGTCTTGCCAATTTCAGTAATCACCACAAATCGAAGGGTATTACCACGGCTCTTCTTATCGAGCTTCATTGCCGAAAGAAGTTCTGGCCACTCTGCTCCTGAATATGTCACCGGCAAACCCAGGCGAGAGAGAGTCTCTATATGCAACTTACTCAATTCAGGAGAAATCAGAGAAAGACCTTCGGATAGGTATGCGATGAAGGCCATGCCGATGGAAACGCATTCGCCATGACGCAATGAATACTTGGATGAGAGCTCAACGGCGTGACCAAATGTGTGACCATAATTGAGAATTTCACGATCGAAACTTTCCTTAAAATCACGAGAGACGACGCGTGCTTTAACGGCAACTGATCTCTCAATCAATTCAACAGTGAACTCACGTGACGCGCGTATATCTGCAAGTGACTTAGAAGCGATGAGGTTCAGAATCTCACCATCTGCAATGAATCCACACTTCACAACTTCAGCTAGTCCTGCTGCAAAATCGCGATCTGAGAGCGTTCCAAGCCATGAAGGATCAATCAAAACTGCAATTGGTGAGTGAAATGCTCCAATGAGGTTTTTGCCGTAATCACTATTGATTCCTGTCTTACCGCCAACAGCTGCATCGACCATCCCGGCAACGGTTGTGGGAACTGCAATCCAATCCATCCCGCGAAGCCAGCTAGCAGCCAGGTAGCCTGCAAAGTCAGTAACTGCTCCCCCACCAATTCCAACGATGAGATCTGCACGAGTAAAACCAGCAGCCCCCAACCAATTCCATGCTTGTGCAAGCACCGCTGCTGATTTACCTGCCTCTCCATCAGGAATGGGGAGATAGAAGAATTCACAATCTCCAGCTTCCAATTGGGGAATTCGGTCCTTCATTGATTCACTTAAAATGACAGCAACGCGAGCATGGCCCTGAGCACGGTCACTGAGCGCAGCAAGGTAGTCAACATCGATCAAAACATCGTACTCGCGATCTGCACTGACATGAATCTTCTTCACTTGAGCACCTCAAGAATCTCATCCACTATCTCAGTTTCCGATTTCGTGTTCACATCGATGACTGTATCGGCAATTGATTCATAGATGGGACGTCGCGCCTCCATGAGTGTTTGCCATTGGCCTCGTGGGTTATGCAGCAAGAGCGGGCGATCGCGATTAAAGCCAATGCGGGGCGCAACAGTTGCCAATGAAATATCTAGATAGACGACGGGGGATGCAATTGCACGTAGCGCTGATTGAGCATCCATGGATATAGGAGCGCCGCCACCTAGTGCAAGGACAGTTCCATCGGATAAGAGTTCATTGCGAAGTACGCCCTTTTCAAGGAGGCGAAAAGCATCCTCACCATCTTCGAGAAAAATATCTGACACTGTGCGGCCAGTTTCCTCTTCAACCACTTGGTCAGTATCTCTAAATGCAATATCCAGGCGCCTTGCAATCAATTGGCCAATCGTTGTCTTACCCGAGCCCATGGGGCCAATCAAAATGACGCGAGGAGCCATCGTAATTATTTGAAGCGTAGATTCTTCATATAGGACTCGAAATTGCGTTGAACTTCTTGAACAGAGTCGCCACCGAATTTTTCAAGAACTGCCTCAGCGAGAACGAGGGCTGCCATAGCTTCTGCAACCACACCGGCTGCTGGTACAGCGCAGACATCTGAACGCTGATTGATTGCTTTTGCTGCTTCACCAGTCTTCACATCGATTGTGTCCAGTGCCTTAGGAACCGTTGAAATAGGTTTCATTGCAACTGATACACGCAGAATTTCACCGTTAGACATTCCACCTTCAGTTCCACCAGCACGGTCCGTGCGACGCTGGATTGCACCACCTGAACCGCGTTCAATCTCATCGTGGGCTACAGAACCACGACGTGTTGCAGTTCTAAATCCATCTCCAATTTCAACACCCTTAATTGCCTGGATACCCATCAACGCTCCGGCAAGGCGCGCATCAAGGCGACGATCCCAATGAACATGTGAACCTAATCCTGGTGGGAGGTTATATGCCAATACTTCACAGACTCCACCAAGGGTGTCACCGTCGGCATGAGCTGCTTCAATCTCAGCAATCATCAGAGCGCTAGTTGCTGGATCTGAACAGCGAACTGGATCATCATCAATTCTCTTCATATCGCCTTCACGTGGCATCTCATACAAATCAGGAATGCGCACTGCTCCAATAGAAACAACGTGACTCAAAATCGTAATGCCCACAGATTGCTCTAAAAATTTACGAGCTATGGCGCCCAACGCAACACGAGCAGCTGTCTCTCGCGCGCTTGCGCGCTCAAGGATTGGTCGCGCATCATCAAAGTCATACTTCTGCATTCCAACCAAATCAGCATGACCTGGTCGTGGACGGGTAAGTGGTGCATTGCGAGCAAGGTTTTCAATCTCTTCGGCAGGAACGGGATCTGCCGACATTACCTTTTCCCACTTAGGCCATTCACTATTTCCCACTTGCACTGAGATAGGTCCACCTTGCGTGATACCCAAACGAACTCCACCGAGAATCGTGACTTTATCTGCTTCAAAGTTCTGTCTTGCTCCGCGACCAACGCCTAAGCGACGTCTTGCTAAATGGAAATCAATATCTTCGGTTGTGACTGCAACATGTGCTGGCATGCCTTCAATAATCGCCGAGAGGGCTTGGCCATGAGATTCACCTGCAGTAATCCAACGCATGGGCATATTCTTGCAGAAAGAGGCTCCATCGTGCGTCTCATTAGAGAATGCTCAAGGGACTTACTGCGAGAACTGCGCCACATAGCGCAGGGGCAAAGGCAATCTCGCCTTTCATTGAGCGAGTTCGCATGTAATGGATGGCTATAGAGACACCCGAAATGATGCAGACCATTACAAGATATCGGATCACACTGCTTCCTCCGACTACGCAATTGACGATGACGATTACTAGCTTCACATCGCCTAAACCACACTTTGAAACGAGGTGAAAGAAAAAACTGATGAGGACACTCGAAACAAGAAGTATCGGCTCAAAGGTTTGAGGCAAGATTGCTAGAGAAATCAGAAGCAGTAGGAATACACAGAAATTGGGAATTCGGCGCTGCCTTATGTCAATAATCGAGATCAAAAGAAGTAGAGCGAGAATCACTCACACACGATATGCAAGAAGTACGACGCCGATTACGTCCTGTGGACTAACGAGCTGATTTACGAAGGATTGCTCGAAGATGGGTCGACAGCGCCTCGCGATCAAAGTCAATATCGAGCACGAGAGCGAGCTGATCGACTCCTTGATACATCAAAAGTTCTAGTCCGTTGATCACGGTTCCACCGCAATCGCTCCAACGTTGCGCCAACTCAGTAGGCCAAGGCTTATAGATGACATCAAAGAAAGTTGCATGGATGCCTCGGTTCACAGAGCCTGCCAGAAGATCTGCAGCCCCCGCAGGCGTTGTATTGACCACCAAGTCATACGCGGTGAAATCGACATCAGAGGACCAACGGTGATATTCAAAGTGAGAATGCGAAACTGCGGACTCCAAAGCCTCTTGTCGCAAACTCGAGCGACCCAAGACATGAATGTTCTTGGCAATGGAATCAAGTGAGCCTGTGACAGCTCGAGCAGTTCCACCGGCTCCGAGGATTAGGACTGAGTCAATATTCGAGATGCCAGCGTGCTCAATCGCTGCAACAAATCCACTTCCATCGGTGCTGCTGATTGACCATTGCCCATCTTTTTTGATCATTGTGTTTCCAGATTGGATTCTCTGAGTGAGTGCATCTGCTTCAATACCAAGACCCAATACTTCCTCTTTGAGCGGCATCGTCAGAGAGAGGTAATCAAATTCTGCAGATCGCATCTCAATAAATTTACCCAGGGCGCCAGATGCCACCTTGATCGCTGAATACGTTCCTTCGATACCTAGGAATTCAAAGGCAGCCTTATGAAGGACAGGAGAGAGCGAGTGCGATATCGGTGAACCGAGCACTGCACCACTAATCACTTGTCGCTCCTAAACTTGCCAGCACGTAAATTCTTCTTGTATTCAATCTTCCAGTTGTTGAACTCGTTAATATCGCTTGTGAAGCGGGTATCAGACGGTGCAACCGTAATGAAAAAGAGCCAATCCCCTTGTTCTGGGTTAACTGCCGCGCGCAAAGCATCTGAACCCGGATTGTTGATCGGACCCGGAGGTAGGCCATAACGCTTATAAGTATTGTAAGGCGAGTTTATGAGAGTTGCCTGTGTGCTTAGGAAGATATTGCCTCGAGCCTTCTTCACATAGTGCACCGTTGAATCAAATTGCAGTGGCATCCCCTTAGTCAGGCGATTGCGAATTACTTGCGAGATCTTCGTAAAGTCCTGGGTATTTCCCTCGGCCTGAACGAGGGATGCAATAATCAAGAACTGTTGCGGCGTGAATTTCTCCTTTGAGGAGTAGAAGCCAGCCTTTTGCATTTCCTTCTCGGCGCGATCGACCATGCTCTGTATCGCTGGCAAAGCCAGCGTTCCCTCTTCGAAACTGTACTGCGCAGGAAAGAGAAGTCCTTCAAGGGATGTAAATCCCTTGGGCTTAACAACATTTCTGATTGCACTAGCAACATCTGCCTTAGCCATCTTCGCTCTGTAGAACTGAGGGATTATTTCAGAGAGCCAGGCTCCTTCAAAGATGCTGATTAATCCCGTAATCCGTGATGCATCAAGCAACTGTTCTAACGCCTTCGTTGCACAAATCTCGCGATCAATTTCATGGTTGCCCGGTGCAACCTTCTGCGATTGGGCGTTGCCGACAGCAACTCTGAAGTATGCCTCAGCTGATTTAACGACACCCGCTGCCTCGAGTGAAGCGGCTATGGATGAACCTGATTCACCGGAGACAATATTGATATTTACTCGCTCGGTCGAGGCGCTAGAACATGGGTAATCCGCAGCTGTTGAACCCGGAATTCGTAACGAATGCAATGTGAAAGTTACGGTAAAGACGAGAGCCAGTGCCGTTGCTATACGAAAAAGATGCGAGCTATGCCAGATTTTCACGAAGTAGTCCTTGTTCAAGAATTGCGACAGCTGCCATGGCATCAATGACAGATTTGGAATCTCGCGTAGAAACGCCTGCCTCTTTCAACTTCTTCTGGGCACTAACCGTTGATAGTCGCTCATCGACGAAGACGACAGGTAAGTCTGTAATCGATTGCAGTGACTGAGCGAAGCTTTCAGCCTTCTGCGCGCTCTCCCCCTTAGAACCAGACATATTCATGGGTAGTCCTACAAATATACGAATGGGTTCGTGTTCTGCGATGAGTGCAGAAATCTGATCCAGCAAGTCTCTGCTCTTGCTATCTAAGACAGATAGGGGCGATGAGAGAATTCCATCCGGATCACAGAGGGCGACTCCTGTACGAACATCGCCATAGTCAAAAGCGATGCGCCGACCTCGCTGCGTCATTTACTTTCCAGAGATTGAATCGTTGATAGCAGTCAGAGCTGCTTGAGACTTTGAAGAATCTATTCCTCCGCCTTGTGCGAAATCATCTTTACCGCCACCGCCGCCGCCAAGGATTGTTGAACCAATCTTCACAAGTGCGCCAGCCTTCAATCCTGCAGCCTTGGCCGCATCACTCACAGCAACCACAAGAACTGGTTTTCCATCATTGGAACTAATCAAAGCCACTGCAGATTGTGGTGCACGAGCCTTGAGGTCTAATGCGATCTTGCGCAGATCATCACCAGTAATTCCATCAGGAAGAATTGCCGTAACAGTTGATGTGCCATTGAGAATCTTCGCAGTATCAGCGAGTGCGCCAATCTGTCCCATGGCTTGAGCTGAACGAACTCCAGCAAGCTCCTTCTCAATATCCTTAATCTTTGCAAGGAGATCTGAGATCCGTTCAGGAAGCTCTTCCGTGCGAGCACCCTTAATGATTTCAGTGAGTGAATTCAGTAGAACGTGCTCGCGAGCTAAGAATTTATAGGCATCTACTCCCACAAGAGCTTCAACGCGACGAACACCTGCGCCAACGGATGACTCACTGAGTAACTTCACAACACCGAGCTGGCCAGAGCGCTCGACGTGAGTACCGCCACAAAGTTCACGAGCCCAATCCCCCACACTGACAACACGCACTTGATCGCCGTACTTCTCACCAAAGAGCGCCATAGCGCCAATTTTCTTTGCAGCATCTTGCGTCATTGTCTCTGCAGTAACTGCCAAGTTATCCAGAAGAAGGGTGTTCACGCGAGATTCAACTTCATTGAGAACTGAATCAGGCACCGCTCCCGTTGATGGGAAGTCGAAACGAAAGCGCCCAGGTGAGTTCTCAGAACCCGCTTGTGTTGCTGTTTCTCCAAGAATTTCACGGAAAGCTTTATGCACCATATGGGTTGCTGTGTGAGCGCGAGAGATTGCATGGCGTCGTTCAAGGTCAATTGCGGCAAGTGCTGCAGAACCTGTCGTTACTTCACCCGAAATAACTCGACCACGGTGAACAGATAGTCCATTGACCGGGGTCTGCACATCATCGATTTCTACAACCGCTCCATTTGAGAGCGTGATGCGACCGCCATCTGCAAGTTGTCCTCCACCTTCTGCATAAAAAGGCGTGCGATCGAGAACGATTTCAACCTCTTGACCTGATACTGCTGATGCAACGCTGATACCGTCAACGAGAATTCCATTGATAGATGACTCAGATTCATTCTGCGTATAACCAACGAAGGTAGATGCGCCTTTAGAATCTGCAATCTTCTTGTACTCAGAAACATCTGTGTGGCCACTCTTCTTAGCCTTTGCATCAGCCTTTGCGCGATCACGTTGTTCATTCATCAGTCGGCGGAATCCATCTTCATCGACGTCCAGACCTTCTTCGCGAGCCATCTCAAGAGTTAGATCGAAGGGGAAACCGTAGGTGTCATGGAGTTTAAAGACTTCATCCCCTGGAAGAACGCTCTTCTTGCTTGCCTTAAGTTGTGTCGATGCAAGATCGAAGATTGTTGTTCCAGCCTTTAATGTCTGCAGGAATGACTCTTCTTCAGCGACAGAGACTGCCAAGATTCGCATTTGATCTGCGATCAGCTCTGGATATTGAGGACCCATTGCTCCGATTGCAGCAACAGTGAGTTCAGACATGATGGGATCGTTGACTCCCATAAGACGCATATTACGAATAGTTCTACGCATCATTCGGCGCAGCACATAACCACGGCCTTCATTGCCGGGAGTTACTCCATCGCCAATGAGCATCGCCGAAGTTCGTGCATGGTCTGCAACAACGCGCAGTGAAACATCCGTGCCTTGTTCTTTTCCATACTTAACGCCAGAAAGTGCCGATGCCTTTGTGAGAATCTGCATCGTTGTATCAATCTCGTAGATATTCTCCACGCCTTGCAAGAGCGCAGCTGTGCGCTCTAGTCCTAAGCCAGTATCAATACTCTTTGCTGGAAGCTCACCAAGGATTGGATATCCATCCTTACCGCCACCTGCGCCACGTTCGTTCTGCATAAAGACGAGATTCCACACTTCCATATAGCGGTTCTCATCTGCAATCGGGCCGCCTTCTATTCCATATTCAGGGCCACGGTCGTAATAGATCTCAGAGCAAGGACCGCATGGGCCTGGAACTCCCATAGACCAGAAATTATCTGCCATATCGCGACGTTGAATACGCTCGCGTGGAATACCAATCTTCTTATGCCAAATATCTGCCGCCTCGTCATCATCGAGATAGACAGTTACCCACAAACGCTCTTCGGGGAAACCGTAACCACCATCGTTGATTGGGCGAGTTAATAACTCCCATGCAAGTGAGATTGCGCCTTCTTTGAAGTAATCTCCGAATGAGAAGTTTCCGCACATCTGAAAGAACGATGCATGACGCGTTGTCTTTCCGACTTCATCGATATCAAGGGTTCGTACGCACTTTTGCACAGATGTTGCGCGCTTATAGGGAGGAGTTACCTCACCTAAGAAGAATGGTTTAAAGGGAACCATTCCAGCGTTTACTAAAAGTAGATTGGGATCATCTGCGATAAGAGAGGCCGAAGGAACGACGGTGTGCTTTAAGCCCTGACGGTTTTCACTCTCAAAAAAGCGCAGCCAGCGCGAACGGATTTCGGCGGATTCCACTAGTCAGATTTTTTCTTCGACTTGCGGCCTTTACTGAGAGTTGCAGCGCCAAGAAGCGCTCCAGCAACACGTCCAGTCGGACTTTCCATGAAACCAGTTGTTGCACCAGTGACCTTGGACGTGACCTCTTCAACATTCTTAGTGATCTTTGCGATGCTCTCAAGAGGGCCATTGATGAGCTCAAGAGTACGGGTTGATTCGTTGAGCAATGGTGTTGTGTCATCTGTGAAGGCTTTGAGTGAAACCTTAGCCTCATCGATAAATCTGCTCACGCGAAAGACTGTGTATGCAATGGCAATGGCAATCACGAATAGTGATACCGCCGCAATAATCGTTGCAATTCCGCCTGGACCCATAGTTATTAGCCTACCTGACTTACTCCTTAGGAGGAGTCCAATCGATGGCAGCTTCCTTTCGTTGCGCAGGAGTAATAGGAGTTGGTGCACCCGTCAGTGGATCTCCACCGCTTGCAGTCTTTGGGAATGCAATCACTTCACGGATTGAATCAGAGCCAGTCAGCAGTGCGCATACGCGGTCTAGGCCGAGTGCGATTCCGCCGTGTGGAGGTGGACCGTAATTAAATGCTTCAAGAAGGAATCCAAACTTGCTCTGGGCTTCTTCATCGGAGAGACCAATAACAGTAAAGACATCTTTCTGGATATTGCGATCGTGAATTCGAATGGAGCCGCCGCCTAGCTCTGTTCCGTTAAGAACAATGTCATAGGCGTAGGCAAGTGCTGTTGCAGGTTCTGACTTGAAGGTCTTTGCAAACTCTGGCTTTGGACCAGTGAAGGGATGATGGACCGCAGTCCATCCACCGTTATCTGTTGGCTCAAACATCGGAGCATCAACAACCCAGACAAATTCCCATGCACCTTGGCTAATCAGATTGCAACGCTTTCCAATTTCAAGCCGTGCAGCACCTAATAGTTGTTGTGATGAAGCGCGTTCTCCTGCTGCAAAGAAGATGGCATCTCCTGGTTTTGCACCGACAAGGGCCGCAATTCCAGATTGTTCTTCCTCCGAAATATTCTTTGATACAGGGCCTCCGAGTGTGCCATCAGCATTTACCAAAATGTAGGCAATGCCTTTAGCTCCACGGGCTTTTGCCCAGTCTTGCCACGCATCGAGTTCGCGACGAGGAGAGTCTGCTCCCCCAGGCATAACAACAGCACCTACATACGGTGCTTGGAATACGCGAAACGGTGTTGTCTTAAAGAAGTCAGTGACTTCAGTGAGCTCGTATGCAAAGCGAAGATCTGGTTTATCTGAGCCGTAGCGATCCATTGCATCTGCATATGTCATATGTGGGATGGGAGTTGGGATGTCGTATCCCACAGCTTCCTTCCACACCTTCACCAGAATCTTTTCAGCAACAGCCAAAATATCTGCTTGATCAATAAATGACATTTCAATATCAAGTTGGGTGAACTCCGGTTGGCGATCCGCACGGAAATCTTCATCGCGGAAGCAACGAGCAATCTGGTAGTAACGCTCCATACCAGCAACCATCAAGAGCTGCTTAAAGAGCTGTGGTGATTGAGGAAGTGCATACCAACTACCCGGTTGCAGGCGCACCGGAACTAAGAAGTCACGTGCGCCTTCTGGTGTTGAACGTGTGAGATACGGTGTTTCGATCTCAAGAAACTCAAGACTCTCCATCACATTACGAATCGTTGATGTGACCTTAGAACGAAGGCGCAAGTTTGCTGCAGGCCCTTCGCGGCGCAGATCAAGATAGCGATAGCGAAGGCGCACTTCTTCAGAAATCTCAGACTCACTGCCTGAATCAACAGGAAATGGCAGTGGAGCAGATTCGCTCAATACAACAACATCATCGCCCATAATTTCAATGGCACCTGTTGGAATATTGGAGTTTTCATTTCCTGCAGGACGCAGCGCAACTTCTCCAGTGATTTGAAGACACCATTCAGCGCGAAGTTGACCCGCCATCTTTTCATCACGGATAACAACCTGCACAGAACCTGTTGCATCACGAAGATCGATAAAGGCTACGCCTCCATGATCGCGACGACGAGCAACCCAACCAGCCAAAGTGACGCTCTGACCTACATGAGAGGCGCGAAGAGATCCTGCGTCCTGGTTTCTTAACATCGTCAAAAGCCGCCTTTAAATGATGGTGAATTAGAGCGAGAGTGCTCGCCGTAATTCATCCTGTAATTGGGCAATCTTAACGGAGGATGTAACCCCATCTGACATCCTCTTGAGTTCAACAAGACCGGCCGTGAGTTCAGATTCGCCAAGAACTATGACATAGCGCGCACCTGACTTATCAGCTGCTTTCATCGCACCCTTCAGAGCTCGATCTCCGAAGGCAATTTCTGTGCGGACTCCCGAAGAACGAAGATCTTGAGCAATAACAAGACTCTGCTCCTTTGCCTCATCCCCCAAAGGAATGATGAAGAGGTCGGATGAGAACTCTTGAGATGGCACAGTTGACTCAGCAATCGCTGCAAGAAGTGCGCGATCTACGCCAAGTCCAAAACCAATTCCGGACAGTGATTGACCACCCAGAGTTTCCATCAAGCCGTCATAACGACCGCCACCACCGATGCCACTTTGGGCACCGAGATCTGGATGAATAAACTCAAAAGTAGTTCCGGTGTAGTAATCAAGGCCTCGCACCATGCGAGGGTTAATTGTGAAGGCGATTCCCATGGCGCTCAAATATTTTTGCACTGATGCAAAGTTCGCAGCAGACTCTGGCGATAAGTAATCCAGCAAGATGGGAGCCTTCGACATAGCCGCTTGCATCTCATCCCTCTTATCGTCAAAGAGCCGTAGCGGATTGATCGCTGCTCGCTCCTTTGTTGCCTCATCGAGTGTCAGCCCTGCAATAAATTTCACGAGATCTACGCGATGAGCAGCTCGTGATTGCGCATCTCCCAGGGATGTAATCTCTAAACGGTAATTCTTAAGTCCTAAGTTCTTAAATCCACGATCTGCAATAGCAATGACTTCAGCATCTAACGCCGGATCTTCAATACCAATAGCTTCGATTCCGACTTGATAGAACTGACGGTAGCGACCAGCTTGTGGTCGCTCGGCACGGAAGAACTGTCCTGAGTACCAGACCTTGACGGGCAGTTGACCTCGATCAAGATTTGCTTCAATCACTGCGCGCATAACTCCAGCAGTTCCTTCAGGTCGCAACGTGATCGAACGTCCACCACGATCTTCAAATGTATACATCTCTTTTGAGACCACATCGGTGGATTCACCAACGCCACGACTGAAGAGATTGGTATCTTCAAAGACGGGAAGTTCCATCAATTGATAGCCCGCATCCTTGGAAGGTGCTATCAACTGCTCACGAACCCATTCAAAAGATTGGGATTCAGGAGGCAGATACTCGCGCACGCCCTTGGGTGCTTGGATCTTCTCGAACTTCATGAGGTCAATTCTTTCAGATAAGGGTTGTTTTTTCGCTCGAATTTAATCGTGGTCTCGGGTCCATGTCCTGTGAGAACTCGTAAATCATCAGAAAGAGTAAGAACTTTCGTTTTCAGGGTCGTAATCATCTCTTTTGAGCTTCCAGTTGGAAGATCGGTTCGTCCGATTGAGCCTGCGAAGAGAACATCACCGCTAATGAGAATCTCCTCATTAATCGTGAACATCAGCGAACCTCGGGTGTGTCCTGGTGCGTGAATCGCCGTGATCTTCATTCCAAGTACTTCCAGCGTTGCACCATTCTTGAGTTCACTCACCTTCTTAGGTTCTACAAATGTCATTGCTTCAAGTTGTGAGATGAATTGCTCTCCATGAATACCAGCAGGGTCTGAAATGAAGCGACGATCCTCTGAATGGATATATGCAGGGATGTCGTAACCATCGGCAAGTGGAGTGATGGAGAAAGTGTGATCGAGATGTCCATGAGTGAGCAGTGCTGCAACAGGTTTGAGTTTATGTTCTTCAATAATCATCTCGATATCGCGAGAAATATCAGGCATTCCTGGATCCACGATGATGCATTCAGAGCCCTCGGAGGGCGCAATAATCCAGCAGTTGGTTGCAAACATAGGGGCGGGAAAGGAACGCACAAGCATCTTTTGGACCCTATTTCTAGCGTGGATTTACGACACGCGGATGCACAGGGTACCTTTGACCCCGCACACATTCGCACATATCAACGAAGGTCGAGTTCACACCGAACCGTCCGACGCGCTGAAGGGGAAAGCCATGACCGATATCAATCCAACTGCTCTAGCTCAAACACACTCAACACCAAGTGCTGCATCTGCACTTGTGGGAGACCCTTCACGATTTGGTCGCGTTGCCGAAGATGGCACTGTATTTGTTCGCACTAACGAAGGCGAGAAGCCCGTTGGTTCATATCCAGGAAAGTCTGCTGAAGAAGCACTCGCCTACTTTGTCCGTAAATTTGAAGCACTCGCATCTGAGGTAGCGCTGACCGCAGCGCGCATCACAAGTGGTGCCATGGTTCCACAAGATGCCTACGAAGCTGTGAAGAAGTTGCGCCAGCAAGTGCGCGAACTCAACGCGGTAGGCGATCTCGATGCACTTGCAGCATCTGTTGAGCAGATCGAACCTCTCATTGAAGGACATCGCGAAGCATATGAAGCGAAGAAGGCAGCAGAGGCTGTTGTAAAGGCTGCTCGTCGCGAACAGATCCTTGTTGAGAAAGAGAAGATTGTTGTTGAGGCTGAGTCTCTTGCTCTCTCAGAAAATTGGAAAGTGACAGGCGATCGCCTGAAGGCTCTCCTTGATGAGTGGAAGGCTGCTCCCCGTCTTGATAAGAAATCAGATGCAGACTTCTGGAAGCGATTCTCAGCATCACGCAATAAGTTTGATAAGCGCCGCCGTACACACTTTGCTCAACTAGAAGCAACTGCTGGCAAAGTCTCTGAAGCAAAGAGTGCCATCATCGCTGAGGCAGAAAAGCTTGCAACATCGACGGATTGGGTAGCAACTGCTCGCCGCTATAAGGCTTTGATGGATCAATGGAAGGCAGCAGGTCGCGGAAAGAAGAGCGATGATGCAAAACTCTGGGCGCGATTTAAGGCATCCCAAGATCAATTCTTCACAGCTAAGAATGCAGATCTAGAAAAGCGCGAAGTATCAATGTCTGCAAACCTCATTAAGCGCGAAGAACTTATCGTTCAGATTGAAGCTCTCCTTCCCTTCACTGATGTGAAGCAGGCAAAGAGCGCATTCCGTGAATTGATGAACACATGGACGAAGATCGGAATTACTAACCGCGATAAGCGCGCCGCATTCGATGCACGCGTTTCTAAGGTTGAAGAGGCTCTTAAAGAGGCAGAGGCTGAGATCTGGCGCAAGACAGATCCCACAGCGAAGGCACGCGCTGCAGAAGTTGTAAAGCAACTCTCTGAATCTATTGAAAGCTATGAGAAGACTGCTGCAAAGGCTCAAGCCGCTGGCAATGAGAAGAAGGCTAAGGAAGCCCTCGAATCTGCAGTTGCTCGTAAGTCATGGCTTGATGAGGCGCAGAAGCACCTCGCAGAGTTCAACTAATACTTCTTACGTTCTATAGACGTCATAGACGCCTTCAATAGAACGCACTGCTGCCAATACTGAATCAAGGTGCTTGGCATCTGCCATTTCAAAGGTGAAGCGTGAGATTGCAACGCGATCTTTCGTCGTACTAACTGCAGCGCTGAGAATATTTACCTGCTGCTCAGACAGTGTCCGCGTGACATCTGCAAGCAATCGAGATCTATCTAAAGCTTCCACCTGGATATTGACAAGGAAGACGCTGGCTGCGCCTGCAAGCCACTTCACACCAACTATTCGCTCGCTCTGATTACTGCGCAAGTCAGCAGCGTTGATGCAATCAGTACGGTGAACCGAGACTCCAGAGCCCTTGGTAATAAATCCCATGATGGTATCCCCCGGTACAGGTGTGCAACAGCGAGCAAGCTTTGCGAGAACATCATCGATACCTTCTACTTCAATGGCACTTGATGTCCGTCTTGTCGCCTGCAACCCAGTTGGAATGTTCTCCATCGTTACTTCAGGGTGTGAATCCTCACCACCCATACTTGCTACAAGTTTTTCAATGATGGATGCTGCAGAGACGTGACCATCTCCCACTGCGCTATAGAGCGCATCAATATCGGCGTAGTGCATATCGTGCGCAAGCTCCAAAAGTGAATGACCTGCGAAAATCTTTTGCAGTGGCAATCCAGCTTTACGCATCTGCCGAGCTATCGATTCACGACCGGCATCAATTGCTTCTTCGCGACGCTCCTTGCTAAACCAAGCCTTAATCTTTGAGCGAGCTCGTGGGCTTTTGACAAAGTTGAGCCAATCGCGGCTAGGACCTGCATGCTCACCTCTATTGGTAACAATCTCAACGACATCACCGTTATTGAGCTTTGATTCCAGTGGAACAAGTCGTCCATTGACCTTTGCACCAGCACATCGAAGGCCAACATCAGTATGAACAGAGAATGCGAAGTCCACAGGAGTTGACCCACCTGGAAGGGCGACGACAGAACCTTTTGGAGTGAAGACAAAGACTTCAGGGGAACCTAGATCAAAGCGCAGCGCTTCAAGAAATTCTGATGGGTCTTCTGTCTCTTTCTGCCATTCATGTAATTGACGAAGCCAGAGCATTTCAGGTGAGTTTTCTTGCGGGTCTCCCCCTTGTTTATATTTCCAGTGAGCCGCAATACCGAACTCAGCGCGTGAGTGCATATCGTATGTACGAATCTGGATTTCAATTGCTTTGCCACTCGGACCAATGACAGTTGTGTGCAGTGATTGATAGAGGTTGAACTTCGGCATTGCAATGTAATCCTTAAATCGACCTGGGACTGGACTCCATCTCGCGTGGATAGACCCCAGTACCGCATAGCAATCGCGCACATCATTAACCAATACACGAATACCTACCAGGTCATAAATATCATTAAAGTCTCGGCCACGAACGACCATCTTCTGATACACGCTAAAGAAATGCTTCTTGCGACCTGTGACAGTCGAGACGATTGAATCACGTGCTAGATCTTCCTCAACGGCCCCTATAACTTCCGCTGTTAGCGCATCTCGGGAGGGCGAACGTTCTGCGACCAGACGTGAAATTTCTTCAAACTTCTTTGGCTCCAGTACTGAGAAAGAGAGATCTTCCAACTCCCACTTAATTGCATTCATTCCAAGGCGGTGAGCAAGAGGAGCGTAGATATCAAGGGTCTCTCGTGCTTTGCGAGTTGCGCTCTCATTAGAGACAAAACTCCATGTGCGAGCGTTATGAAGACGATCGGCTAACTTGATCACAAGTACGCGAATATCCCTAGACATAGCAATGACCATCTTGCGCACAGTCTCTGCCTCAGCAGTGGGTCCGTAGGTCAATTTGTCGAGCTTAGTAACGCCATCAACCAGACTGGCAACTTCATCTCCAAAATCAATACGTAATTGATCTAGTGAATATGGAGTGTCTTCTACGGTGTCGTGAAGAAGGGATGCAATCAGTGAGACTTCATTAAGACCAAGCTCCGCAAGAATTTGCGTGACAGCAACGGGATGGGTGATGTAATCCTCGCCAGATTTACGTAGCTGTCCTTCATGAGCTTTTTCTGCAACAAGAAAAGCTCGTTCAATCGATGCAACATCAGCACCTGGATGATGCTCCTTGAGCGCACCAATAAGCGGTGCGATGAGGGGCAAGGTATCCATAAGCTAAAAGGTTATTTGCGACCTCTGCGCTTTGGTTGATTACGAGGACCGCTTCCGGTTGAAGCACGAGCAGGCTTCACATCTGCAACAACAGGTGCTCCCCCACGTGCAGCAACTCGCTTTGCAAGTGCTTGCATTGCAGGCTCCTTCTCGCGCAATTGCGCGAGGAAAGGAGGAGCGATGAATACAGATGAATAAGTTCCCACAGCCAAACCGATAAAGAGTGCAAGTGAGAGATCCTTAAGAGTTCCCGCTCCAAGCAAGCCTGCGCCTACAAAGAGAATCGCTCCAACAGGAAGCAGGGCAATGACTGAGGTGTTAATGGAGCGAACAATTGTTTGGTTGACAGCCAGGTTCGCTGCCTGCGAATAAGTCATCTTGCTATTTGCAGCTACTGATTTCGTGTTCTCTCGAACCTTATCGAAGACCACCACTGTGTCATAGAGGGAGTAACCAAGAATCGTTAAGAAACCAATCACCGTCGCTGGGGTGACATCAAATCCCACCAGTGCATAGATTCCGACTGTAATAAATACGTCGTGCACAACTGCGACAATTGCAGCGATAGCCATCTTAGGTTCAAATGTCATTGCCAGGAAGAGCATTACAGCCAATAGGAAGGCGAATAATCCATAGAGAGCTTTCTTAGTAATCTCTTTACCCCAAGAAGGGCCGACGAGCTGGGTGTCAATTGATTCAGCAGGGACTGCAAAAGTAGTTGTCAGGGCAGTTTCAATTGCCTGAGATTGTGCAGGTGTGAGTGAACCAGTTTGGATGCGAATCTTGGAATCGCCAACCTTCTGAACAATTACTTCACCAGGGATACCGATGTTCTCAACAGATGCGCGAGCTTGCTCGACAGTGACTGAAGGTTTATTGATTGTGTATGAAGCACCACCCTTGAACTCGATTCCAAGGTGTAAACCCTGGATAACGAGTGCGGCAATGGATGCAAGGATAAAGAGCGCTGAGATCGAATACCAACGCTTGCGTCGTTCAATAATATTGAAAGATGTCTCACCAGAGTAGAGACGACCACCTAGACCTGAAAGTTTTGCCATGTGCTTATGCCTCCAAGGTTGTAGCTGGGTGTGATTTGCCGATGCTCTTGGCTGAGAAGCCTGAGAGTGGATGGCCGGATGAGAAGAACTTGCCCTTTGCAATCAGTGTCACCATCGGCTTGGTAAAGGCAAAGACGATGAGAAGGTCGATGAGCGTTGTGAGGCCGAGAGTGAATGCAAAACCTCGAACTCCACCTACTGCGAAGAAGTAGAGCAACACTGCTGACAGGATTGAAACCATATCCGCAACGATGATTGTGTGTCGTGCTCGAGCCCAACCACTTTCAACCGCTGAGCGAAGTGAACGACCCTCACGAGCTTCATCTCGAATACGTTCGAAGAAGACGATAAATGAGTCCGCAGTAATTCCGATAGCAACAATCGCTCCGGCAATTCCAGCGAGTGTGAGAGTAAATCCAATGGCCTCACCCAATACAAGGAAGAGGAGATAGAGAAGTACAGCGGCGATAATCAAAGAAAATACAGTGACCAAGCCGAGCGCACGGTAGTAGAGAAGTGAGAAGAGGAATACAAGACCTATACCCAAAGCACCTGCAAGAAGTCCTGCCTGGAGTTGGTCCGCGCCAAGAGTTGGTGATACTTGCTGAACTTCACCGCGATCGAATGCAAGTGGAAGAGCTCCGTACTTAAGAACGTTCGCTAAATCTTGTGCTTCTAGTTGGCTAAAGGATCCTGTGATCTGGGCATTTCCTGAAGGAATTGCCTCGTTGATAGATGGCGCCGAAACAACGAGTCCATCAAGAACAATTGCAACTTGGTTCTGTGGAGATGGAAGAGATGTCACGCGAGCTGTGAGTGCGCCGAAGGCCTTTGTGCCTTCACCGTTAAATGTAAGGAGTACATACCAAGCACTTGTGCCCTGCTGATCAATTCCAGCTGATGCCTTTGAAACCTGACGACCTAGAACTTCTGCAGGAGCCAAGATGTACTTGCTAGCTCCTGTTCGTGAACATGCCACAATGACATCGGTAGGTGCATCAGCACCTGTACCTTGAAGATTTGCTGTGTTGGTGCAATCAAGTGCCGCAAATTGCGCATTGATTTCTGGACTCACACCCGCAGCCGGAGTCGCACCAGCTGCGCCAGTTCCACCGAGTGCTGAAGACTCTGCGAGTACCTGACGAAAACGAAGTTCTGCTGTCTGTCCAACGAGGTCAACAACGCGGCGACCTGAATCTCCTGGAACAGAGATGACAATCTGACGATTAGTTCCACTACCTTGCGCAGTTACTTCAGACTCTGCAACGCCAAGTGAGTTAACGCGCTGGCGAATAATAGAGACTGCCTGATCGATCGCCTCTGATGTGATTTTGTTGGAATCATTGGAAGCGCGTGGCTGAAGCGTGACACTGGTTCCCCCACGTAGATCAAGGCCAAGACGGACAGATGTTGCGCCCTGAATGAGGGCGGTAGCCAAGAGGCCGAGAATCAATACGGCCAAGAGAACCAAGGCGCGGACTGGTCGACCAGTTGTCTTCACTGGTTTTGTAGGTGTGGACATAAGAGCAGAGTCTAGGCGTCGGGCGCTGGTGTGTCGAAAAGGGTCGCAATTCCAGGAGGTGGTGTTCGTCCCACATGCTCCCACCCCAACGCAGTTGCTATGCGACCGCGTGGAGTCCTTGCCATAAAGCCATTTCGGACCAGAAAAGGTTCTGCAACGGATTCAACGGTCTCTGTCTCTTCGCCCACTGCAATCGCAAGGGTTGAAAGTCCCACAGGTCCCCCACCAAAGCGTTCGATTAAAGCAATCAGCACTGATCGATCAAGACGATCAAGGCCCTTGGCATCCACCTCATACATATCTAGCGCCGACTTTGCATGCTGGTGTGAGAGCGCATTCGATCCTTGCACCTGTGCAAAATCTCGGACTCGTCGAAGAAGACGGTTAGCAATACGTGGTGTGCCACGAGAGCGGCTAGCGATTTCACCAATCGCAGGCTTATCAATTGTTAGCCCCAGCAGCGCAGCGCTACGAGAAATTACCTCTTCTAATTCTGATTCTTCATAGAAATCAAGATGCGCTGTGAAACCAAAACGATCTCGCAGTGGAGAAGGAAGTAGCCCAGCCCTGGTTGTTGCTCCGACCAATGTGAAGTGCGGTAACTGCAATGGAATAGCTGTAGCCCCTGGCCCCTTACCCACCACAACATCCACACGGAAATCCTCCATTGCAAGATAGAGAAGCTCTTCAGCAGGTCGCGGCAGTCGATGGATTTCATCGAGGAAGAAGATTTCGCCTTCAACGAGGGATGAAAGAATTGCTGCAAGATCTCCGGCATGAGTGATGGCAGGACCACTAGAAATACGAATAGGTGCCTGCATCTCAGAGGCCAGAATCATTGCAAGGGTCGTCTTACCTAAGCCCGGAGGACCAGAAAGCAAGATGTGATCTGCTGCTGCTTTTCGCTTGCGCGCTGCAGAAAGCAAAACATCAATCTGCTCACGAACGCGGTGTTGACCAATGAAATCCTCTAGCGTTTTAGGGCGCAGTGCATGCTCAGCGGCTGCATCATCATTCCCACTGTGAGGATTCACAATTCTCTCTTCACTCATTAACTTCGACGCCCACTCTGCAGCGCAGCCTTGAGAAGTTCAGAAATATCAACGTTCTTTGCATCAATTCCATTATCTGCATACTGAGCTATGACTACGTTAATTGCTCCATCAGAATCTTTCGCGGTGAAACCAAGTGAGATGAGCGCTGAAGTAAGTTGCTCGCGCCACACTGGTTGATGAATCTGCTTGTGATCGCCTCCACCAAAATCGGTAATCTTTCCTTTGAGTTCCAATATCAAGCGCTGAGCGCCTTTGCGTCCAATACCCGGAACCTTCTCAATACCCTTGATGTCTTCCTGTGCGATAGCTGCAGCAAGGCTCTGCGGAGTATGCGCGCCCAATATTGCGAGTGCGACCTTAGGGCCAATTCCTGAGACTGTCTGGACAGTTTCAAATGCAGAACGGCTTTCTTCATCAAGGAAACCAAAGAGAGTGAGTGAATCTTCGCGAACAACGAGGGATGTGAAGAGTTGCACAGGTGCACCAATATTGAGTTGAGTGCTGGTATTTGTTGTGATGGAAACTGAAAGTCCCACACCACCAACTTCGACCACCGTGCGATCACTGGAAATCGATCGAACTATGCCATTGACGAGCGAAATCATTTACCCACCAACTTAGAAAGCCGTGACTTCTCAGCCTTGAGTGCTTCAGCAATTTTGCTATTTCCCCCACCGCGCCAGATGTGACAAATTGCTAGAGCAAGTGCATCTGTACTATCGACTGGTTTTGGAATCTCATCCAAATTCAATAACCGCTTAACCATCTCAGCAACCTGAGCCTTATTTGCTCGACCTGAACCTGTCACCGCAGCTTTAACTTCAGAAGGCGTATGCATCATCACCGGAATATTGTGTCGAGCTGCGATAAGCAGTGCGATTCCAGCGGCTTGAGCAGTTCCCATCACGGTGCGGACATTGTGTTGAGAAAATACCCGCTCGACTGCAATCACATCAGGTTTGTGGAGTTGGACCCACTCCTGCAGCTCACCTTCAAGTTGCAGAAGGCGCTGTTCCAACGGTGCATCAGGTGAAGTAAGAATGACGCCCACACCAACCAGAGTAAGTGGCTTACCGATTGCACCCTCAACGATTCCAATGCCGCAACGGGTCAACCCTGGGTCAACACCCAAGACTCGACGATGCATCTGGCTCATAACTTCTAAGCCTAGGTCTTAGGACTGACGCATTAAGAAAGGCTCGCCATAACCTCATCAGAGACATCGAAGTTGGAGTAGACGTTCTGCACGTCATCTAACTCTTCAATCGCATCAATGAGTTCAAATACTTTCTGAGCACCTTCGGCATCCAGTGGAATCTGCATAGATGGAAGGAAAGAGGAGTCAGCTGACTCATAATCAATTCCGGCAGTTTGCAGCGCAGTACGAGCAGCCACCAGATCACTTGCTTCGCAGACTACTTCAAATGATTCACCGAGATCATTGACCTCTTCAACGCCAGCATCGAGTGCTGCCTCGAGGATTGAATCCTCTGTTGCCCCAATCGCCTTATTAACGATGATGACGCCTTTGCGATTAAAGAGATAGGAGACAGAACCTGGATCTGCCATAGAGCCACCATTGCGAGTGACAGCAACGCGCACTTCAGATGCTGCTCGGTTGCGGTTATCAGAAAGACATTCGATCATGATGGCCACTCCATTAGGACCATAACCCTCATACATAATTGTCTGCCAGTCAGCGCCACCAGATTCAAGACCAGCACCACGCTTTACTGCGCGATCAATATTATCTGCAGGCATTGAGTTTTTCTTGGCCTTAGCAATTGCATCAAAGAGGGTCGGGTTTCCATCAACATCAGGTCCACCATTGCGAGATGCCACTTCAATAGCCTTAATCAACTTGGCAAAGTTCTTGGCACGACGGCTATCGATGATCGCCTTCTTATGCTTTGTTGTTGCCCATTTGGAATGGCCTGACATTGTTAAACACCTCAATCGCTGATTGGTATAGCCCTACTTTATCTGCCTTTACATATCTCTTCAAAAAAGAAACGATGCACAGCCAAATCGTGCGTCAATTCAGGATGAAAACTAGTCGCAAGCAGGTTGCCCTGGCGCACAGCAACGGCGTGATCGCCCACCTTCGAGAGAACTTCGACCCCAGTCCCAACCTCTTCCACCCACGGAGCGCGGATAAAGACTGCGTGAAGTGATGAACCATTGAATTCAAGGTCAGATTCAAATGAATCAACCTGGCGACCGAACGCATTGCGTCTGACGGTGATATCAAGTCCGCCGAATGTCTTCTGTCCTGCAGTGCCGCCAACAATACGATCTGCAAGAAGAATCATTCCAGCGCATGAGCCATAGACCGGAAGGCCTTTTGTGATTGCTTCCTTAATTGGTTGAAAGAGATCAAAACTCTGAGCTAAGTGAATAATGCTTGTTGATTCACCGCCAGGAAGAATCAGGCAATCTACCTCTGCTAATTCTGAAGCACGACGAACTTCGATCGCCGTGTGACCACAATCTGCGGCTGCCTTTATATGCTCGCGAAAATCACCTTGAAGAGCTAGAACACCAACCTTCATGGGAGAAAACCCTCACAGAGAGAAGGTTTACCAGCCGCGTTCAGCGAGGCGATGTGGAACTGGAATGTCAGCGACATTGATCCCGACCATTGCATCACCCAGGCCGCGAGAAACTTCCGCGAGAACCTTGGCATCATTAAAGAATGTTGTTGCCTTCACGCACGCAGCAGCGCGCTGGGCAGGATTACCAGATTTGAAGATTCCTGAACCGATAAAGACACCATCTGCGCCCATCTGCATCATCAACGCAGCATCTGCTGGAGTTGCAATTCCACCTGCTGTGAAGAGCACGACAGGAAGCTTTCCAGTTTCAGCGACTTCCTTCACAAGTGCGTACGGTGCCTGGAGTTCCTTTGCTGCAACATAGAGTTCATCTTCGCGCATTGACGTAAGGCGTCGAATTTCAGCCCCAATTGATCGCATGTGCATCATCGCATTGGACACATCGCCAGTGCCTGCCTCGCCCTTTGAGCGAATCATTGCTGCACCTTCATTAATACGACGTAGTGCTTCGCCAAGATTTGTAGCACCACAGACGAAAGGAACCTTGAAGTCCCACTTATCAATGTGGTTTGTGTAATCAGCCGGTGTGAGTACTTCGGACTCATCAATGTAATCGACATTGAGAGTCTCAAGGATTTGGGCCTCAACGAAGTGACCGATACGTACCTTTGCCATCACAGGAATTGACACTGCTGCTTGAATTTTTTCAATCATGTCAGGATCTGACATGCGTGCTACGCCGCCTTGTGCACGAATATCTGCCGGTACGCGCTCTAGCGCCATCACCGCACATGCACCAGCATCTTCTGCGATCTTTGCCTGTTCAACATTAACGACATCCATGATGGTGCCGCCCTTGAGCATTTCAGCCATTCCGCGCTTTACGCGTGCTGTGCCAGTTGCTTCAGACATGATGTGTCACTCCTAAATTCACTTCGTAACGAGTATTGCAGTCTACTTTGAACTCTGATTTCCCGCATCCGCAGCCTTTTTGGCAAATACAGGCTCTTTATCTGTCAGCGCCACCCAAATCTGCCCCTTGGCGAAGGAAATTTCTTCCCCTGATTTAGTACGCCACTTGGTTCCAGAACTCTCATCAACTCGTGACCACAGAGCTTCATAGGAGCGACCATCTCGCAAGATGTAGCCACGCCCCTCTCCCACTGTTGCAGAAAATGGAGTGACTCCCCCAACTTTATCTTGATAGATCGAATCCGTAATGGAGACCAATTGGATCACTAACGTGACAGGGCCAAGATGTTTACCCGATGCTGCAATATTGGGTTCGGAGGAATGATCCAAAAGCCAGCGTTTCTCATCTTCAGACCAATGCGCGTCATAGGAACTCGCTGGCCATGAAAGATGCACTGAATTGATCGCAACTCCCCCCGCAGGTGCATCACCAAAGCTCCATCCCATGGGCTTGGACATTGCAATATTCAAGTCCTTATCTTTTGCCAATTGCATGAGCAGATCACCTCGAAGAACCATTGCATATGGCTGAATGCGAGTGGGATCAGTTGTATAGATAGTCGATGATTGGCGCTGAGCTCCTAGATCTTCGAGATCTGCACTTTCGATTTCTGGTCTCAATTTTGACTGCGCTCCACTGTAAGCAAAAGCAACATGTCCATACTGCGCAAGTAGTTCAATATCTGAAATACGCGCAGATCTCACAGGGCCAATATGAGTTGGAATCTTCGATGAGAAAATCGCTGCAAGGCGAGTTAGTCCGCCCTCCACCTGTTCGATATAGACGATGTCAGCATCTTCTAAACCAATTTGAGGATGCGCAAGACGTGTGTCATCAATCTTGACCACTAACACTGGTCCATCGTTACCCGGTAACCCACTGATTGAATTGATGGGTCCTTTACTAATGAAAGGAAGGCTCGAGATCAAAGAACTTTGTGGATTGACTACAGAAGTAAGCACCACCGCAATCGAAATAGTTGCAGCGCCCACAATGGCAAGCTTTTTAAAGAACATCGCCTTCAAATTCATATGTGACTGGCTCTGGTGCGTTTCCAGCTAAGCGGAAGAAACGCATAAACCATCTCTTCCGAACCATCTGAGTGCGCGTTACGGCATCGACGTGCATAGAAATTGCCATCTTAATCTTCTCGGTCAGCTCTTTAAGTTCACGAATCAAATCTTGCTCGATAGGACCAGAGATAGATGTCGAAGATTCAATCAAGATGCCGAGCGCTCCAGTGAGTCCAGTCTCTGCCTGCGATCGATCTCGCACGCTTGCCTCGCGAGCCTGGTGGGCTGCGAAGGTGAGTAATAGTGATGATGCTGGATCAGAAATATCAGAGCGAGCTATCTCGATAGCGATAGCTGCTCTTCGCTGGAGCAAACCATCAAGGTTGGCCCAACTAGTTTCCACGCGGTGATGTAGACGATCAAGTCGTGTTGCAGAATATGACAAATACCAAGCAAAGAGAGCGATTGCAAAGAGTGCAACGAAATATCTACTCACGATTGCCTTCCTAAGAACTTATTCCACGCGCGATTTTCGGAGGAGAGCGTCACTGTTGAGCCACCCACCATCGCCATTTCATAGACATCATAAATCTTCTCAGCTACAACATCCCAATTGAACTCCTGCGCATAGCTCTTACCGCGTCCGGCAATCTCTTTCCTGCCCTTTTCATCACCCAGAAGTGCAATCACCTTCTGCGATAAATCATGACTATCTTCAGAGGCAAAGAGAGTTCCATAGGCGCCATGTCCCAGTAATGAATCAAATGCAGGAATATCACTTGCGACAACACTTGCACCGGCTGCAAGTGCCTCAGCAAGAATGATTCCAAAGGATTCGCCCCCAGTATTCGGTGCAATGTAGAGACCGACGGAGGCTAAGAAGTTCGCCTTCTCTGCCTCTGAAATTCGGCCGAGAAATTCAAAACGCGAATGTAGATGCGGCTCAATCTCTTTCAATACTTCTTGAGCATCTCCGGGGCCTGCAACAAAAACTTTCAGGTCAGGAAATTGCGAAATAATTGTGGGAAGGGCTGCCACGAGAACATCAAGGCCCTTACGCTTTTCTTCAAAACGACCAATAAAACCTAAAGTGTTTCCCGTCCAGCGTTGATCAATTACTCCGTCACGATAAAGATCTGCATAGATTCCATTAGGAACAACGATGGCATCTGTCTCTAAGTGTTCGGTGAGAGTCTCGCGCGCTGCTTCACTAACTGCAATACGGGCGGTCAGCTTCTCGATAACCGGCTCCAATATGGGTGCAACAGCAAAGGTTACTTTCTGCCGCTTTGCAGCTGCGTGGAAAGTTCCCACCATGGGCCCTTCTGCCGCCCAACAAGCTAGGAGTGAGATAGATGGAATCGCTGGTTCATGCAGATGTAAGACATCAAAGTTTCCGTTGCTTATCCATTGGCGCACGCGCGAGAAAGCTATTGGACCAAAGAGAACTCGAGCTACTGCGCCGTTATATGGAATAGCAATCGGTCTACCCGCGCTGCTTACGTAATCGGGAAGGTTATCTTCATCGATTGCAGGTGCAAGGACGGATACAAAATGCCCCTGGCGAATCAAATACTGCGCCAAATCTCCTACATGGCTCTGCACGCCACCTGGTGTATCCCATCCGTAAGGACAGACAATTCCGATACGTTTCTTAGCTAGCGGCATCATCTACTCCCTTCAGCTTGTGTATCGCGTTCATCAACCCAAATCCTTTGGAGCATATGCCAATCTTCTGGATGTTGTGAAATTCCTTGTGCAAAGAGATCTGCTGTTGCTTGCACAGTCGCAACAATGCGCTCAGATTCGCTTCCCTCACTCGGAACACTCACAGGGTGAAAGTCAATGTGTATTCCTAGATTGGTATAGGACACGTGCGCCACAACAATCGGAATTCCCGTCTTAATAGCAAGGAGTGCAGGACCTGCTGGCATCCGCGCATTCTTTCCAAAGAATTGCACATCAATACCCGATACTGATAAATCCCTATCGGCAACAAGTGCAATTAGACGCTTCTCTCGTGCGCGCTTGACCAAGGTGGCAAAGGATCTGCTATCGAGTGAGAGAACTTCAAAGCCCATCGCTTGGCGATGTCGCAAGAATTTCTGAAAGAGAGCCTCTGGTTTTAATCGTTCTGCAACTGTGACAAGTGGAATACCTAGTGAGCAAAAGTAAGCACCCGCATGGTCCCAATTACCAGAGTGCGGCAGGGCTATGACTACTCCCCTGCCATCCTTCATGGGATTGAGCAGCAGCTCTTCGTTCGTTGTAGTCACAGTTCCTAGAATTCGCTCCCTGCTCCAATTTTGGATGCGGAATGTGTCGCACCAATAACGCATATAAGACGTCATCGATTGCGCAACGAGAGTCTCAAGTTTCAACTCATCAAGTTTGGGGTTGACCACATGCAGGTTGCTGCGAAGTCTTTGAATGCTCTTGCCGTTGCGCTTATGAAAGAACTCACCCAGAGACCAGAAGAGTGAATACGCCATCTTCTCGGGCAAGGTGCGAACAATCCACCATCCAAGAAGATAGGCAATCAGGATAAGACGATCTTTCATGAGGTCTTGAGACCATCGCGCACAACTTGGATGCGCTGTAATACCGTGATGACTCCAAGAATGGCTAAAAGCCATAGACCGACAGCGAGAGCGTATGGAACGCCTAAACCTTCAAACCCTACAGCTGTCAGGATGATGACCAGTCTCTCAGTTCTCTCAGCAATTCCCACAGAGCAATCAATCCCAAATGATTCAGCCTTAGCGCGAATATAGGGAATGAGAAGTCCTGTGACGAGGGTGACAAGACCCAGGTATGCAAGCTTGTCATCGGCTGCAATTAATGGAATCAAGATTGCAATAGTGATTGCTGAATCTGTGATGCGATCGATAGTGGAATCAAGAAAACCACCCCATGCACTTGCTCCTTTATGTGAAATGCGCGCCATCGTTCCATCGAAGAGGTCGCTCAGAGCAAAGAAGCAGATAAAGAGTGTTCCAATAAAGAATTCTTCACGTGGATAGAAATAGCCGGCAGAGGCAAGGACACCTGCTGCGCCAATCAAAGTCACAATATTGGGGGTCAATCCAATGCGCAGAGCAAAACCTGCCACCGGTTCAATTAATCGTGTGACAGCTGGTTTCAGTACGCTACTAATCATCGGCACCATCGTAGGCTTACCCGCATGTCTTCTCCTAGCGCAGCCGGTGTGAAACGTATCCATGTATACGGTCACGCAAGCGCTTCCCCTCAATCTGTTGCCACAGCCTTTGGCGCTGCAGTCTCTGAAAGCCCTGAGGCAGATTCAGATCTGGCAATCTTTGCCATCAACCCATCTGCCGGTATCGACCAGCAAGCAATCGAGAATTGGGCAGCACTCGATGATTATCAAATTCCGCGTCTTGTTGTTGTCAACGGGCTAGAAGGTCAAGAGCTCGATTTTGATGATGCAGTCATGGTTGCAAATAGAGTCTTCACACAATTAGTGACTCCATATCTGGTCCTTCATGATGATGGTGGTGAACCGACTGCTCTCATTCGATTAAGTGATCTGCAAATTATTGATTATTCGACAACCCCTGCCACAACGCGTGCAAGTGATCCAGAACATGAAGAGTTGGTGCACGACTTTAGGCAAGAGTATTTGGAGCAGACATCAGAGATGGATGAAGGCGCATTCGCTGCCGGAATCATTTTCCCTGCGATACCAATTAACTTGATTAAAGGAATCGGTGTTGATGTCGTGCAGGGATATATCGACCTACTACCAAGCCGCAGCTAACTCATCTCGCGTCATTGTGAGTAATTGAGGCAACACCTTTGTCTGACCGATGATTGGCATGAAGTTTGCATCCCCCGACCAGCGCGGAACGATATGTTGATGGATGTGGGCTGCAACTCCGGCACCTGATATGGCGCCTTGATTCATTCCGAGATTAAACCCATCTGCCTTAGAAACTTTGCGCACCGTCTTCATCGCATGAGCGCTCAGATCTGTAATCTCATGGCGTTCTTCATCTGTTAAATCTGTTAAATCGGCAACATGTCGATAGGCGCAGACAAGTAGGTGTCCTGGGTTGTAGGGATAGAGATTCATGACAACGTATGCGCTCTCTCCGCGAGCGACCACTAACCCTTCTTCATCTGTAAGAGACGGGATTCGACAGAAAGGGCAACCAACATCGTTTCCATCTAATGGGCGATTTTCTCCCCGTAGATAATCAAGGCGATGTGGCGCCCACAAACGCTGCCAACCATCGGGCATTCCTGCGCCATCAATGTCGGCCATCACTACACCTGCTGGCGTTTGGAGACAGTTGCAAGGATTTCGGCGATTGCTTCCGCTATTGGAATGCCATTTTTCTGATCACCATTGCGATAGCGGAATGAGACAGCGCCAGCGTTCATATCTTCTTCACCAGCAATAATCATGTATGGAATCTTCTGCATCTGCGCATTGCGCACCTTCTTCTGCATGCGATCATCGGATGAATCAAGCTCTGCGCGAATGCCGGCAGATTTCATCTGCTTGACCACATCGTGAAGGTAATCGGTGAAGGTATCGGCAACGGGAATCGCCACCACTTGAACAGGTGCTAACCATGGTGGGAAGGCGCCTGCGTAGTGCTCGGTAAGAACTCCAAAGAATCGTTCAATTGAACCAAAGAGTGCACGGTGAATCATGACTGGGCGCTGGCGAGAGCCATCTGCTGCTGCAAATTCAAGTTCAAAGCGTTGAGGTAATTGGAAGTCAACTTGAATCGTCGACATCTGCCATGTGCGACCGATCGCATCCTTTGCCTGCACAGAAATCTTTGGGCCATAAAAAGCTGCGCCACCCTCATCAAGAACAAGTTCTAGGTTCTGTGCAACTGCTGCTTTGCGCAGCGCCTCTGTTGCCTCTACCCAGTCAGCATCTTCTCCCACAGATTTCTCTGGGTTACGTGTTGAAAGTTCGAGATAGAAATCGACAAGACCATAATCACGAAGCAAATTAAGTACGAATGTCAGAAGTGAATCGAGCTCACCCGGCATCTGCTCTTTGGTGCAATAAATATGAGCATCATCTTGAGTAAAGCCACGAGCACGTGTGATGCCGTGGAGAACTCCAGATTTCTCATAACGGTAAACAGTGCCAAATTCAAAGAGGCGAAGTGGAAGTTCGCGATAGGAACGCTGGCGTGACTGGAAAATCAAATTGTGGAAAGGACAATTCATCGGCTTCATGTAGTACTGCTGGCCTGCGCGCTTGACTGTTCCATCAGCATGGAGCTCTTCATCCATAATCATCGGTGGATACATACCTTCTGAGTACCAATCCAGGTGACCGGACTTCTGAAAGAGCGCAGCCTTAGTTAAGTGAGGTGAGTAAACGAATTCATATTCTTCTTCTTCATGGCGCTTGCGTGAGTAATCCTCCATCGCACGACGGATGATTCCGCCCTTGGGATGAAAGACTGCAAGGCCTGAGCCAATCTCTTCAGGAAATGAGAAGAGATCAAGTTCTTGACCAAGTCGTCTGTGATCGCGCTTTTCTGCCTCTGCAAGAAGTTCAAGGTGCGCATTGAGTTCATCTTGCGATGGCCAGGCTGTGCCATAGATGCGCTGGAGCATCGGATTCTTCTCATTGCCTCGCCAGTAGGCAGCAGCGCTTCTCATCAATTTAAATGCTGGAATATGTTTTGTTGAAGGTAAGTGCGGTCCGCGACAGAGGTCAGACCAGACAGGTTGGCCATCACGACCGAGATTGTCATAAATAGTAAGTTCAGCGCCACCTACCTCAACACTGGTTTCATCTGTTGCGCCACCTTTAATGCCGATGAGTTCACACTTATATGGCTCGTGATCAAGCTCTTTGAGTGCATCTGCTTCAGTAACCACGCGACGTTTGAAGCGCTGACCATCTTTGACGATCTTGCGCATTGCACTTTCAATCTTCTCTAAATCATCAGGGTTAAATGGGTTCGCAGGATCAAAGTCGTAATAGAAACCATCAGTAATAGGTGGACCAATTCCAAGTCGAGTCTGAGCAAATACTTGCTGCACAGCTTGTGCCATCACGTGTGCTGTTGAGTGACGCAGTACCGATAGGCCTTCAGCGGATGAAATAGAGACGCCTTCAACAACATCGCCATCTGCAAGATCGGTCCATAAATCTCTCAGGACGCCATTTACCTTGCAGACAACAATTTCTTTAGATTCGGCAAAGATCTGTGTGGGCTTCTGGTCTGCCTCGATGCTGGTGGCAGTGCCATCAACGGTCACCGAGATCTTGGACATGGGCCTTAGCCTACCGAAACAGGTTGTGAGTGTGAGCGAATTTGCTCCTCCAAGTCGCGTGAAGCATCTCCTATTTTCAATTTCATATCCCCGATGTGAGAGATCGGCTGTGCAATACGAAGGCTCGAGAGCATAAATCCAGATTCAACCTCAGGGATTTCAGAGATATGAATTGGACGCACCTTCACCCCGCATTGCTCAATCGCAATGGCTCGCATTACGCCAGGCAAGATTCCTGCAGTTATCGGTGGAGTAACCCACTGATCTGCAATCAGAAAAGCGAGATTTGCAGTGGCCGTCTCGGTGATCTCATTCTTATCATTGAAAAGCACACAATCGTGATAACCCTCATCGTTTGCCGCCTCAATCAGAGCAAATCGATTGTCATACGGGAACATCTTGTGCACATCGCCAATAACAGTCTGACTATAGAAATTAAGGCGTGCTGGCTCTGCCAACTCCGCATATGAGTCGTGGGTAATATAGAAAAGATTCTCGCCGAAGCAGATACGTAGACGACCCACTTCATGAGAATTTTCAGCCACAACCCTCACAATCTCACTACGAATGAAATCCTCTGACGGAATTGCGATCCCTAACTCCAAGGCCGATTCCACCGCGCGACGCATATGCCGGCCTAGCGCAATCGGTGCGCCATCAACTGTCTTAATTGTTTCGAATATTCCTGAGGATGCGGGAAAGCCATAGCTATCAAGATCAATCGCTGTCATAGCTGCCCCCCTGCAATAGATATGAGATGACGAGCTTTGAGCTGTGTCTCCTCCCATTCTGCAGCAGAATCACTGCCCCACGTAATTCCAGCTCCGGTTCCAAATCGCAAGACAGAATCACCCGTACTCCAAAATGTTCTAATCGCTACCGATAATTCCGCTCGATCTCCGTGAATCCATCCGAGCGTTCCGCAATACGGACCGCGCACACCTTCATTTTCACTAATGATGGATAGAGCTGAACTCTTAGGCGCACCACTCACGGAACCTGGCGCCATCGTGGCTTCGAAGATTTCACTCCAACTGATTCCAGAACGCAGCGCTCCGCTGACATCAGAGACTAAGTGGGTAATTCCGGGGTGCTTCTCATGGCGAAAGAGTTCTGTAACTTCAACAGAGCCTGTTTCACAGATACGCCCTAAATCATTGCGCATTAAATCAACGATCATCAGATTCTCAGCCTTATCTTTATCACCAAAGACATCCTCACCTTCGGTAATCGTCCCCTTGATGGGTGAGGTCAGAATCTTCGAACCCTTGCGAGACAAAAATCGTTCAGGAGATGCCGATGCAATCTCGAGATCTCCAACCTTTAAGTAGCAGGCAAACTCTGCTGGATTACGCACGAGCAACTCTGAAAAGAGTCCAGCTAGTGACTGGTTCGCACCTGTCATCGTGTGGTGCAGCTGCCTGCATGCGTTGACTTGATAGACACCGCCTGCAGCAATAATCTCGCGAATCGTGGAGACATAACTGATGTATTCACTCTGACTGAGGGAACTCATCCATCTCTTTCCAAGAGATTCCCACGTTGTTTTTGGGAACTCATTCTTTGTCACATCTGCAAATCGAGCAAAAGTTGCCTTGCCTTCAAAGGAAATAGATATAGCCCAGAACGATCCATCATCTAACTGTGATGCATCATCAGTTACTTCAACGAGGTTAGTTGCGTGAATGCCACCCATCCACATCTGCGAACCCTGAGTAAACATGGGGCAAGGCTACGCATATAAATAGCGAGAAAGCCCAATGAAAATCTACGCTTTGGCACTTACGCCCGCTCTGCGCTAGATTTGCCCCTGCACAAAATGCGGACGTAGCGCAGCTGGTAGCGCGGAACCTTGCCAAGGTTCAGGTCGCGGGTTCGAACCCCGTCGTCCGCTCGGATTAACCGCCGCTTCGAATTTATTTTCAGGTGGCGGTTTGTCTATGGTCGGATGGCCGAGAGGCGAGGCAAGGGACTGCAAATCCCTCTACACGGGTTCAAATCCCGTTCCGACCTCCAGGGGTTCTTTCGAGAGAAAGTATCAATGGTTGAGTAATACAATTTCACATCTACAACTTCATATACCTAGGACGATTGGCTCAGCGGTAGAGCACCACATTGACATTGTGGGGGTCACTGGTTCGATCCCAGTATCGTCCACAATTAGTTGAAAAATGAACCACAATGACGCAAACTCGGTCAATAGTTCTATTGTGAATCTAACTTAGATAGTTTCGGGGTGGGAAGCATGATTTTCCGCAGGCGAGCAGATGAAGACTTTGGGAAGTACGAGAGAGCTTTCAGAACTGTTTCACCAAGTTACAAGGGCGCTTTTCGTAGTTGGCTAAAACGAATTTCCTTCCTCCTCCGAATTAGTGACGGGAGCGAAATCATGAAGGTTTCTAGAAATCCTACAGTCAGGTGTTTAGAGTGTGGATGGAGGTATGAATTTAACCTTTCTACTAAATGCCCCGTTTGTAGTTCAGATCGTGCACGTCTCTTGACCGCAGAAGACCCTTACTCTAAACCGTGGAATATAGTTTTTTATACCCTTCTTTCGATAGCTATCTGGGCATACGGAATCATATATTTCAGGACATAAAAAACCCCACCGCCACAATAGTGACGGTGGGGTTTTTCTATAGCTTATGAAACTTTACCTGATGCCTTATTAAGTGCACGTAGTAGTTGATATCCAATGACTGCAACGAGAGTTCCGTTGACGATGCCACCGAATGAGTAATCTCCACGCTTCCATGACATATCAGCGATGCCGATAATCAAGGTAGTTGCAGCGATAAGAAGATTGGTTGAATCTCCGAAGTTGACCTTATTCTCAATCCAAATCTTTGCACCGAGTACACCGATCATTCCGTAGAGAGCAACGCCTACTCCGCCGAGAACTCCAGCTGGAGTTGCGCTGAGTACTGCACCGAACTTAGGGCAGAGTGAGAGCAAGATTGCTCCAACGCCTGCAACCCAATATGCAGCAGTTGAGTAGATGCGAGTAGCTGCCATTACGCCAATGTTTTCAGCATAGGTAGTTGTACCCGAACCGCCACCAGCACCAGCAAGAGTTGTTGCAACGCCATCGGCAAGAAGTGCATTACCCATCTGGCCATCAAGATCTTTACCAGTCATGGCAGCAACTGCCTTAACGTGGCCCACGTTCTCAGCGATGAGAACAAGAACTACTGGCAAGAAGAGCAAGATTGCATTGGTATCAAAGGTCGGTGTCGTAAACGTTGGAAGTGCAAACCACTTCGCAGCCTTGACACCATCGAAGTTGATATCGCCTTGCGTTGCCGCAAATGCATATCCCACGATGATTCCACCGAAAATGCTGATGCGACCTAAGAATCCCTTGGAGACAGCGCCGATAATTGCCACAGCTGCCAAGGTGATAATCGCAGTGACAGGAGCAGCCTTGAAATTGTTATTGGCAGCGCCTGCAAGATTGAGACCAATGATCATGACGATAGAACCAGTCACGATCGGTGGAAGTAGCCAGTTAACCCAGCCAATACCGATCGCATTAATCAGAAGACCAACGAGTGCGAGGATCACACCAGTTGCAACGACTCCGCCGAGTGCAACAGCCATTCCCCCGCTTGCCTGTGCGGCAGCGATAGGTGCAAGGAATGCAAATGATGAACCGAGGTAGCTCGGAACCATGTTCTTTGTCAGAGCAAGGAAGATCAGCGTTCCAATACCTGAGAAGAAGAGTGTTGTGCTTGGTGGGAATCCCGTAATGATTGGGACTAAGAATGTGGCGCCGAACATTGCTGCGATGTGTTGAACACCGACTCCAATTGTGAGGGGCCATGCAAGACGTTCGTCAGGTTTGACTACTTCACCATCTTTAATTGATTTGCCATTGCCATGTAGATTCCAAGATAAAAGCGACATTGCCGTCCTTCCACTTATGAAAACAAGTTGCGATGGGTATCGCCCTTGGGGGAAGGTGCATGAATAGGGTAAATCTCTACTCTCAAGTACTCGACGCAACACACCCCTTCGATGGAGTACTTTTACCGGGTGATTGCGCTCATGACAGGATTTTTTACTGGATTATCACTCATTGTTGCAATCGGAGCCCAAAACGCATTCGTGATCAAGCAGGGTCTTCTTCGTAGCCACGTAACCCTCGTTGTCATTGTCTGCGCACTCTCTGATGCACTCCTCATTGTCATTGGCACTGGAGGTCTTGGAACAATTATTCAATCCAAGCCGGATCTGCTTGATGTGATCCGTTGGTTTGGCGTTATCTATCTCACCTGGTTTGGCATAAAGAGTGTGAGATCTGCATTTCGCAATGACACTCTCACCGCATCTGATCAATCAGAAGGATCGTGGAAGAAGGTTCTGCTGACCGTACTTGCCATGACATATCTGAATCCTCATGTCTATCTGGATACTGTCATCTTTGTAGGCAGTCTTGCCAATCAATTTGAGGCACAACGCTGGTATTTCGCACTTGGTGCCTGCATCGCAAGTGGAGTCTGGTTCTCCGCAATCGGATATGGAGCGCGGTCAGCATCCCACCTCATGTCAAAACCACTCTTTTGGAGAATTCTCGACAGCGTTATCGCAGCAATTATGTTTTCTCTTGCCATCACGCTTGCGTTCTATAAAATCAGCTAGCCGTCTTTCGACTCAAATACATAATTCCAGCTGCAACAATCGCAATGCCTGCATAACTTTGCAGAGCTAGCTGCTCACCGATCACGACAGCAGCAAGAATCGTTGCAGTGGCAGGTTCTGCTAGTACCACCGTTGCAGCAAGGCTCGATTCAATTCTCTTCAGTCCAAACATGAAGAGCACATAACCGATTGAAGTAGTAACTAACCCCAACCACAGAACTGTGAAAAATCCTTTAGTGGTCAGCATCCATTCTGGATTCTGGGTAAAAAGGAATGGAAAACTCACAAGAGCTGCAACTCCAAAGGTGGTCGCAGTCAGCCACATATCTTGCGCGCCTCGCGCGAGGGATTTCCGGCAAACAACGTTAAATACCGCAAAGCCAAAACCTGCCAGCACAGCTAGTGCAACGCCCTTGCCGTTAAACGAGGCAACCCCGTTGGCCGTTCCCACCAGAACTATTCCAAGAATCGTGATTGCAGTTCCTAGATACCAATTCTTCTGCGGCTTCTCATCCATGACTATGTAAGCAACTATTGCTGACAAGGTGGGGGCTGCTCCGAGCGCAGTGACGGTCGCAATCGCTATTCCTGTTGAATGCACAGCGCTAAAGAATGTCAATTGATACATCCCGATACCAAAGCCACATATCAAGAGATCGCGCGCAGGCATACGCACGGGTCCGCGCGATTGCCTTTGGAAATATGCAAAGAAGAAGAGGAAGAGTGAGCCACAGATAAGGCGGGCAGATGCAACGGCTACCGGGGAAATATCTGGCACACCGAGTTGCTGCGTGGTTCCTGTCGTTCCGAAACAGAGAGCGGCTCCCAATACCGCAAAGATTCCAGCTCTCTGCTTGGTAGTACTCATTACTCGATGATACTCGTATGATGCGCGCATGACCTTTCGCGCCGTGAAACCAATTGATGCCAGCTCCTATGGAATTGATATTCCAGAACATACTAAGAGTGAAGTTGATACTTTCATTGCAGCAGCCGCACTGACTGCGCCCGCTCTTGCCCAGCAATCTCCATCAGAGCGCGCACAACTGTTGCGTGAAATTGCATCTCAGATCGAAGCATCCCGTGCTGCGCTGATTGAATCAGCATGTGCTGAAACAGCGCTACCTGAAGGGCGCATCGCAGGAGAAGTCACTCGCACAACAGTCCAATTTGAATTATTCGCTCGCCTGGTCGAAAGTGGAAAGCATCTCGGCGTTGTCATCGATAAGGCCGATCCCAACTACTCACCAGCGCCTCGTCCTGATCTTCGCAAGCTCAATCAACCTCTTGGCGTGGTTGCAATATTTGCTGCAAGCAACTTTCCTCTTGCCTTCTCTGTCGCAGGCGGCGATGCTGCTTCTGCACTCGCTGCAGGTAACCCGGTAGTTGCAAAGGCGCACCCATCACATCCCAACACCTGTGCAATTATTGAGAAGGCAATCAAATCTGCTCTCACCAATTGCAAGCTCTCAGAGAATACATATGCAATTGTTCAAGGAACCAATCCTCAGATTTCTCACTGGCTTGCGCTGCACCCAGCTATCAAGGCTATTGGCTTCACGGGCTCTGAAATTGTTGGGCGCATCCTTGTTGACCTTGCTGCAACGCGAGAAGAGCCCATCCCTGTCTATGCAGAAATGGGAAGTTTGAACCCTGTGTTCGTCACTGCCTCTGCTATCGCTGACCGATCAGAAGTTTTAGCTAAGGGACTCGTCGATTCTGCTCTCATGGGCTCTGGCCAATTCTGCACAAAGCCAGGCTTAATTTTTTCTCCAGACAACGGCGAATTTGTCTCCACTATTAAATCTCACCTTGCAACGCTCTCGGTTGCTCCCCTACTCAGCAAATCGATTGCCGAGAGATATTCCAAGGCAATCGCAGGGTTAGCTTCTGCAGGCAAGGTCGATATTGCTTCAGGAATTACCAACGCTGATGGATTCGGTGTCACTCCTACAATCTTCTTTACCGATTGGGCAACTGCCTCAGAGAACCCGGAACTACTCGCAGAGCATTTTGGACCAACAACAGTTGTGATTACATCCGATGAAAAGGCATTTCCTACCATTGCATCCGCACTGCATGGTCAGCTCACTGCAACGATCCAAGGAACGGATGCAGATAACGTTGCAGATCTCCTAGCTATCTTGAAGGAGAAGGCTGGTCGCGTTATTTGGAATGGTTTCCCCACAGGTGTTGCAGTCACAACAGCGATGAACCATGGCGGACCATGGCCAGCATCCTCATCCCACACCACTTCTGTTGGAACGGATGCGATCTATCGCTTTATGCGCCCTGTCGCCTACCAAGGATTTTCTCAATCAGTTCTTCCCAAGGCGCTTCAAGATTCAAACCCTTGGTCTGTGCCGCAAGATATTAACTAAACAATAAATCCGTTGGGGAATGGATCGTTCTCATCGAGCGTCCAGGTGGCTTCGCCCATAACCCATGCGCGCCCTGTAATCATAGGAATGATGGCATCAAAATTTCCTACCTTGGTGCGCTCTTTGATTCGCCCCTCAAAGTGTGAACCAATCCACGATTCACTATTGAGAACATCACCTTCCTTAAATTCTCCTCGCGCGACCATTTGAGCTAGACGCGCACTTGTTCCCGTTCCGCACGGTGAGCGATCAAACCAACCCGGGTGAATGGACATTGCATTTCTCCAATGCAATGGACCCTCACTACCTGGTGAGATGAAGTCGATGTGATGGCAGACTGCAATATCTGGGTTTTCAGGATGCACAGGGCGATTTTGTTCATTGATTGCATCAGAGATGAGAAGTCCGTAGTCAAGAAACTTCTGTCCATTCTCATGCTTGAACTCAAGTCCCACGCGTTCAACGGGAACGATGGCATAGAAGTTTCCACCATATGCCATGTCATAGGTGATCTTTCCAAGTCCTGGAACATCGACGACTTGATCGAGTGCATAGGAAAAGGATGGAACATTAGTCATAGTGACATTCTTTGCTCGACCATTCTCAACAGCAACATCGACGACAACAAGACCTGCAGGTGTATCAAGTCGAATGGTTGTTACTGGTTCAACAACGTTCACAAGTTTCTTCTCAACTAAGGCAGTTGCCACCCCAATAGTTCCGTGGCCACACATGGGTAGACACCCAGAGACTTCTATATAGACAACTCCCCAATCTGCATCAGCACGTGTGGGTTTCTGCAAGATTGCACCACTCATTGCGCTATGCCCGCGTGGCTCATACATCAGCCATTGGCGGTAGTAATCCATGTGCTCCATGAAATGAAGGCGCTTATCAAACATCGTCGCACCAGGAATCTCACCAATTCCTGATGTCACAACACGTGTGGGCATACCCTCGGTATGGGTCTCAACGGTTGTGACGGTGCGGATGCTATTCATAAATCAGATTAGCGATTCTTAAAGTAAGCCAACGCAACATCCATCTCGCGATGAATCTGCTCTTGTTCGTGCTTGGGGAGAGGCAGACGTGGCAGACGTGTAGGACCGCCGTAGCGACCCACATGATCCATGCCCAATTTAATTGCTTGGATGAATTCCTTCTTGGAATCCCAGTGGAATACATCGTGTAGCGCTGCATACATCGGGGCTGCCTCTTTAAAGTTACCTGATGTCGCAAGGTTGTAGAGCTCCATTGATTCTTTTGGAAGCGCATTAGGAAAACCTGCGATCCAGCCAGAAATACCAGCGGTTGAGAGTTCCAGGAAGACATCATCTGCACCAACAATGACTTCAATACGTGGCGCCAATTTCTTGATTTGCCAGATGCGACGCACATCGCCCGAGAATTCTTTGATGGCAACAACGTTAGGTACCTCTTGCGCAATACGAGCCACGAGCTTAGGAGTAAGGTCGACCTTGGTATCAAATGGATTGTTATAGGCGATGATAGGAATTCCAACTCTGCCTACCTCTTTGTAGTGAGCAATAACTTCATCATCAGATGCACGATAAGCATTCGGTGGAAGGAGCATGACTGCACCTGCTCCAGCCTTTTGTGCATGCTCTGCCCACTTACGTGATTCCGCTGCGCCATAGGCGGCCACCCCTGGAACAACGCTAAAACCTTTAGGTGCTGCAGCAACTGCGACTTCGACCATCTTCGCGCGCTCTTCAGCGGTGAGAACTTGGTATTCACCAAGTGAACCGTTTGGAATCACACCATGAGTTCCATTTGCAGCAAGCCATGCAACATGCTCTGCATATTTGTCATAGTCAACTGCAAGATCTGATGTGAAGGGGGTCGCTGTGGCTGTTAATACGCCATTCCATGGGTTAGTCATGTCGCACAAGGTATCTCGTTATCTTACTTTTTTCCATCTCCCAGTAGCCCCAGTGATATCGGAGCAGCTATTGGACGATTACTGGATGCAATTCGCTCTTCATTGGTGACTGAACATTTGGTTAATCCAGCAACTATTTCAGCAACATTGCGAGAGCAGACTCTGCCTTGGCACAGTCCCATCCCGGCTCTTGTAAATAACTTTGCGGTGCGGGAGTCCTCAGCACCTAATTCGACAACAGACTCTTCAATATCGCCAAGAGTTACTTCTTCACATCGGCAAATAGTTGTTGATTTCTGTGACCACGATCTCCATCCATCATCAATGGGATAACTTCGCTTAAGAGCATTCGCAAAAACCTGCTTTGCTCCTCGCTTCCGGCGCAGATGTGATGAAACATTCTGACCAGATGCAATGAGGCCTGCAATCTCACCTTCCAGAAGTGAGAGATCTGCTCCCCCAATTCCGGTTGCCTCCCCTGCAATCCAGATATTCGGTTGCGAGCTCAATTGATTGGCATCAACTGCAAAGACTGCGGTCCCATCACTATCTACTCGCTGCTTACAACCTGCAATCCCACCGAGTGTGAGATCCGGGAGGAATCCCCAACCCACCGCAACAACATCGGCTTCTACGGTCTTAGATTTCACATCTTTCAGAGCAAAAGATGAATTCATACGCGAGATAGTCACTCGACCCTGATCAAATCTCGACACAACACGTCCGAATTGAGGTGTGAGTGAATACTGTCGAAGAAGTCGTGCGTAGTAGATCAATTCACCGAACTTGGAGATATTTAGTAGTAACGCTTTGGGCGATAGCAACCACCGAAGAGGGCTATGAGCTTCATAGAGTCCAACGATGTTGGCACCAGCTTGTGCAAGACCAGTTGCGACAGGTAGTAAGAAAGGTCCAGTTCCTGCAACGACAACCTTCTGTCCTGCCAGTACTCCGTGACCTTTCAGGAGTGCTTGCGCAGCACCTGGTGTCATAGATCCTGGTTTATCCCAACCAGGAAAGGGAAGTGCGCGATCGTATGCACCTGTTGCAAGAATTAACTTCTCTGCAGTGAGTGAACTCTCCGCTCCCCCTTGCAAATAATTGATACGAATGAGTTCGCCTTCTCGCTCAATACTCCACACTGAAGCTTCTGAGATATAGGTAATTGATTGCGCACTTCTGACCTTTGCAAAGAGCTCATCTGCGCGATGGCTATGAAAACCAGTCACCGTTGAACGATGGCGCCAGTACTGACCCCCTAAACGTGACGCAGAATCAATTAGTGCAACATCACTTCCATTACGCGCTGCTGCCTCAGCCGCTGCAAGCCCTGCAGGCCCTGCGCCAACAACAATGATCATGAGCTGCTCTCAACCTTCATGCCAGGCTTTGCAGCAATTAGACATGAGCGTTGATTAGCCACTCCATCGATGACAACAACACAATCGAAACAAATTCCAATACCGCAGAAGATCGAACGAGGTTCTTCACCAAATCGAGTTGTTCGAAGCGCAAGAGTTCCTGTGTTGATTACTGCAGCAGCAATGCTCTGACCCTGCTCGCACTTAACGTCGGTCCCGTTGAATGTGAAAGAAACCATCTCACTCATACTGAAACTTTCGCAAACCTATGGGGTGAAAATGGCGATCCATCCATAAATGATTGCCTGCCAAGAATGGCGTCGGTGATCAGCGCTGCAGAACCAGGAGCTAATCCAATACCAGCGCCTTCATGTCCTGCTGAATGCCAAAGACCGCGAACTCTCGCATCTTCACCGATCACAGGAAGATGATCTGGCGCATAGGGTCTAAAGCCACGATAAGCGCGTAATAGCTGCACATCGCGCAACACAGGAAAGAGTGATGTCGCTTGAGCTGCAAGACGTCGCAGAATTTCATAATTCATGGAGCCATCGAAGCCAATGCGTTCACGGCTTGCACCAATAAGAATGGTCCCACTGCGTGTTCCTTCAACGACTGTACTTGTCTGTAAATCTGCATCGCTACTTGCAACGTTGGTCACATAATCTGAGTCATAAACTTTGTGGAATACATATTTACCTGTTGGCTCTGTGACCAAGATAAAACCTTTGCGTGGCGCAATGGGCAGATCTGAGCCAGCCATCTTGGCCAACTCCCCCGCCCATGTGCCCGTTGCATTCACAATGATGGGGGCTCTAAAGATTCCCTGCGTCGTCTCAATGCCGGCTACAGAACCATTTTCAACAATGATGCGTGTGACTCTTGCTTGGGAGATGAAGGCGCCCCCGCGTTTAATCACTGTGCGGATCACATGAGCTGCTGCCAACATTGGCTGACATTGCGCATCTTGCGGATAGAGGACACCGGAATGAAACTCTGGGTGCAGATATGGTTCAAGTTCATGCAGTGATGTGTGATCTAACTTCTGAGTAACCACTCCATGCTCAGATTGCTCAGCTGCAAGCTTCATCAGCGGGCCATCCTCATGGCGAGCAACAACTACTCCACCCTTTGCCTCTAACTCAAAACTATCGCCAACATCTTCTTGCATCTCAAACCACAAATCACGTGAGCGCAGAGCAAGTGTGAGTTCAGGACCCGGATCTTTATCTGACACAAGAATGTTGCCTTCACCCGCTCCAGTAGTTCCACTGGAGACAGCGCCGCGATCAATGACTAAAACTTTCAAGCCTGCATTAGTCAGAGATAGCGCAGATGATGCTCCGACTATCCCCGCGCCAATAACAATCGCGTCTGGGTTTTGCATAGGAGAAGTGTGCTCTACTTAGTAATCTGATGCAGAACTTCACGAAGGTCTACATCGCTAGCCGGTGCAATATCCCACGGCTTGTGTAGGTCATCGTTCTCCCAGCGCGGGATCACATGCATATGCAGGTGAAAGACCGTCTGCCATCCAGCCTCTTTACTCATCTGAAAAACTGTCGTCCCATCCGATCCCAATTGCTTAGCCAGTAAGTCAGCCACCTCTTTGGCAGTTGCCGCCACCTGCGAATAGGTAAGGGCATCTGCATCATGAATGTCTTTGACATGCTTCTTTGGAATGACCAAGGTGTGGCCGCGATTAGCTGGGAAAATATCTAAGAATGCATAGCAATCATCGTTCTCATAGACCTTATAGGATGGAATAGATCCCTCGACTATTTTGCAGAAGATGCACTCTGACATGGCGTCACTGTAGAGCGTTGATTCTTTTACGCGCAATCTTCTGGCTCGGTGATTCATGACCCAGCATGTATGAAAGCAAATCAAGCAAGACTTTGCTTACCTTCAGCCAGGATTTTGAACGAGGTTTGAGTCCAAGAACCGAAAGAAATGGTTCATCGATCGTGGCGATAGCTGCGTTGGCAAGAATTCGATAGAAGAAGAGTCCACCTCGCGAAAATGGAGGTTTTAGAATGAATCCCACAATCGGTGGTGTCATTGCAATGGTTACAACTTCATTACGCACAAAGTTATCCATCACATCCGCAAGTTCAGCCTCTGATTGAGGCGCAGTCTGGAGTCCGAGTGGCTGTGCACTCTTTGCCCACTCTCGCACATAGCGATCAGCGCCTTGCGGCAATGGGTAACCAAGTTCCTGATGTGCTCGCAAGAATGAATCGGTAAAGGCGCAATGCACCCACAACAGATACCTCGGATCACTTGCGCTATATCGAGTGCGTTCACCAGATCTCTGCTCGAAGTCACCTTCTACTCGAGTATGCATCTGGCGCACTCTGCGCGCTTCAATCTCAATCGCCTCGGTGGAACCGAATGATGTAATTGTCAGCCAGCGCGTTGTGCGCTCCAAGCGGCCTAAAGGATCGGTGTCATAAGCAGAGTGTTCTGCAACTCCAGTAAGTGCTGCAGGATGGGCTGCCTGCATGAGCAGTGCGCGTATTCCGCCAACTAAAGTTGCAATGCATCCATGTACCTGCCAGACAGCGCTCTCTGGTCCAAATAACCCAACATCATTTCCGATTGCCATCTGCTGTGACCATGCAGGTGCACCACTTGGATCACCTGAAACCGTTTTACGAAATGCATCAGCTGCCTTATTGCCACCTAGCGCACCCAAGACCTTATTCACAGGGTGATTCTAGAGAAGTATCCGCTAACTGCAATTTCAACTACGGGTTGAGAAACCAGCAATCATTTCAAGGATGGCAAGAGCTGCAAGTCGCACAGTGCGTTCATCTTCCGAATCCTTTGCTGAATCAATTTCAGTGATATCTGCGCCAACGACAGATCGTGATGCGCCTGCAAGAAAAGCGAATTGGCGTAATTCATCTGCGCTGATTCCTCCGGGAGCAGCCGCTGGGCAGGCAGGAACTACAGAGCGATCGCACACATCCATATCAAAATCAACGAAGACCTTATCGCCTGCAACAGAGAGCGCTGCAGCCCAGATTTCTTCAATGCTCTTAGTGCGCAATTGGCTTCGAGGAATCACAGTGATTCCATAATCTTTTGCTCGCGTGGCATACTCGGTGGAGTTGGAGAAATCTGCAATACCAATCTGCACTACTTTCTTTCCACTGAGGCCTGCTTCGATGAGGCGACGAACGGGTGAACCGTTACTGACTCCATCGCGCAAGTCATAGTGCGCATCCAATGTAATCAGCCCTGTCGCATCTGTGGCCTTCGCGGCCGTATAGGTAATCGAGTTATCTCCGCCGAGTGCAATGACCAGTGAGCTCTTCTTAGCTAGGGCGCCCAACTCAACAATCGACTTAGTTTCATCGTCATCAGGGGATGAGATATTTCCTGCATCGACAAGAGTTAGCTTTTCAAGATTTACTCGCTGATCTGAATGAGCGCTGGAGTATCGCAATAATGCGTTGCGAATTGCATCGGGAGTGTGATGAGCTGATGTGGGACTCAAACTTGTGCGTGAGGCTGGAACTCCAACAAGCATGACATCACAAGGAGCATCCACCTTTGTTGAGAATAAAGATGCAGCGCGTGGCCAGAGAGGATCATGTGGCAGTGCCATAGATGAAGGGTAGTGGTAACGGCATTGATGCAGATATATAGTGCTCGAATGATGTCAGGACCACGTCCAGTTCGAGCACCTCGCGGCACAACAAAGACCGCACTCGGTTGGGGCCAAGAAGCAGCGCTACGAATGTTGCAGAACAACCTTGATCCAGAAGTTGCCGAACACCCGGATAAATTGGTTGTCTATGGTGGAACAGGTAAAGCTGCACGCAATTGGGATTCCTTTGATGCTCTGATTAAGACCCTGACCAACCTCAAGAACGATGAAACGATGTTGGTGCAATCTGGAAAACCTGTCGGAGTATTTCAAACACATGAATGGGCACCACGCGTTCTCCTTGCCAACTCCAACCTTGTTGGAGATTGGGCAACCTGGCCAGAATTTCGTAGACTCGAAAATTTAGGTTTAACGATGTATGGCCAGATGACGGCAGGATCCTGGATCTATATCGGCACACAAGGAATCTTGCAGGGAACATATGAAACATTCGCAGCCGTTGCTGAAAAGCATTTTGGTGGCACGCTCGCTGGAACTCTGACCGTCACTGGTGGATGCGGTGGCATGGGTGGAGCGCAGCCACTAGCAATCACTATGAATGAAGGAACATGTTTGATCATCGATATCGATGGTTCCAGACTCAAGCGCCGCGTTACCAAGCGATATCTCGATGTGATTGCAGATAATCTCGAAGATGCCATCTCTATGGCCGTGAAGGCTAAGAATGAGAAGAAGGCGATCTCAATCGGTCTTGTCGGAAATAGCGCAACCGTTCTCCCCCAGCTCTTAGCTATGGGCGTGCCGATAGATATCGTCACAGATCAAACATCAGCACATGATCCTCTCTTCTATATTCCCGAAGGCATTGATATCAATGATGCGCGCGATAGCGCAGATCGCGACCCTGTTGACTTTGCCAAGCGCGCTAAAGAATCAATGGCAAAGCATGTTGAAGCAATGGTTAACTTCCAGGATAAGGGCGCAGTCGTCTTTGATTATGGAAACTCCATCCGCGATGAAGCGCGCCAAGGCGGATATCAACGAGCATTTGAATTCCCAGGCTTTATTCCAGAATACATTCGACCCCTTTTCTGCGAAGGAAAAGGGCCATTTCGATGGGTTGCACTCTCCGGAGATCCCAAAGATATTGCGCGTACGGATCAAGCGGTTCTGGACCTCTTTCCTGAGAATAAGCATCTACATCGCTGGATCAAGATGGCGCAAGATCGCGTTGAATTTGAAGGACTTCCAGCACGTATCTGTTGGCTTGGATATGGAGAACGCGATAAGGCTGGGTTGAAATTTAATGATCTCGTTGCAAGTGGTGAAGTCAGCGCACCAATAGTCATTGGTCGCGATCACCTTGATTGTGGAAGCGTTGCATCCCCATACCGTGAATCTGAAGCAATGCTCGATGGATCAGATGCAATTGCTGACTGGCCACTACTGAATGCAATGATCAACATTTCATCGGGCGCTTCATGGGTCTCTATTCACCACGGTGGCGGAGTCGGCATTGGTCGCTCGATCCATGCAGGACAAGTCAGCGTTGCAGATGGAACTCCACTTGCCGCACAGAAGTTAGAGCGCGTTCTCACCAATGACCCAGGTATGGGTGTTATCCGACATGCGGATGCTGGGTATGAACATGCAAAGGAAGTCGCTATTGAAAAGGGTGTTCACGTTCCCATGATGAACGGTGCGCCTAGCTAGTGAGCTCGATTGCATTTACCAACATTGCAACGCTTGTAACAAATGATTCATCACTCGGAGAAGGCAATCTCGGCATTCTGCGCAATGCAACGCTAATCGTGGAAGATGGATTGATTACTGAAATATCTCAGGGTTCTCCATCTGGTGTAGATAACGAAGTTGATTGCACAGGTAAAACGCTTCTCCCAGGTTTTGTAGATTCCCACTCACACCTGATCTTTGCCGGAGACCGCGCCGAGGAATTTGCAGCACGCGCTCACGGCGAGAAATACACGGCGGGCGGAATCGCATCGACTGTGAAGGCGACAAGACAGGCATCTGATGTCCAACTACGTGTCAACGCTCAGCGCCTCCTCAATGAAGCACTTGCATCGGGCACAACAACGATTGAAATCAAATCCGGATATGGCCTGACAGAAAAGGATGAACTTCGCAGCCTTGCTATCGCGAGTGAGTTCACCGATGAGACGACTCTCCTTGCAGCACATGTCATTCCAGAAGAGTTTCATAGCAATCCCGATGGCTATGTAGACCTCATCATCAATTCGATCATCCCAAAGTCTTCAGCAAAATGGATTGATGCCTTCTGTGATCTTGGTGCATTTAGCCCAGAGCAATCAGAGGCAATATTGCGAGCCGGTATCGCACGTGGCATGGGAGCGCGTATTCATGCCAATCAACTTGAAGCAGGTAAAGGTGTCGCACTCGCCGTTGCACTCGATGCCGCATCGGCAGATCACGTCAGTAAATCAACAAGTGCAGATATTGAGTTACTAGCATCAAGTAACACTGTGGCAACTCTTCTTCCTGGTGCCGAATTCTCTACGCATGCACAAGCAGGACTTGGTCGACGCTTTCTTGATGCAGGTGCCACTGTTGCGATTGCATCCGATTGCAATCCCGGCTCGAGTTACACAACATCAATGCCCTTCTGCATTGCATCAGCAGTAAGCCTTCTCGGCTTTACCGTGGAGGAAGCAGTGCGTGCTGCAACGCTGGGCGGAGCCAAGGCACTTCGAAGAACGGATATCGGGCGGTTAAGTGTGGGCAAGAGAGCAGATCTTGTTCTCTTACAAACTCCTTCCTATATACATTTGGCCTATCGCCCCGGTGTTAATCTCATTCACAGTACCTACAAATCAGGAAGAGCAGTGACATCATGGCAGAAGTAGTAATCACAACATCGGGCATGACCTTTAGCGATCTCGTTGCCATCGCACGCGATGGCGCAAGCGTCTCACTCTCTCCGCAATCACTTGCTGCAATGCAGAGCTCGCGCGACCATGTTGAAAAGCTTGCTGCTTCTGAAACTCCCGTCTATGGAATCTCAACCGGATTCGGCGCACTTGCTAATCGCCACGTTTCACAAGAGCTTCGCACTCAACTGCAGCGGTCACTGATTCGCTCTCATGCAGCTGGTGTTGGTGATCCTGTTGAAAGAGAAGTTGTGCGAGCTCTTATGGCACTGCGCTTAAAGACTCTCTCCTCAGGAAAAACTGGCGTAAGGCCTCTCGTGGCTCAGACAATGGCAGCTCTTCTTAACGCTGGTATCACTCCCCTTGTTCGTGAGTTTGGTTCTCTCGGATGCAGTGGAGATTTAGCACCTCTTGCTCACTGTGCACTCGTTCTTATGGGTGAAGGAGAAGCTTTTGATAGTAAGGGCGTTCAACGACCTGTTGCAGAACTTCTCAAGGAATCAAAGATCACTCCTATTGAATTAGCTGAAAAAGAGGGTCTGGCTCTGATCAATGGCACAGATGGCATGCTTGGAATGCTCATCCTTGCGATCGAAGATTTGAGAATGCTCGTCAATACCGCCGATGTTGTTGCAGCGATGAGTGTTGAAGGTTTACTCGGAACAGATCGTGTATTCATCCCTGAACTTCATCTTCCTCTGCGATCACATCCGGGTCAGGCAGAAAGTGCTGCACGCATGCTTGCAACCTTGAAAGGCTCGGGAATCGTGGCATCACATCTAGAAAATGATGATCGCGTACAAGATGCGTACTCACTTCGCTGTGCACCTCAAGTTGCTGGCGCCGTGCGCGACACTGTGGAGTATGCAGCAACTGTTGCCTTGCGTGAGCTTGCTGCAGTAATTGATAACCCGGTAGTTCTTGATGACGGTCGCATCTCATCGAATGGAAACTTCCATGGAGCACCTGTTGCCTATGTGCTGGACTTCCTCGCTATCGCTGTTGCAGATTTAGGAAGCATCGCAGAGCGCCGCACAGACCGAGCACTTGATAAGAATCGCAGCGCGGGACTACCGCCATTTCTTGCCGATGATCCTGGAGTTGATTCTGGCCTCATGATTGCTCAATACACCCAAGCAGCACTGGTCAGTGAGAATAAGAGACTCGCATCCCCTGCAAGCGTTGACTCGATTCCATCATCTGCGATGCAAGAAGATCATGTATCGATGGGTTGGTCTGCTGCACGTAAATTGCGCACATCTATTAAGAATCTCACTCGAATCATCGCCATCGAATTGGTGACTGCATCTCGCGCGATTGAACTACGCGCACCTCTTACCCCAAGCCCTGATTCGACCAAGGTCATCACAGCGCTTCGTAAAACTGTTGCAGGACCTGGTCCGGATCGATACCTATCACCTGAGTTAGAGGCTGCAACAACATTTGTCGCCTCAGGTCGAGTTATGAGTGCGATTCAATAAAGATTCGAGAATTCTCGAAGATGATCTCCTGATCATAATCAAGGGTTGCAACGTGGTAACTATTGACGAGTTCGATTCGGCTCTTCTCGCGTGATCCAACGCCCTTCATGATGATCTCCGTGTTTGACACTGGGAGCGTGTGATCGTCGACGCTATGAAAGAGTTGCAGTGGAACAGTCACATCGTGAAGTCGTTTACGAGTATAGGAAAGCATCTTCAGCAATTGATAGACACCGACTGCGGGAAGTGAGTCATAACCGTATTCAGTGATCCCTGGACGCTTAATGTCATCACCGACAGAATCGCGCATCTTCTGAACGCGAGAGATCACCCACGCTAATTGATGGGGCACGAGCTTCACGTGAATCATCGGATTGACAAGAATCATCCCTGCTAGCTGTTGTGAATAGCGAGTGGCAACATTGAGAACCGTTCCACCGCCCATAGACAGTCCACAGATAAATACCTTCTCGCAGCTTTGGAGCAAGACATTGAGATCGTTTTCAACCTTTGCTGGCCACTCTTGCCACTGCACTAAATTCAGATCTTCAGGTCGCGTTCCATGTCCTGGAAGTAGTGGCACGGTGACGGTGTAGCCGCGTTGATTGAGATATTCACCCCAGGGGCGCATCGATGCGGGCGATCCTGTAAATCCATGAACAAGTAAGACGCCAATGCCTTTATTGGCACCTTTACCTTCAGCATGCCAATCGCTGATCAATCCTGCTGGTGCTTCATCGACGCTCATGCGTTGAGAGTATTACGCAACCAATGTCATAGCAATCATCTACTGTTAACGAGTGGCTAACGATTCGGTGAATTCTTCATGGCAGAGCACCTTCCAAGAGATGGGAAGGCCTCTCGTTGAAACTACCTTTGTCGTTATTGACCTTGAGACAACAGGTGGAGCTCCTCATCTGGGTGCAGGAATTACTGAGATTGGCGCTGTAAAGATATGTAGAGGCGAAGTGATTGCAGAGTTTGAAACCTTCATCGATCCCCAACATCCCATCCCTGCATACATCACAGATCTCACCAGCATCACTGATGAGATGGTCTTTCAATCCCCCACCATCGCTCAGATATTTCCTTCTCTTCTTGAATTTCTAGGTCATCCTGATAACACTGTGCTGGTTGCTCAGAACGCACCCTTTGATCTCTCATTCCTCACATATGCCGCTCGTGCGCACAACTTTGAATGGCCAAAATTTCCTGTGCTCGACACCGCCATCATCGCTCGCAAAGTTCTCACCCGTGATGAGGTCCCCAATTGCAAACTAGGCACTCTGGCTGCCTTCTTTGGAACCCAGACCACTCCCAACCACCGCGCCTTAGATGATGCTCGGGCAACAGTGGATGTCTTCCACGGATTACTGGAACGACTTGGTTCTCGCGATATCTATACCTTGGAAGAGCTCAATAACTTTGGAAAGAAAGTTAAGAAGCCGAAATCTCCTGAGTAAGGGCAGCCCACTTAGTTAGTAACTCTGCGGCAGCTCCTGAATCAACTGCGGCAGCTGCGCGTTCTAACCCTCGAGTCAGCCGTTCCTTAATCGCGCTATCCATATCGCCTTCAAATGCTGCAATCGCAGCTGCTGCATTGAGTAGGACTGCATCCCGCGGCGCACCACGTTCTCCTGCAAATATTGCTCGCGAAATTCGCGCATTCTCCTGTGCATCTCCACCCACAAGGGCTTCAATCGGAGCATTGATCATTCCAAAATCTTTTGCATCGATGCGATCACTATGGATCTCAGACTTTCCAATAGAGAGAACTGAGGTAGTTGTCGTTAACGTGATTTCATCAAGTCCATCATCGCCACGGAAGACAAAGCCATCGCATCCCTTATCGGCCAACACCTGAGCCATGACAAGGTGCATTCGTTCATTGGCCACACCAATCGCTGCAGCCTTTGGTTGCGCAGGATTCCCCAGTGGTCCCAAAATGTTAAATACGGTGGGAACTCCTAGCTCCTTACGGGCAGGTGCTGCAAAGCGCATAGCCGGATGAAAGACTGGCGCAAAACAGAATCCAATTCCTAGTTCGCGCACCGTTCTCTCCACTCCTGCGCCATTTAAGCCGGGAAATACACCCAGTGCTTCGAGAAAATCTGATGCTCCCGATTTAGATGAGACAGCGCGGTTGCCATGTTTAACCACGCGAGCTCCCGCAGCTGCTGCAATGATCGCAGCGGTCGTTGAGATATTGATGGTGTGTGCACCATCTCCGCCTGTACCCACAGTGTCCACTGCGCGTTCTGCGATAGAGATGGGCGCAGCATTTGCATACATGACTTCAACGAGCGCTCCGACCTCTTCAGAAGTCTCGCCCTTTGCTTTCAGTGCAAGGAGAAAACTCTTCACGCTTTCAATATCTGATTGGCCACCGAGAATCTCCTGCATCGCTGCCTGAATCTCAGTTCTTTCGAGATCAAGGCCAGCCAGTAATTTTTCAGTAAGAAGGCTCCAGCTCACAGGAGATGAAGTCATGGAAAAACCTCGTTATGCAGATGCGCTTGTCGCGATAGTGCGTGCACGAAGAAGATCGGCAACTGTGTGAGAGAGAGTAAATGGGTCCACGGGATGAAGAACATTTGCTTCGGCGCGAGACCAGGCAGCAAGCCATGCATCTTCCTTGCGACCAGTAATGACCATGACTGGTGGGCAGTTGAAGACTTCATCCTTTAATTGACGAGCCATTCCGATGCCACCTTCAGGGACGGCTTCGCCATCTAAAATAAAGAGATCGATAGGTGAATCTGTTCCGACTTTCTTGGCATCGACGAAGAGGCGAAGTGCTGCTGCGGTCGCAAATTGATGAATGACGTGGTCTGCCATATCGGGGGAAACTTTGGAACCCAGGGCTCCAATAACAGCCTCACGGACAGTGACGTCATCGGAGTAGAGAACGATGGAGTACTTGCGCTCCTTAGCTCCGGCAATGTCTGACATAGGTGCAAGTCTAATAGCCTGCCGACAATGGCGAGGACGAAAGAATGAACCGGATTTGCGTGACCCTTTTCACCTCGATTAGGCGGGAAATCGGGGTGCTCGAAGGGGTCCTAAATAGGTTAGTGCGCCCCTTTTCGGGAATAATGCCACCCATGACTAGCACCAGCGTGAGCGATCACCACAAAATCACCCGCCCCAATATGGTGGCGGTCGGAACGATTGTTTGGCTCTCTAGCGAACTCATGTTTTTCGCCGCACTCTTTGCGATGTATTTCACCACTCGTGCTGTGCAAGGCCCAGAGGTTTGGCTTGAATCAACTGAATTTCTCAATATCCCTTTTGCAACACTGAACACAACTGTTCTCGTTCTCTCATCAGTCACATGCCAGTTCGGAGTATTTGCTGCAGAGCGTTATCAAGCTCGTCGCACAGGATCACTGATGAATATCAGAAGCTGGGGAATGCGTGAGTGGTTTGCTCTGACATTCCTTATGGGCGGATTCTTCATCGCAGGTCAGATTTACGAGTACGCAGCCCTTGTCAGTGAAGGTATGGCACTTTCATCAACTGCATATAGTTCTGTTTTCTATATCGCAACAGGTTTCCACGGATTGCACGTTACAGGCGGACTCATCGCATTCCTCATCGTCTTGATTCGTGTAGCGAAAGCTCGTCGATTCACACAGGGTCAGGCAACAACGGCAATCGTTGTTTCCTACTACTGGCACTTCGTTGACGTTGTTTGGATTGCTCTCTTCTCAGCTATCTATCTCATCAAGTAAAGGCTCAACTTTCGACCATGACTGACCAACTGAAAGGAACACAGTGAAGCGCCTCTCGCGTCTACGCAGACATCGTGCAGCAGGACCAATTCTTTTGATCTTTGCTCTCTTCACCATTGGCACAACTTTCCAGGTTGCTAGCGCAGTCAACAATGAGACCACCTCGATTGCAGATCGCGCCGTAACTATTGAAGAAGGTAAGCAGATCTTCCTTAAGGGATGTTCTTCATGCCATGGTCTGAATGCAGAAGGTGGGCAGATTGCGCCATCACTGATTGGCGTGGGAGCAGCATCTGTTGATTTCCAGGTAGCAACAGGTCGTATGCCTATGGCTGATATGAGCGTTCAGGCAATGCGCAAACCCCCTATCTATAACGCAGAGCAAGTGCACGCAATTGCAACCTACGTCGCATCCCTTGCACCAGGGCCACAGGTCCCAGGTGAAGAGCAGTTGAATTACGAGCGAGATGGATCTGTTGCAGAAGGTGGCGAACTCTTTCGCACTAACTGCGCGATGTGCCACAACTTTGCTGGACAAGGTGGAGCGCTGACACAAGGTAAATATGCACCTACTGTCATGGGCGTTGAACCGCGTCATATCTACGAAGCGATGATTACAGGACCACAATCAATGCCCGTCTTTAGCGATAAGACAATTACTCCAGAGGAGAAACTCTCCATCATCAAGTGGATCAAGGCCGCCGAAGCTGAACCACAACTTGGTGGCGCATCTCTTGGACGCGTTGGCCCTGTCACTGAAGGTTTACTTGTATGGACTTTAGGAATCGGGCTGCTCATTGGTGTTGCAGTCTGGCTAGCAATGAAGGCGAGATAAGTAATGTCTAACGAGATCGAGCTCATCAAAGATCCAGGACTACCTGCTCACGTTCATCGTTCCACTGATACTGATCCCAAGGCAGCTGCGCGCGCAGAGCGCCAAGTTGCAATTCTCTTTGGCCTTTCAGCACTCGGCACGCTCATCCTTATCTATTCATACATCTTCATCAAAGATGATGTCTTCATCTTTATTCCAATCATGGGCCAGACTCATCTTCAGCAATTGGGCATTGGCATGGGAATGGCCATCGCTCTCTTCTGCATCGGAGCAGGACTTATCCACTGGGCTAAGACTCTTATGCCCGATGAAGAAGTAATCGCACAACGCCATGAATTTAGATCAGAGGATGAAGATCGCTCAGAATTTATTAAGACAGTAAAAGAAGGAGCAAGTGCGGCAGGTCTTGGTCGTCGCCCGCTGATTAAAAGCACATTAGGTGCAGCACTGGGTCTTTCAGCCCTCTCCCCCATTCTTCTTCTTCGCGACCTAGGTCCACTTCCTAAAGATGACCTCACGAAAACATCATGGAAAGCTGGAACTCGCTTAGTGACAGACCCTGGCGATCGACCATTGCGCCCTGAAGATCTTGAAGTAGGAGCGGTTGCTCAAACACTTCCTGAAATCACTCCAGGCGAACACCGTAAGTTAAGTGATATCGCCAAAGATGCTGTCCTTCTTATCCGCTTGCGTCCTGAAGAATTTAATCTTGATGCCGAGAGACTTTCCTGGACTCATGAGGGCATCATCGCCTTTTCGAAGATTTGTTCTCACATGGGTTGCGCTGTTGCCCTCTATGAACAGCAGACCAAACACCTTCTCTGCCCATGCCATCAATCGACATTCGATGTGACTCGCGCTGCGAAAGTTATCTTTGGCCCATCTGCGCGACCTCTGCCACAATTGGCCATCACAGTAGATGACGAGGGATACCTCGTTGCTCAAGCACCATTTAATGAACCTGTTGGACCTAGCTTCTGGGAGCGCTCATCATGACAGCACGCGAACGAATCGCCGGTAACGTCGCAGGATATGTAGACGACCGCACAGGCGCTGCAAAGTGGATGAAGAAGAACCTCACAAAGGTCTTCCCTGATCACTGGTCATTCCTGCTTGGTGAAATCTGCTTGTACTCATTCGTCATTCTTCTTCTCTCAGGTACTTTCCTTACATTCTGGTTTGATCCTTCACAACGTGAAGTTATTTATGACGGTTCATACGAACCTCTTGCTGGCCTTGAAATGTCTGCGGCTTATGCATCAACTCTTGATATCTCCTTTGAGGTGCGCGGTGGTCTCTTGATGCGCCAGATTCACCACTGGGCAGCGTTGATCTTTATGGTCGGTATCGTCGTTCACTTGATGCGTGTCTACTTCACTGGAGCATTCCGTAAGCCACGTGAATTTAACTGGATCATCGGAGTCGGTCTTCTTACTCTAGGAATCGTTGAAGGCTTCTTGGGCTACTCACTTCCTGATGATCTTCTCTCAGGTACTGGAATTCGTATTGCCGAAGCAATTATTCAAGCAATCCCACTTGTCGGTTCATACCTGGCATTCTTTGCATTTGGTGGAGCATTCCCAGGTGAAGCATTTATCCCACGTATTTACACCGTGCACGTACTTCTTCTTCCGGGAATTTTCCTTGCACTCATTACCGTGCACTTAATGCTCGTCTGGTACCAGAAGCACACACAGTTCCCAGGACCTGGACGAACAGAGAAGAACGTTGTTGGTTATCCATTGATGCCTGTCTATATGGCAAAAGCTGGTGGCTTCTTCTTCATCGTCTTCGGTGTCACAGCATTTCTTGGCGCCGTTGCATCCATTAACCCGATTTGGCTCTATGGCCCCTACACACCAGGACAAGTCTCTGCCGGTTCACAACCTGACTGGTACATGGGCTGGCTCGATGGTCTAGTGCGAATGGCGCCACCGCTTGAAACACATGCATTTGGTTACACCGTTTCCTGGAACATTTTGATTCCTGGATTGATCTTGCCTGGAATTATGTTTACAGGTCTTGCTCTCTATCCATTTATCGAGAGCTGGGCAACAGGAGATAAGCGCGAACATCATCTCCTTGATCGCCCGCGCAATACACCAAATCGCACCGCTATCGGTGTTATGGCACTTACCTTCACTTTGGTCTCATTGATCAATGGCGGTAACGACATTATTGCGACAACCTTTGATCTGACGATTAATCAGATGATGTGGTTCTCTCGTATAGGCATCATTGTCTTGCCTCCTATTGCGTTCATCATTACCAAGCGTCTTTGTCTTTCACTTCAGCGTGCAGATCGTGATCTCGTTCTGCACGGCCGCGAAACTGGACGACTTGTGCGCATGCCAAGTGGTGAGTTTGTTGAAGTCCATGAGCCAATCTCAGCTGAGAAGGCTTGGCTACTTACATCACACGAGCAGTTAGCTCCTCTAGAACTTCCAGAGCACGATGCCTCAGGCGTTCGTCGCCCACAAGCAATTAAGAACAAGATTCGCAATCGCATCTCGCGCGCAGCTGCAGTAGCTGTTCCAAAAGCTACTGAGACAGAACGCCGCGAATTAGAGGGTCACCACTAATTCATTCGGGTAACCGAAGAAGCTATTTATCGCTACCTGTGTAGTGATGGGCGATGCTTGCAAATGCTTGATCCAGGATGGCAAATCCTTCACGTAGCTCTGCCTCTGTGATGTTACATGGCGGGCAGATATGCATTCTGTTGTAATTATTAAATGGGAAGAGCCCCAGCTTCTTACATGCAGCAACAAGTTCATTCATCGCAGGACTTGATGCACCGTATGGGGCAAGTGGTGCTCGCGTTGCACGGTCAGTAACTAGATCCAGTGCCCAGAAGACTCCCTTACCGCGAATCTCACCGATGACTTTATGTTTTGACATCAAATCTTCAAGCAGTGGCTTGATGACCTTCTCCCCCATAAGCGCAGCATTTTCAACGATCTTCTCATCAGCCATCACATCAAGTGTGGCAACGGCTGCAGCAGTAGCTAGTGGATGGCCACTATAGGTAAGCCCGCCAGGAAATACTCGGTCGTTAAATGTTGCTGCAATCTCATCGCTGATAATCACACCACCCAGTGGCACGTATCCGCTGTTAACACCCTTTGCAAAGACAATCAGATCAGGTTCGGCTGCTGAGTGTTGGTAGGCAAACCATTTCCCTGTTCGCCCAAAGCCTGACATGACTTCATCAGCAATCCACTTAATACCGTACTTATCGCAGAGAGCTCGAACCCCCTCAAGATAACCAACTGGTGGAACAAGTACTCCTGCAGTTCCAACTACGGATTCAATCAGAATTGCCGCGATTGTTGTAGCGCCTTCAAAGATGATGACTTGCTCAAGATGCTCAAGTGCTCGCTTGCACTCCTCTTCCTCACTCTTGGCCCAGAAGGCTGAGCGGTAAAGGTATGGACCAAAGAAGTGAATGTGGCCGAAGGCATACTCATTAGGCCATCTACGTGGGTCACCTGTTGATGCAATCGCTGCTGTGGTGTTGCCGTGATAGCTGCGATAGAAAGAGAGAATTTTATGTCGGTGGGTATGAATGCGCGCCATACGTATCGCGTTCTCCACGCCATCTGCTCCGCCATTGGTGAAGAAAACTTTATTGTGATGTGAACCGGCTCGCTCGGTGATGCGCTTTGCAGCTTCGCCTCGGGCCTCGTTGGCATGCTGTGGGGCGACAGTTGTGTAGAGGGCTGCTTGTTCTTGAATCGCCTTAATCACCTTAGGATGCTGATGGCCAATATTTGTAAAGACTAATTGACTTGAGAAATCCAAATACTTATTGCCATCGAAATCCCAGAAGTAGCTGCCTTCTCCCCCTGCAACAGGTAGCGGTGAAATCTGTGCCTGCGCTGACCATGAATGGAAAACATAGGAGCGATCAAGGTCAAAGACCTCTTTGCCGCGTGCTGGATTTGCAGGAGGTTGAGTCATAGCCATATCTAATCAGTTAATGCGCGAAAATGTGAGTCTATGAACAAATGACTAGCGCCACCCCGAGGGCAGTCATCACAATTCCAATGACACCAAGAGGCGTCACAGTCTCACCGAAGAGAAGAAAGGCTTGCAACACAGCCATCGGTGGAACGAGATAGAGCAGGCTTGAAACTTTTGCAGCTGATCCTCTATTGAGTAACCAGAGCAGAAGAAGTACTGCTGCAATCGATGTCACAAGCACTGCCCATGCCATGGTCCAGAAAGATGTGTGGGTAATTTCAAAACGCGTTCTACCCCTGCCAAGCGAAATCAGAAGTAATCCCAGACCAGCGATTGCAAACTGGTAGGTAGTTCCGATCATGAGAGGGATGGAGTGGCCAATCTTCTTCTGAAGCAGCGTTGCAACCGTACTGCCTGCAAGAGCAAGGATGAGGAAAAGTAGGGACTTACTCGTGAAGCCATCTGTATTCGAAAGTTTCGGCAGAACAACTAGGAATACACCTAGGAGGCCGAAGATTAGTCCGGCCAGTTGTCTGCGCGTGAGTGGTTCATTCAGTAAGTGCACTGCAAGGAGTGAGACGACAATCGGTTGCATACTGGTAATTACTGATGACAGACCAGCTGGCGCTCCCAGTTCAATGGCATACCAAACACCGGCTAGATAGAAGCCATGCAGTGCGATACCTATAGCCAGTGATGCTCGAAGATCTGTGCGCGATAACGTCAGAGGCTGACGAAGTGCCGCAGTGAGCACGAAGAGGATTACTGCGGCCAGAAGTAATCGGATTGCCAAGAAGAAGAGTGAGTCCGCATCTTCAAAACCATACTTGGCCACAACAAAACCTGAGCTCCAAATAAGGATAAAGATCCAGGGAGCTGCGCCCACCAACTTTTTCATAGGCCTCTAGAAGAAGTAATCGCTAGTGCGAAGATTGAGAAATTGGCTTTTCGTACTCAGTCACCATGCCGATGATGCTGATAACGAGTGCACCGAGGGCAATCAGGGTTAGCCACCAACCGATAATCAAGCCAAGACTCATAGCAGTTGCACTTAATGCAACAGGAAGTGGCCACCAAGAATGTGGGCTGTAGAAACCAAGTTCACCCGCATCATCTGCAATCTCGGCCTCAAGATCGTCGGAAGGAATATCAAAGCCAATACGCTTTTGAGTAAACCAGAGATAGAAGCCCACCATGCCCGCAAGGCAGGCAGCCAAAATCATTCCTGTGATACCAACAGCTTCGCCGCCAACGGCGTAGTAGATAACAGCCATTGCGACATAGAAGATTGAAAGACCTGTAAAGAGTTTCCAATTAGCCTTCATGCTTAGTGACCTTCTGTCTTAATGTGCGGATGGTGAAGATCAAATGCTGGACGCTCTGAGCGAATACGTGGCATTGATGTGAAGTTGTGGCGAGGCGGTGGACATGATGTCGCCCATTCAAGGGATGCTCCATAGCCCCAAGGATCATCAACTTCAACCTTAGGAGATTTACGAGTAATCCAGACGTTGACGAAGAACGGAATCATAGAGAGTGCAAGAAGGAAAGATCCCACTGTTGAGATCATGTTCATCTCTGTAAAGCCATCGGTTGCTAAGTAATCTGCATAACGACGCGGGAAGCCCTTAATTCCAAGCCAGTGCTGGATAAGGAATGTTAAGTGGAAACCAAAGAAGAGCGTCCAGAAGTGAATCTTTCCAAGGCGCTCATTGAGCATGCGACCTGTGAACTTTGGCCACCAGAAGTAGAAACCTGCAAACATTGCAAAGACCACAGTTCCAAAGAGAACATAGTGGAAGTGTGCAACGACGAAGTAAGAGGCAGAGACTGCAAAATCAAGCGGTGGTGAAGCCAAGATAATTCCTGTGATTCCACCGAAGAGGAATGTCACAAGGAAGCCCATAACCCACAACATTGGAGTCTCGAAGGTAACGTGGCCGCGCCACATCGTTCCGATCCAGTTGAAGAACTTAACGCCCGTTGGAACACCAATCAGGAATGTCATAAATGAGAAGAATGGAAGAAGTACTTTGCCGGTTGCGAACAAGTGGTGAGCCCACACTGCAACAGAGAGAGCCGAGATCGCAATTGTTGCTGCAATCAAGCCCTTATAACCGAAGATTGGTTTGCGGCTAAAGACAGGCAATATCTCAGTTGCAATTCCAAAGAATGGAAGAGCCAAAATATAAACTTCGGGGTGTCCAAAGAACCAGAAGAGGTGTTGCCACAACATAGCTCCGCCGTTGGCCGGGTCAAAGATATGAGTACCAAAGAGGCGATCTGATTCAAGTCCAAGTAGCGCTGCAGCAAGTGGTGGGAATGCAAGCAAGACAAGAATAGATGTCAACAATACGTTCCACGAAAAGATCGACATACGGAACATCGTCATTCCAGGTGCGCGCATTGTGAAGATTGTTGTAATGAAGTTAACGCCACCCAGAATAGTTCCAAGGCCGGAGATGGTCAGTCCCATTACCCACAAATCTCCACCAATACCTGGTGAATAGGTTGAGTTTGCAAGAGGTGCGTATGCAGTCCAACCGAAGGATGCCGCTCCACCTGGAGTCAAAAATCCGATAGTCGCTTGGATTGAACCAAAGAAGTAGAGCCAATACGAGAGCATGTTCAAACGTGGGAAGGCAACGTCTGCGGCTCCAATCTGCAAAGGCATAATCACATTGGCAAAGCCAACAAAGAGCGGTGTCGCAAACATCAACAACATGATGGTGCCGTGCATTGTGAAAATCTGGTTGTACTGCTCATTACTCCAGAACTGCATTCCTGGACGGGTCAGCTCGATTCGAAGGAGAAGCGCTAGCAGCCCTCCAATGAGGAACCACGCAAATGATGTTGCGAGATAGAGATAGCCGATGCGCTTATGGTCAGTTGAGGTAATTGTCTTAACAAACTGGCTGCCCCATGAAGTGTTCTGCACCCCTTGGCGAGGAGCTGCAATTGTTGGACGTTCTGCAAATGTTGTCATTATGCGCTCGCCTTCAGTGAGTCAAGATACTTCTGGTAATTCTCAGGGGTAACAACTTTGACCTTAAAGAGCATCTGTGAATGATTTCGTCCGCAGAGAATGTTACAACGGCCTGGGAACTCACCCAATTTATTGGCGGTGAATTGAAGTTGATTGGTCTCACCAGGCAAGTTCTGCATCTGAATCATGAAAGCTGGGATCCAGAAACCATGGACTACATCATTTGAAGTCAGAGTGAAGCGAACCTTTTCACCTTGAGGAACATAGAGAGTTGGTGGATTTGCAGGAGTACCTGTAACCACTGCTTTCTCACCAGCTTCAGGATATGTAAATTGCCAAGACCACTGAAAACCTTCAACAGAAATTTCGTGCTTGACGGGTGATGTCTTATCGATGATCTTGTCCTGCTTGACTGCAGTGAAGTAGAACATCACAGCCACAATGGCAAACGGAATTACTGTGTAAAGAATTTCAACAGGAATGTTGTACTGAGTCTGCTTTGGAAATTCACCCTTGCTTGCCTTTGCGCGATGAAATACCGCCGGCCACAAAATAAGAACGAGAGTGATGAGACCAACAACGCCACCTGCAATCCACGCACCCTGCCAGAGTGAGAGAGAGATGTCGTTGATGCTTGAGACTCCCTTAGGAAAACCCATTCCAGAAATGTCTTTGGAATTAAAAGAGCATCCCGTTAGGAAAGCCGGGGCTAGGAGAGCCGCCGCTCGTAAGTAGCGTTTTCTGCGCGGTGCGTGAGAAGACATGGGGTAAGGATAGTGGCGCGATGTGCATGCGCTCGCCCGAGCGAGTAGCGTTGATCCGGTGGTTCGTGTCACAGGAAATTTCGCCTCTGAAGGCCCCCTCCACCCTGCCGCCAGAGAGGCGCTACTCGCCGCTTTTGACCAAGGCTGGGCAGATCCCAAGAAGCTTTCCCAGAATTCATCCAAGGCGGCAATTCTTCGCAATCACGCCCTTGAAACTATCTCTACCCGATTGGCAATTGCAGTCGATTCGATAGAAGTACTGGGCGAGCCATCCTTAGGCCACTTTCTCTCGATCGCAGGGCTCTTTCAGGAGACTTCCACTTTTGCATATTCAGCAATCGATAAGGGAAAGATCCGTGCGATAGCTCGTTCCCACAACTCACAGGTCACAGAACTTGCAGTCGATTCATCCGGAGCTATTCAAGGACTCCATGAAATATCCGATGGCTCCGTGTTCTCTCTGCAGTTAGCAAATGGTGAGACGGGCATTGTTCAAGATTCCTTTGAATCCATTACTAAGAATGTGCACATCGCAGTTGATGCCACAGCTGCAGGACCCCGAGTCGCCTTGCCTGATCGCTGGGATACGGCTCTCTTTGATGCACCTTCATGGGGTGGACCAAGTGGCCTTGCCATCATGGCAATACGCAACCGCTCACACTTTTCCTATCCCCTACCGCGGATAGCTCCCATCAGCTCCCCTGGCAGCTACTCACTTCCACTGCTCATTGCATCGGCTGTTGCACTTGAGAATTTCACCATCGAATCCACTGCTCTGCGCGAGCACGCAATTACCAAGCTTTCACAAATAGATGGCGTTCGCATCGTTGCACCACAATCACCTTCACTGCCCCATCTGCTCTCACTTGTTGCACAAGGTGTCTCAGGTGAGAATGTAGTCAGAGAGTTAGCTGCGCTAGGTATTGATGTTGACTCAGGTTCTGCATGCTCGGCGCAAGATCTTCAACCTAGCCATGTATTAGCTGCGATGGGTTATGAGACCAACGGCCATATTCGCTTGACTCTGCACAGCGGCACGACAGAGGCCGATATTGCCAGCTTGGCAACAGCTCTATCAGGAGTACTTCAAAAATTACGCGGGTAGATGCGCTGCGATTTCAGCTGCTGCATCTGTTCCATAAGCATCACTAAATCGAGCGACAAATTCATCTTTTGTGAAGCGATACTCCTGTGTGCCTGTTGTTTCAATAACATATGTCGCAATCATGGAGCCAAGCTGGGCACAGCGTTCATGTGAAAGACCCCAAGCAAGTCCTGCAACAAAACCAGAACGGAATGAATCTCCCACACCTGTCGGATCTACTTTTGCCTTCTCTTGTGCACAACCAACTTTGATAAATGTTCCATCAGTGCTTTCAACTCGTGCCCCATCAGAGCCCAATGTGACGATGCGATATTTCACTCGTGCAAGAATCTCGTGATCACTCCACCCAGTCTTCTGGATTGCAAGGGCCAGCTCATACTCATTCATGAAGAGGTAGGTAGCACCCGAAATCAACTGCTTGATCTCATCGCCACTCATACGTGCCATTTGTTGTGAAGGATCTGCCGCTACTGCAACACCCATAGCCAGCGCTACCTCTGTGTGGCGAAGCATCGCTTCAGGATCATCAGGTGAGACAACAAGGATGTCGAGTTTGCCGACCTTATCCATGATGGGTTTAAGTTCAATGTTGCGAGCTTCAGACATAGCGCCAGGAAAGAATGATGCGATCTGATTGAGTTCGGTATCCGTGGTGACTGTGAAGTGGGCTGTGTGCTGTTCTGTGGAGACAAGTGCGTGTGATGTATCAACTCCATGACGAGTAAGCCACGCATCGTAATCCGCAAAGTCTTTGCCAACTGCTGCAATCAAAATCGGATTAAGTCCTAGAACGCCAAGACCGAATGCGATATTTGCAGCGCACCCTCCGCGACGGACATCAAGTCCATCGACAAGGAATGAGAGAGAGACTTTTTCAAGAGAGCCGGCAACAAGTGAATCAGTGAACTTTCCAGGGAAAGTCATCAAGTGATCAAGACCTACTGAACCTGCAACGCCAATTTTCATGGTCGCATCTAACTACAGCAGCTATGTATTACGGCTGAATTAGTTAAATGAATCGCCGCATGCGCATGAACCGCCTGCGTTGGGATTATCGATAGTAAAGCCTTGCTTCTCAATAGTGTCTACGAAATCAACTGTTGCACCCATTAGGTATGGATCACTCATCTTGTCGACAACAACCTTGACTGCGCCAAATTCGCGTGTGATATCGCCTTCTTGATTGCGATCATCGAAGTAGAGCTGGTATCGAAGACCAGAGCAGCCACCTGGCTGAACAGCAACACGAAGGTAGAGGTCATCGCGACCTTCTTGAGCAAGGAGAGCAGAAACCTTTGCAGCTGCCACATCTGTGAGCGCGATGCCGGTTGTCATCTCGACTGGAGTTGATGTTGTTTCAGTAGTCATGTGCGCAAGAATACCCGCGTTTAGGTTGCGATGGCGAACCCAAACGCATGACAATACGCGTATGTCTATCAGCCTGAGCGAGCTTCTAGTATTGGGCCAAGGCTCAGATCTTGCTTCAGAGCGCGGAGTCTCCTGCACCGGCGAACTTCCACCTGCCAGTGACCCGCACCTTGTCGAACGCGCTATCGCCGCCAGAGCAGCCCTCGGTAGTAGAGCGCTGATTCTGGGCCATCACTACCAACGCGATGAAGTCATTCAATTTGCCGATATCACTGGCGACTCATTTAAATTGGCTCAATCTGCCGCTGCGCAAAGTGCTGCAGAATTTATCTTCTTCTGCGGTGTTCACTTCATGGCAGAGAGCGCCGACATTCTCACCTCCTCCAAGCAACGCGTGATCCTGCCGGATTTAGCTGCAGGGTGTTCGATGGCAGATATGGCAACAGCGAATCAAGTGAATCAATGTTGGCAAGATCTAGAAAAACTCGGCGTTGCATCCAGAACTGTGCCTGTCACCTATATGAATTCATCTGCAGCCATTAAGAGTTTTACGGGAGAACATGGCGGAACCATCTGCACATCATCGAATGCGAAGAAAACACTTGAGTGGGCATTTGCTAAGGCCGAGAAGGTTCTCTTCCTTCCTGACCAACACCTAGGTCGCAACACAGCAGTCCTATCCCTTGGTCTCTCACTTGATGATTGCGTTCTCTGGAATCCATGGAAACCCATGGGTGGTCTGACGGAGGATGAAATCCGCGGAGCCAAGATGATTCTCTGGCGCGGACATTGCTCTGTGCACGGTCGCTTCACTCGCGAATCCATACAAGAAGTGCGCACTCGCATTCCTGGTGTAAAAGTAATAGTCCACCCTGAGTGCCAACATGAAGTTGTTGTTGATTCCGATGTTGTGGGCAGTACTGAAAAAATTATTCAAACAGTGAGCGCATCCCCTGCCGGAAGTAAGTGGGCCATCGGCACTGAGCTCAATCTCGTCTCACGCCTTGCGCAGAATAATCCCGATAAAGAGATTGTCTTTCTCGATAAGAGCGTCTGCTACTGCTCCACCATGAACCGCATAGATCTGCCCCATCTTGTCTGGGCTATGGAATCAATCGTTGCAGGTCACATCGTCAATGAAATCAAGGTCGATGAGCGCATTGCACGCTTTTCTAAGTTGGCTCTTGAGCAGATGCTCGCCCTATAGTTACCGCCATGACTGAATCATCTTCTGATAAGAAGGGTCGTCCGACCCCTAAGCGCAATGAAGCCATTGCTGCTCGTAAAGTTTCATCTCTTGCTCCTGCCTCATCAAAAGCTGAGAAGAAGCGCGCTAAGGATGCATCGCGTGCAGCCCGTATTGCCAATCGCGCCGCCTATATGCGCGGAGATGAAAATGCACTACCTGCTCGCGATAAGGGTCCCGTGAAGAGATTTGTTCGTAACTACGTCGATTCTCGTAAATCTATCGGTGAGTACTTCTTGCCCATCATCTTTGTCGTTCTCTTCCTAACGCTGATTCCGTATCCAGTATTTCAAATCGGAAGCATCATCATTATGTATAGCGTTCTCTTGATTTCAGTCATCGATGGCTTCTTCTTAAGTAAAAAGATTAAGAACGTAGTGACAGAGAAATTCCCCGGGGCAGATCTCAAAGGAATTGGCATGTATGGATGGCTTCGATCAACGCAGATGCGCAGAATGCGCTCCCCTAAGCCTCAGATCAAAGTTGGAGAAAGCTTCTAACTCTCAAGCTCTTTAAGCGCGAGGGTTAGGGCTCTCATTCTTCTTAGGATCGCGCTCAGGTAGCTTTCCAAGAGCGTTATCAATTGCCTGCATAACATCTGCCGATAGTTTGATTCCAGATGCTTTGACATTCTCTTTGACTTGTGAAGGTTTGGTAGCACCCATGATGGCACTTGAAACATTCGAGTTCTGAAGAACCCACGCAAGGGCTAACTGGGACATTGAAATATCGAGTCCATCTGCTATCGGCTTCATCTTCTGCACGGCAGTAAGAACTTCCTCTGACATCCAACGAGAGATGAAGTCTGCTCCACTCTTCTTATCTGTGGCGCGAGATCCTGCAGGTGCTTTCTTTCCTGGCAGATATTTACCGGTGAGAATTCCTTGGGCCATCGGAGACCAGACAATCTGACCAATGCCCTCTTTCTTTGACAGTGGCACAACTTCACTTTCAATCACGCGCCATAGCGCTGAGTACTGAGGTTGGCTAGAGACGAAGCGGTTATACCCGCGTGCATCTTGAATCTTGAGGGCATCAGAGATCTGCTGCGCATTCCATTCAGAGAATCCGATGTAGCTGACCTTTCCTTGACGAATCAGATCATCGAATGCGCTCAACGTTTCTTCCAGTGGGGTTTCAAAATCAAATCGGTGCGCTTGATAGAGATCAATGTGATCTGTATTTAATCGCTTCAGGGATGCATGACACGATTCCATGATGTGTTTACGCGAGAGCCCTCGATCATTCTTGCCTGTGCCAGTTGGCCAATAGACTTTGGTGAGGAGTTCGTAGGATTCGCGCTTGACACCTTTGAGCGCCTTAGCAAGAACTACTTCAGCTTTCGTTCCTGCATAGACATCTGCAGTGTCAAAGGTGGTTATTCCTTGGTTGAGCGCCTCGCGCACACATTTAACTGCTGCCTCTGTCTCGACCTGTGAACCATGAGTGATCCAGTTTCCGTAAGAAATCTCTGAGACATACATTCCGGTGTTGCCAAGGCGTCTATATTCCATAGCGCCACCTTAGGGTTGTGCGTGGTGAGTTGCCAACACCTAGTCACTGTGGTTTGGTTCGACCCGTAAGACCACAACTTCATAGGTATCTCAGTAGGGGAAGTTCGGTGCAATTCCGACGCTGACCCGCAACCGTAAGAGCGTTCAACCCTGAACTGCTTAAGTCGGATTACCTGCCGAGATATTTGTTTTTGACCAACACCCGCCGAGGTTTGCGGGGTGTAGTCCAAAGGTATTTGGCGCATTTGGCCGACCGCTCGCGAGCTACCCCTGTGAGACTCTTCTTCTTAGGAGTTCACACTGTGAAAGCAAGAAATATTCAAAAGATCGCAATTGCACTACTTCTCATCTCATCACAAATCATCGCAGTACCTGCATCCCACGCCGCCTCAAAAGGTTGGCGCTATTGGGGCTACTTCCAGACAGCTCCTGGTGCATCAACATGGAAAGCTGCAATGACTGGTCCCACCGTGGATATTGAAGATGGAGCTGTTGAAGGATGGTCATTCGTCTTTAGTAGCGATGATGTTCCATCCGTTGCACCAAAGACCAAACCGTCATTTGCATCAATCTGTGGAAAGACAAAGGCTGATTCAGATACTAAGCGCATTGCACTCGTCATCGAATTCGGAAACGCTGCCTATGCACCTAAGGGTGAAAAAGTGCAGAAGCCGATAGTGCGCTGTGTAACAACGGCTAAGAGCTCACAAGGCATCGATGTCCTAGGCCAAGTGATCAAGGTCCGCTCAGCAAGTTCGGGATTAATCTGCGGCCTTAATGGCTTTCCTAAGAAGGAATGCGGCGTAGAGATCGAAACCCCTGCTGCCCTCTCTAAGAAGTAACGATTAGAAAATGAAGAAGCCACTGCACCCACTCACACTGTGGATCAGCGCAATACTCCTAGCAGTAGGTGTTGTTGCACTTGATAACGCGTGGATCGCTCTTGCGATCGTGGGTGCTGTGGCACTTCTTGTTTACATTCGACACGATGGTTCTCCATGGCATAGAAGTTTTAACCTTTCACTACGCATTGGCGCAGCCATCTTGATTATTCGCAGCATCGTGGGAATTCTCATTGGCGTCCCCATTCCTGGGACAGTTCTCTTTAGACTACCCATTCTCGATTTACCTTCATGGATGCCAGGAATTCGCATAGGCGGGGCTGTGACCCTAGAGAGATTATCTTTCTCCCTTCATGAAGGAGTCATCATTGCAACGATGATTGCCCTCTTCGGAGCTGCAACATCTCTAACAAGCCCTCACAAATTACTCCGTGTTACTCCTTCATTTATCTATGAAATTGGAATTACTTTAGTCATAGCAACATCTCTCTTTCCACAACTTGCAACTAGTGCTCGGCGAATTCGCACGGCACAAAAATTGCGTGGAATGGAAGATATGCATATCCGTTCTATCGCTATCCCCCTTCTTGAAGAGTCCTTATCGCGCTCTCTCCAACTAGCTGCTGCAATGGATGCGCGCGGATATGGCATCAGTCGCAAGCGCTCTCGTTATCGCCCCCAACAGTGGTTAATGCGCGATAACGTCATTGTTCTACTCACGATTGCCACATCCGCTGTGATGGTGGCGCGATGATTACTTTCTCCAACGTTTCACTTATCTATCCGCATTCAACGAAGACAATCCTTGAAGATCTCTCCTTTCAAATCCAGGAAGGTGAGATGGTCTTAGTCATGGGCCAGACAGGCTCAGGAAAATCATCTCTTCTTCGCCTTATTAATGGCTTAGTCCCTCATCACACCGGTGGCATCTTGGCCGGTGATATCTCTGTCGATGGAATCTCAACACGAACGGTTAAACCAGGTTCTCTTGCCCATCTTGTTGGCATCGTTGGTCAGAATCCCATCAATGGCTTTGTCACAGATATTGTTGAAGAAGAGCTCGCATTTAGCATGGAGGCTCTGAACTTTGCCCCTGATGTGATGCGCAAGAGAGTGGAAGAAATACTTGATCTTCTCAGCTTGAGTGCACTTCGTAATCGCTCTATTGCGACCTTAAGCGGTGGTGAACAGCAACGCGTTGCAATAGGTGCAGCTCTTGTGATGCAGCCAAAAGTTCTAGTTCTTGATGAACCCACAAGTGCACTCGATCCCATAGCAGCGGAGGAAGTCCTCTCTGTCTTACATCGACTTGTTCATGATTTAAGCGTCACAGTCATCATTGCTGAGCATCGCCTGGAACGCGTAATTCAATTCGTTGATCGCATTATCTATATCGAGGGAAATGGTGAGACATCCATTGGCTCCCCCGATGAAATTCTCAAGAACTCAGAGCTTGTTCCACCGATTGTGAAATTGGCTCGCGCGCTGAACTTAAGTGAAATTGGCACAAGCGTTCGTGAAGTCAGACGAGCCACTGATGAGATTCGCTCGCGTGAATATTCCCAAGCCGGTGTCTCACAGAGAGCGAACTCACCTGCTATTCGTGTAAATGATGTTTCGCATTCTTACGACGATAAAGTAGCTCTCAACAAAATCAATACCGCCATCCATCATGGTGAGATCGTCGCCATCATGGGGCGCAACGGAGCCGGAAAGAGCACACTGCTTCATTCCATCGTTGGCTTGCACTCACCAAATAAAGGTGAAATCACAGTTAATGGCCAAGATCCCACACACCTCAAAGGCGCAGCTCGCAGACAAGCAATTGGTTATGTTCCGCAAGAACCTAGCGATCTGCTCTTTGCATCCAGCGTTGAAGAGGAATGCACTCTCGCAGATCAGGGTAATGAATTAGCCACGGGATCAACCGCTGCGCTACTGAATCGTCTTGTTCCTGGGATCACTACCCACGCTCATCCCAACGACCTTTCAGAGGGACAGCGGTTAGCTTTAGTTCTCAGCATTGTTCTTGCTGCAAGCCCTGATGTTTTAGTCCTTGATGAACCTACTCGAGGCTTGGATTACCACGCAAAGGCGCTCTTTGGATTAGCGCTCAAGGAGTATGCAACACAATTCAATAGACCTGTATTACTCGCAACCCACGATGTGGAACTCGTTGCAGAACTTGCTGATCGAGTCCTCTTTCTTGCAGAAGGTGACATAGTCGCCGATGGCACAACCCTAGAAGTCCTTCTCTCATCTCCTGCCTTTGCGCCACAAGTAGCAAAGATTATGTCTCCTAAGCCGTGGTTGACTGTGAGCGATGTTGTGCAAGCTTTGGGAGATGTCTCGTGAAGACTGCAGGTATTTTCACCTTTAAAGGTGCATCACTGGTAGCGCTGCTGGCCACAAGTGCTATCAGTGCACTCGGCTTTATCTGGCCATTTCTCATCAGTGAGAAACAAGGCCACCCGCAATGGATCTTCTTGCTAGCAGCTCCCTGTGCACTTTTGCTTCTGATGATCAGCGTCAGCAATAAGGAATTAGATAGCAAATCAATTGCACTACTAGCAGTGCTCTCTGCACTGATTGCAGCGCTGCGCCCTATGGGGACGGGTGCTGTGGGAATCGAACCGATGTGGTTTGTGCTTATTCTCTCTGCGCGAGTATTTGGTCCATCCTTTGGATTTCTCCTGGGAACTATTTCGATGTTTCTCTCTGCAATTCTCACAGGCGGATTAGGTCCCTGGGTTGCTTATCAATCATCTGCAGCCGGCTGGATTGGTCTTGGAGTAGCTCTCATTCCAAGAAATGTGCGAGGCAAGGCAGAGATTCTTGCACTGGCACTCTATGGAATCATCGCAGCTGCATTCTTTGGCATAGCAATGGATCTGCAATTTTGGCCATGGACTCTGGGAGCTGATACTCAACTTTCCTATGTTGCAGGAGCTGCACTCTCAACAAATTTCTCGAACTTCATTTCTTACCATTTCTTATCAGCTATGGCCTGGGATATTCCGCGAGCGATATTTACCGCATCCCTCATAGTGGTTACCGCGAAACCAGTTCTTCACACCTTGCGCAGAGCCCACACCCGCGCAGCATTTATGACACCGATTGAATTTATCGAACGTGTGAAGGCATAAAAGGTAGAGAGTTAATCGTCGCTGATGATTCGCGGCCGCGAACATCGATTGTGACAACATCGCCCACTGCATACTGTGGTTCGATCAGTGCCAGCGCAATGCCTACCTTGAGAGAAGGCGAGAATGTTCCACTTGTGACGATGCCAATCTCCGCGCCTTCAGCATTTTTAATAGCCATTCCAGCACGAGGAATTCCACGATCATTAGATTTCAGCGCCTTCAGAGTGCGCACAAGGCCAGCCTCTCGCTGAGATTTCAAGACATCGGATCCCCTAAAAGATTCCTTATTCCATCCAATAGCCCATCCAGCACTTGCCTGCACTGGTGAAATTTCCAGTGAGAGTTCGTGGCCATGAAGTGGGTATCCCATTTCAGTGCGCAGAGTGTCACGTGCTCCCAGGCCACAGATAGCTCCATCAAATGGCTTCATCGCTGCAACCAGAGCATCCCACACAACCGGTGCATCGCTCCAGGTTGGGACCAACTCGTAACCATGTTCTCCTGTGTATCCGGTGCGACAGAGAATCACATCGCAGCCTGCAATAGAGACATGAGCAAATGCCATGTAATCCATTGTGGGATCGATACCAAAGCTCTTCACAACATCAACGGCTCGAGGGCCTTGTAGTGCAAGCACGGCAAAGCTCTCATGAAGATTGGTCACCGCAATTGCATCAGGTGAGTTCTCCTTCAGAACCCGAACAACATCTGTTGTATTTGATGCATTGGGAATCAAGAAAAAATCTGAATCAGAGTTGCGATAGGCAATCAGATCATCAACAACCCCACCATCGGGGTTACAGAGCAAGGTGTACTGCGCCTTGCTATCGACGATGCGACTCAAATCGTTAGTGAACATGGAATTGAGAAATTCGAGTGCGCCTTCACCCTTCACACTTGCCTTACCGAGGTGAGAGACATCGAAAAGACCCACTCGTTCGCGGACAGCGGTATGTTCAGCGAGAACGCCTGATCCCGGATACTCGATAGGCATCAGCCAGCCACCAAAATCGGCCATCTTCGCCTGTAAGTCGAGATGTTTCTGATGCAAAGGTGAGTTTTTCACAACGACAACTTACACTTACGACCTCGCATCTGCTGAGTATCAGCAGAGTGATATCTAGAGGAGTCGCCATGACCACAATCCGCCTTTCAGACGGAATTGTTAAAGATGATGTCTTAGTCGTTGGTTTGGCATCTAAAAACTCCAAGTCCTCTAAGGCCGGAGCGACATCTCTGCAGATTGAATCAGGTGATATCGCCCTCGATACCAAAACTCTCATGCAGGCGCTTACAGATTTAGGTGCGACAGGAAAAGCAGATGAGGTCATTAAGCTTCCGGGTACCTCCACACGACTCATAGTCTTCACAGGTCTAGGCAAAGCAAGTGCAAGCTATGACCATGAAGTTCTTCGTCGCGCAGCAGGTGCTGCAGCTCGTGCGCTAGCGGGAAATTCCAGCGCAACTTTCTCACTTCCAGCCAAGTCCATTTCTGGCATCAGAGGTGTGGCAGAAGGTGCAGCACTTGGCTCATACCTCTTTGATCAATTTAGAGGATCAACTAAGAGCGTCCAGAAGTCTCCCTTGAAATCAATCACTGTCCATACGGATTTAGCTTCACAAGCAAGTGCGAAATCAACTGCAAAATCTGCTGAAGTGATCGCAACCTATACAAATCTTGTACGTGATTTGATTAATACTCCCCCAAGTCACTTAACACCTGAGACTTTCTGCAAAGCCATTAACGATGCGGTGAAGAAGGCAGGTGGCACAGCAACTGGCCTCAAGGTCTCTGTCATGACAGATGCCCAATTAAAGTCAAAGGGTTACGGTGGCATTACTGGAGTGGGTCAAGGGTCAGTAAATCCTCCACGTCTTCTCAACATTTCATACACACCCAAGGGCGCCAAGGCTAAGAAGAAATATGCCTTCGTTGGTAAGGGAATCACATTTGATTCTGGCGGTCTTGCACTCAAGCCTGCCAAGGGCATGGAGGCGATGAAGTCAGATATGAGCGGCGCTGCAGCTGTCTGTGCTGCAACCATCGCGATTGCTCTACTCAAGCTTCCTGTTGCTATCGAAACATGGGCGCCTTTGGCAGAGAACATGATCAGCGATACTGCAACTCGCCCTAGTGATGTCATCACTATCTACGGTGGCAAGACTGTTGAAGTTCTTAACCCAGATGCAGAAGGACGTCTCGTTCTTGCTGACGCACTAGTACGAGCACAAGAGACTAAAGATCTTGATGGAATCATCGATGTTGCAACACTCACCGGTGCACAAGTTGTTGCTCTCGGAACTCGCACCAGTGCGGTCATGACAAATAATGAAGAATTCTCATCTCACTTCTTGGATGTGACAAAGGAGACAGGTGAAGCTTTCTGGCCGATGCCACTGCCTGTTGAATTGCGAGCGTCCCTTGATTCACCTGTTGCAGATCTTGCCAATATCGGTGAACGCATGGGCGGAATGCTCGTTGCTGGCTTATTCCTGAAGGATTTTGTCGCAGATGAACTCCCATGGCTACATCTTGATATCGCAGGTCCTGCCTATAACGAGGGCCAGCCCCACGGATACACCCCAGTGGGTGGAACGGGCATCGCTCTTCGCTCCTTGGTCCAACTCGCTATATCTGCCAGCTCCTAAGGCGCGTTATGCAATCGCCTACCTAGGCTGGCAAGATAGGGGGCGCTAGAGCTTAAAGAATGAGGGAGTGTGTTGGTGGCAAATTTTGATCTCGTAGTTCTCGGTGGCGGTAGTGGTGGATACGCAGCAGCCCTTCGCGCTTCACAGCTCGGGCTCTCCGTAGCTCTCATCGAGAAAGATAAGGTCGGCGGAACTTGCCTGCATCGCGGATGCATTCCAACTAAGGCCCTACTCCACGCAGGTGAAGTCGCAGATAGCGCACGCGATTCATCCCATTTCGGAGTCAATGCAACTTTCAACTCCATCGATATGACCGGAGTCAACTCCTATAAAGATGGCGTCATCGCTGGGCTGCATAAAGGATTGCAAGGTCTCGTTAAGTCTCGTGGCATCACATACGTAGAAGGTGTTGGGCGCCTCGTTTCCAATAACACAGTCGATGTCAATGGCACGGCCTATGTTGGAAAGAACATTGTTCTTGCAACTGGTTCCTACGCCCGCACATTGCCAGGACTCGATATTGATGGCGATCGCGTTATTACATCTGATCACGGTACCTCTCTGAACTATGTTCCCAAGAGCGTCATTGTTTTAGGTGGCGGCGTTATCGGATGTGAATTCGCATCTGTCTGGAAATCATTTGGTTCAGAAGTCACCATCATTGAAGGCCTTCCACATCTGATCGCTCTTGAAGATGAGTCATCGAGTAAGTTGCTTGAGCGCGCATATCGCAAGCGCGGAATTAACTTTGAGCTGGGTGTTCGCTTTAAATCTCATAAAGTCGATAAGAAGGGCGTTACAGTCACTCTCGAAGATGGCCGCGAATTCACAGCAGATCTGCTTCTTGTTTCAGTCGGACGTGGCCCTGTTACCGATGGCGTTGGATACCAAGAAGTGGGTATCGCAATGGATCGCGGATACATCACTG
>Ga0315905_10000147_pt1 | contig 75023 bp, 106 predicted proteins | sample LakEriMetagenome_5_FD_203522 | JGI IMG/M metagenome (GOLD analysis project Ga0315905, IMG submission 203522) | Freshwater fungal communities from buoy surface, Lake Erie, Ohio, United States - Buoy 4 MA121 | ecosystem: Environmental > Aquatic > Freshwater > Lake | place: USA: Lake Erie, Ohio...
TCTAGCTGTGCTATCCAATATTGTGTATCTTCTCTTGCCCAATACTTTGTCATACTCTAAAACTTTCCCCACATCCACATTTATCACGTTCATTAGGATTGCGAAATTCAAATCCCTCATTGAGCCCATTACGAGTCCAATCAACAATAAGTCCATTTAAATATGGGAGTGATTTGGCATCAACTAGTACTACAAAGTCTAGTTGAGCATAGTTAGTAACTCCTTCTTCAGGAGTGTAACTATCAACGTATTCTAACGTATAAGCTAGACCACTACAGCCTGTGGTTTTAACTCCTAACCGTATTCCTACACCACGTCCACGTTGAGTTAATAAACGTTTGATCTTTTTACTTGCTGTGTCGGTTACGGTAATCATTTACGGCTGCTTTGATGGCATCTTCAGCCAATATGCTACAATGTATTTTAACTGGGGGTAAGGCTAATTCTTCGGCGATTTCGGAGTTTTTAATTGATCCTGCTTCGTCGAGAGTTTTTCCTTTGACCCATTCTGTAATGAGGCTCGAGCTTGCGATAGCCGATCCGCAGCCATACGTTTTAAAACGTGCATCTGTAATAATACCTGTATCATCATCTACCTTTATTTGTAGTTTCATCAGGTCTCCGCACGCCGGAGCTCCCACTAATCCTGTACCTACATTTTCTTCGTCTTTAGAAAAACTTCCCGCATTTCTAGGATTTTCATAATGATCTAAAACTTTTGCGCTATAGGCCATAATGACCTCCTGTAATTAATTTTACCACTTCGACAGTTTGATAACTATCCCACTTTTTTCTATTCTCTTCACCTTTAATAAATTGTATATTCTTTTTACTACCGAGTACAGAGGGATCTATACCTAACTCAAAACCTTGTCTGTGCGGAATAATATGATCAATTTGCCAACTGTCTTTATACTTACCTGTTTTCGGAACCCATTCACCGGCTTCTTTCATTTCTTTAAGAGTCCTGTATGTGTGATACCGAACTTTACTACGATATAGTTTGAGAGGTTCTGTAATTGGATTCTTTGGACGCAGATTGTTTAATTTACCATCCTTGTTAGGATTATTAGTAATAAAACGATGCCGGGCTATTTCATTGGTGCCGCCTTTGTTCCATCCCCACCCCTTGCTAAGTCCAACGGTATTTTGTTTTGCTTTTTGTTCTTCTGTAAGTTTAATACCTTTATTCCAAGGATCATACTCTCCCCTATTGAGAGGATTTTTACATTTTTGCGAACAATAATCTAAAAATCTAGGTCTAGTTATAAAACTAGATTCACAAAAAAGGCACACCTTACTTAACCCATACTTGTTTTTCATACAAGTATTTATCTAGGCGTGCCCGTTAGTGTGTTTTGTCTGAGTAGGCCATTATTTCTTTTTCTTAAGAACTCTGCGAGCAGTAGCTTTTACTGAACGCGGATGATGTGCTTTAAATTTTGCCATGTTATGTTCCTTATTGTGTGCAAGTTCTTTCTCGATAGATCTGTCCATCGGATTTTTGAATTTCCGTCCACTCAGTGCAAACTGTTTGACGTTGAATGATCACTGACTGAGGTTGCTGTACAATCACAGGGGGTTGAGGTTGCTGATTCTCTTTGGCAATAGCAGCGCCGACTACACCGCCAATAACCAACGGTGCTATCCAGTAACCAAAACCTGGTCCTGCATGACGGTAGCCATGATGTCTCCAGTGATGATTATGTTGAGCAAATGCTGTAGCACTAACAGTTAGTAAAAGAACAGTTAAAAGTTTTTTCATATTATACCCCTTGTAAGTATATAACGTATTTACCTGGGGTTTTGTTGACAGGTTACTTACCTGCAGATTCTTTTCGAGCGTTCTTAACGGCTGTTACATCGTTACGAACTTCTTTACATAGTTTGGCAAGTTCTTGTAAGTGTTTACGTACACGAGTACCTGCGGCACCTACTTCTTTGTCGTAGAATTTTTCGAAGTCTCCTTCCATTGATTCTACTAATTTTGCGAAATCTTGAAATCTATTTGCTGACATATTTGTCTCCTTTGTTATATAGTTATTACCAGTGGCGAATTGTGTTTGCAATAATGAAACAACAAGTTACCACGTGTATGATTACCCAGAATGTCTTTAAGAACAATGCTATACGTGCTTCTCTTAAAGTAAGTATAGGTGTGTCCGGACGATCTTCATCAGTTTGCCCCATTAAATGACCAGTTGCTCTCGCCCAAATTTTCTCTAAACTGTTCATACTGGACTAACTTGTTCTTCTAACCAAACTTTGCAGTCTGGCCAATTACGATAAATGTGTGCCTTGCCGCCAGCACTTATCCATTCTTCACAGTTGCTAGTGCGGTCGTCAATTAGAATATCCTCTGGACTAGAGCAATGACGGTATTTGTCGTAACTAAATGGTCCAAAAAATACAGGGATATTAGGAAAGTGTTCATTAGCCCACCATACTTTATCTTGTGCCGCCCAGGGCATACTATAATCATGCGGTAGTGCTGTTAAAAAATATACACCACATCCTGTTTTAGCGTGATGTGTCCTGCACCAGTTTACCAAATCATGTGCGCCTTCTTTCAAAGGTAATGTTCGATAAAATCGTTTATTGTCTTTAAGTCTAACCCAATCTTGATCTGGAATACGTTGTCCATATTCCCAATTGCGTTTAACAATACTGCGGGCATGTTGCATCCAATCGGCTACAACATCATCCATATCTAAAAATATATTCATGTGTGTATTTTACAATTTTTTTATTGGCAGGTCAAGTCAATTGACAAATACATTTCCGCTGCCAGACGCTGGGTGGCCACAAGTTGCAGTATCACCTGCACGACAGGTAGCGATATTGTTTGTAAAAACATTTCCCGAACCTACTGCCATTACCGGAGAAGAGTGAGGGGCCTTGCCGTGACCGGCGACGGCATCTCCCTTTCGAGCTACTGGCTTATTATTAGCAAACACATTGCCTGATCCCTGTATAATCCCGCCACCTGCAACGTCTGTTCCTGCATCTCGTGATATACCTGGCATTTTAGAATTCTCTCGGAACGTTGGATCTAATTAGTTGAGCAAGTCTAGTAGCTTCTGTTATTGCAGCCGTTATCTGGCTTTCAGATGCAGCCTCTGCTGAGTCTAAAATCTTTGCTTGTTCAATCAATAATCGATATAGTGTAATCATACCAAACACATCATATGCACCAATGATATGAATTCCAGGGCCTTCACCAAGTTGACGTAGTTTATTTTGATGAGATTCAATACTAGTTATTGCGCCGGCAATCGTTGTAGTTTGCGAAGCTACTATTGTAGTTTGGGCAGCAATAGTTTCTAATGCTGTTGCAATTCTTCCTAACTCTGGTGTATAATCTTTACCGGTAAGGGTGCCGCCGCCTGCTCCGTCTAATGTTCCAATAGTGTAATTTGATGACATTTCTAACCCCTAAACTAGTATTTAAGCTAGAGCAATGCCGGTAGTTGACTCAAGGAACTGTTTGGCAAATGCTTCATCTGTAGCTTCTGCTACTGTTACTGTTGTTTTTAACAAACGAACATCTGTGTTAGGACTAACTGTAAACAAGTATGGCATTAGTCCTGGACCTTTTTGTCCCATCCCGATGACCATTGGCTTACTGAGTTTATAGTAAGAATCTGTCTCTTCTGCTAGTTTTGCTACAATCTCTTCACCACTTGTAAGTTTAAGAGTAATTACTTCGCCTGCTGATACGCCTTTTGAAATGAACATGTTATACCTTTTCTAAATGTTGTTTAAGTTCTGTAAATCCACCAATCAGTTGTTCGCCGATAAAAATCTGCGGAACTGTTCGTGCTGTTGGAACAGCTTCCAATAGTTCTTCTTTAGTGTAGCCGTCTCCGATTTTCTTCTCTTCAAACGGAATACCACGTTGTGTTAATAATGCCTTTGCTTGATCGCAATAGGGGCAGTGGTACTTAGACCATACTGTTGCTTTCATTTTTCTTTCCTTATAATGCTGGTAGTGCGTCGTAGTCGATACCTTCACCCATAACTCCAATTACATAGTTAGTACTTTCTGATTCTTGTAATGCAGTTTGTTTTTTACTTGTATCACTGTGTTTATTAAACCATGGGATAGGAGTCGATCTTGGTGCAGGATTGTTATATTTGATACCAATTTGTTTAAGTGCATCAACTGCGGTATAGTCTACAAAGTCACGTAGAATATTAGCGTTCAATCCGATAACTGGCCCTAACTTAAACAAATAGGTCGCCCACTCTTTTTCTTCACGTATAACGTCCATGTAAAGTTGATAGACTTCAGCTTGACATTCATCTCTAGCTTCTGCAAAGCGTGGATCTTCTTTAACCACTTGATTGATCAGATAAGCAGTCCAACCTTTGTGCAGTAGTTCGTCTTGCAAGATTAGGCTGATAATGTTGCCATTGCCAATAAAGATTTTGTTTTCAACCATAGCCAAACTTGTAGCAAAGCTAACCATGAAGCGGAACGCTTCTAGCGCATAGCTAGCATGTAGTGCCATATAGATTGCTTTGATATGTTCTTTCTCATTAACTGATCCATCCATTTCTTTCATGCAGTTAATTCTATGCAAACGATCATAGTAATCACCTACACTTGATGCCATCTCAACAATCTCTTTAGTGTCATGGATAGTATTGAATACATCCTTAGGCACATTGTAAATGTTACGAATGATATGACTGTAACTACGACTGTGAATGTTAGTTTCAAAGAATGTCCAGTTGTAGATCAATGCTTCTAGTTCCGGTAATGAACATACAGGAGTAAACACTTGGCTTGGAGCTCGACCTTGTAAACTATCTAGTGCAGTTTGGCGCAGTAAATTGCTGGTAAAGATATGTTTCACCGCATCACTTGCATCTTTAAAGTCGTTGGCATCTTTGCTTAGACTAATTTCCTCAGGCACCCAAAAGAATCCTCGTGCAGTTGTTTCAAAGTCTGCAATCTTCTTATACTTGACTTCTTCAAAACGTTGTATAGTTACAGGTCCGGATGGATCTAAAAACATCTTACGATTAAGATAGTCTGTCTTTGTGGTTAGGTTGTATTGTTGTTTGCTCATAGTTTGCATGCCTCGCAGTCTTCGTCTTCGATTAATTCTCTTTCGTTATGAAATCCATTGTAGTGTACTTCAGGTGTTAATTCTGCTTGTTGTTTGCTGCCAGCTTTGTTAATCAAACTGTAGTAGAATGTCTTCAGACCCCACATGTGGGCTTGCATCAAGTTCTTGGCAATCAATGTAGTTGGCACTTTACGATCTGCAAAGTGTGCCGGATTGTAAAATGTATTTGTTGAAATACTTTGATCAACATAGGCTGCTAATACTGCCGCAGTTTTAATGTAACCGCTGCAATCTTTCTGTTCCCACATGAGTTGATACTTGTTCTTCAACTTATGATACTCAGGAACAACCTGTGTAAATGATCCAGCTTTGCTTTCTTTAGTACTAATCAAACTCATAGGTAGCTCAATTCCATTAGTGCTGTTTATAACAACACTACTGCTTTCGACTGGTGCAATAGCCATTAATGTAGCATTGCGAACACCGTACTGTTTCATGTTAGTACGAAGTGTTTCCCAATCAAGCTCTGGGGCAAAGTCTGCTAATTCGTTAACACCCTCTGCTCGTAATTCCCAAGGGAATATGCCTTGACCGTATCTTGTTTTTTCACTGTGTGTACACGAACCTCTTTCTTTAGCAAGTTCAACGCTAGCCTCTGTTAAGTAGTAGGCTTGATGTTCCATCCACGTCTTAACTTCAGCCAAGGAGTCTCGTTCTCCGTATTTGAAACTGCGTTTGGCGTGCCAGTAGGCAAGGTTGGTGACTCCGATTCCCAAAGGTTGGATTTCGTCGTTGGATAGTTTAGACTGGATGGAAAGAAAGTCTTGATAGTCAAGAATGTTACACAGGCTACGCTGAAGTATACGACAAGCACGGCGCATGTCTTCTGGGTTACGGAACGCACCCCAATTGATTGAGCCCAATGTGCATAGTGCGATACGACCATCGCTGTCATCCAAACGTTTAAAGGATTTAGTAGGTAAAAGTATTTCACAGCAAAGATTACTCTGGTAAATGGTATGATACTCGGGATCAAAAGGTCCTTGTTTCATCACGTTGTCAATGAACACTAAGTAGATACGTCCTGTATCAGTGCGTTCTTTAAGAATGCCACTCTTGAACACTTCTTCAGCCGACATAGTTTTTGTACGCAGACCCGGAGTGTTCTCATACTTAACATATAGCTCTTCAAAACGTTTTGTATTTTGATAGAACGCTTCATACAAGTCCGGCACTTCGTTAGGATCAAAGAAAGTTATGTCTTCTTTGTTTTTAAATCGTCTCCAGAAGAAGGCACTAAGCACAACCCCATAATCCATATGACGGACTCGGGTTTCGTCGGTTCCTTGGTTGTTCTTAAGTACAATAAGATCATCAAACTGATGATGCCAAATAGGATAAAAAACAGTAGCACTTGCATTACGAATGCCTCCTTGACTGCAACTTCTTAAGTCGCCAAACCATTTCTTTAAGAATGGTATCATACCTGTGTGCATAATCTCACCACCTCTGATGGGACTACCTAATGGACGTAATCGTCCAATCTCTAAACCAATGCCAGCACGTTTGCTGGCATACTTGGCCATCATTTCACCTGAAGCGAAAATACTATCCAAGTCATCATCACTGCGAATAAGTACGCACGAACTGAATTGTTTAGTAGGGGTACCGAGACCAGCAAGGACAGGGGTAGCAAGAGTAAATAGACCATCAGATGCTGCATTATAATACTCCTTTATATAACGCATACGTGCGCTATTTGGTTCTTCTTTATGGAAGACTGTTGCGGCAGCAATCATATATCTAATCTGCGGTGTCTCATAAGTTTGTTTAGTACTGCGATTTTTAACTAGATACTTTTCAATTAACTGTTCAATGGCTGCATAGCTATACTGCTCGTCTTTGTCATGCTCGAGCATGTCATTCATCTTGTTCCAGTCTTCTTCCGTGTACCATTCTAATAACTCTGCTGTATATAAACCAGTAGCCACATTAGTTTTTACAACATCGTAGAGATTTGGTACGTCATAACTGCCGTAGACATCTTTACGTAACATACTGAGTCGTTGTTTGCCAGCTACATATTGATAATTTGTGTGTCCAATATCTGGATTAGATTCAACGTCAATTAAATTAACAATAGCACGTAAAGTAATTTCGTCAATTTCTTTAGTTGTGATGCCATCGTAGAAATGAGGTTGTGCTTTAATCTCTATCATTGATTGACTAACATCAGCAATGCCGCTACACACCTTTGCAACTTGTGACTGCCACTTTTCAATTGTTAGTTGTTCTTTTTTACCGTTTCTTTTTATTACTGTGATCTGTGACATATTTCTTATTCTTTACAAGTTGATTAGCATATTGGAAACGTATTTAGTGCAAAGGTTTCATTGCATATATCTTTTGTATTTTTAACGTTTTGGGTAACTCTTCTACGCTGGCCCATTCTTCTTCAATATACCCATATACTTTATCATCTACGAATAACAAATAATACACTGTTTTATTGACTGTGTCAAGAGCAACATTTATCTTCGGCTGACAAAATTTAAAACGCTCAGTTAATTGGAGAGTATAACATATACCAAGAATGATATTGAACTCACAGTATTCATTTTCATCTATGAGTTCCCAAGGAGTAGGCCAAGTGATTGAGCTATAGGGGTCTGTATAAAATTTGACTCTGGGTAGTTTTAGAAAGTATGAAGACACATCTCGCAATGGATCATTAGACTTTTCTAAATGTTCTCTCAGTTTAATCCAAGAGGCGAATCGAACGTGTTGTTGTCTGTCAGCTATTAGCATTAGCTAATTGTTGAATATGCGTAAGTCAATAGCGTAGTACCGACTGTATTGCCATTAATATATTGAACTTCAACACAACCATTTAATATAACTGCAGAAAATATTACTCTAGTGTCGTGGCCGGCAAAGCCAACATACTCGTAGTCGTCTACAAGTTGAAGTGTTAGGTTAGTACCATCAACGGCAACATTTAGCGTACCTTTTCTCATCTGAGTATATGCAGATGATTTTAAAGTATATTCTATTTTAAATCCGGTATCACCTGAGAACGGAATTCTAAATGCAGTATATGCGGGGGAGTTTTGAGGAGTATTTAATGCTACAGTATTAACTTCACTGTTAACAACAAATGCCTTACCTTCGACTTCGTTTAGGTATGTAGCACCCCAGTTAGTATTACCTTCTTCTGTTGCTAGCTCAAGTTGTCTATCAAAGTTATCTTGTAGAGATGTATTACCTTTTACAGTAAATTTAATTTGACTGTAGTCATTATTGCCATTTCCGCTGCCGTCATTACCAACATTGACAAAAGTATTGCCACGAGATTTGTTACCATAGCCGTTATCAATTATAATACCGTGACGCTCAATGTTATAGAAATAACAGTTTTCAATTATGTTCTTTCTTGGACCAAACTGTTCGCCAAAGACTGTTGGCGGTGGTATTAATGAAGTTCCAACTCCAAACTCGAAACCATATCTACTGTTTAAGAATTCACAATCGACCCATGTGTTATTAAAAATATCGTGTTTAGAAAATACAGCATCTTTAAATCCATCGCAGGTTACTCGAATAAATTTATTACGCTGACAGGTTACAATTGAGCTAAGTGCATACATACCGATACCATACCCACCACTAAGGAATGTTGAGTCGCCTGCCGAGTCACCGTAACTACCTGTTAGTTCAATATCTTCAAACACACTGTCTCTTACACAATCTAATTGTATAGCCTGCACATCAGGTTCATTAGTGTTAAGCGTAAATCCTTTTAGCACACAGAACTTTGGTTGTATGTTGTATTCCGTAGTTTCGCCAGAATCGCCAGTGCTCGATAATACTTTGTTTGTTGGGGTTGATGTATCATCAACAAATGCAAATGCTGTGCCCACAGGACCAGTAAAATTAAAAATAGTTTTTTGTTTGCCTGCACCTAGAATAGTTGCATAACTTGGAATATAGATAGTGGTTGAAAATTCATATACACCAGGAGCAAATTCTAAAGTAACTCTGTCACCTGCACCGTTAACTGTATTAGTAATAAACAAATTGTCAATAGCACGTTGTATTGCCGTTGCTTGATCGCCAGCATTAGGAAGAATACCATATGAAGCACTGGTTACACGCTCGTCTAATCTTTCTTGTAGTGTTCGGGTAATAGGATAGTTTGGATCCTGGCCTGTTTGAATAAGCGCAGAGTCAGACTTATAAACATACTGTCCAACAAGATCTAATAGATTATCTGCGTCAGTAAGAATCTTAGTATTACCAACTGCAGGTGACCCTTCGCTGATAGCGCCATTACCGATATATAATTCTTGAGTATCGATTGCCCAGGCCATTTCTCCGCTGGCTAACTGTGGAATACCAGTACCGGCGTTTTTTTGTCCTCTTCGAATTTGAATGCGTGAAATTTGCACAACAGCCATAAATGTCCCCGTTTTAGATATTTATCCGTAGTTCAAATGCAAAAGCCCTAGCGGAACTAGGGCTTTGTGTAAGTTAGCTATTATTAAGGTACTGTGAAACCAGTTGCGCTTGCGGCTGCTGTAACTACTGTGCCACTAGCATCAATATCATTAGGCCCAATAACTCCCACAGTGTAAGTGTTTGAACTACGAGTCCATCCGCCACCAATTTGTCTAATTCTGTGTTGTAGATCTTCAGATGAGCTGTTTACATCCATAACAATATAGATCAATCCAGTGGAAGCATTTACAACATAGTAAGCCATAGGATTAATTTCTTTGATAATCTGCTCAACTGTTTCATCGATTGCATCATCTTCAACACGTAAATCAACGTTAGCAGATGCTGCGGTTTTTACCTGTACTTTATATAATTTTGCATTTAATTCTTGGTGTGTTGCTACTGTAGCAACCATACCGTTAACTCTTGTTACATCTACTCCGTAGGCCATAACTATTCTCCATTTAGTTTATTTATCAGATTATTTTGTAGTATTGCTCTACACGCTTGCACCACTCTTCTGTCCAGTAGTCAAAATCTTTGGGTTCCAGGGTAAATTCCTGATATTCAAAGTCCTTGCTACACATAAGAATAACACCTTTGCGTATGTTTGTACCGTGTACTTCGTTGTGTGCTAGGGCATAGGCTGTTAGCTGTAGAAAATAATCACTAATATATTCTAGTTTCTTAGGCTTGTTAGTCTGTTTAAAGTCTAGGATACTTTCGTCACCATTGTGTACGCCCACACAGTCAGTAGTACCCGCATATAGTTCTGGAAAGTACAAGGGTACTTCTGATCCCCACACTTCACTTACATTCTTCATACCTTCTGCAATCACAATCTTAGCCATCTTCTGACTTTGCTGTGCAAACGGGTTAGTTACAGCTTCGTTCATAGGCTCGCCCTTGACATAGTCCTCTAAGAACTTGTGCATACGTGTGCCACGATTAGCAGCCTCTGTAGTAATCTCTTGTGCTTTCTTTTCACCTACTGCTTTGCGCCAGTTGGCTAGTGCTATGCGACTTTCTTCTGGTTTAGTTTTATCCAGTACTGTCGTGACACTAGGGACTTTATGCCCTTGTGGTGTAGCGTATAAACGCTTACCAGAGCTTTCGTCCCTAGTTAGTTTTTCGTATTTAAATTTGTTTATTAGTAGGGTCATGATACATTATATAGTATCTTGACCTCTAGGTCAACCGGGTTGTTTGAGCGATTTAGCCGCTGCTCTACTTGCGGCGGCATTAATACCACTATTGCTCTTTGGCTCACCACGAGTAGCTTCGGGCTTCTCTTTGGTTTTCAATGTAATACCACGGCCATCAAACTGTTGCACTATATTCTTTAATTGGGGTAGACTGTCAAACTCAGCTTTAAACGTTTCATAGTCCATTTCTGTACCACTTACATTTTGTAACATGTTAGAAATTGCGCCCCAGCTGTATTGACCAGGAACGCCTTTTGAATCAGCGCGAGCTTTAAGTTGAAGAAGAATGCGGATTAAATTATCCGCACCTTCATTTACTTTTTTTTTGAACTTAGAATTGTGCCTAATCTGCGGCTGTATTCAATGCTTTCGCGTTTTGCACGGCCAGCTGCTTCTATGCCGCCTGCGCCTGCTTCAGCTGCTGAAAACTCGTCGCCTGATGGAAATTCTTCTGCACCCATTTCAGTTGGAGCAGCTTCTTCAGCGCCTGGCATTGCTGCTGGTGCACCTTGTGGGCCTTCTTCGCCTGTTAGGATTGCCACTGCCTGTGCTAATGTTGTGCGAGTTGTTTCTAATGTTGTGTATAATTCTTCTAATGCTGGTTTAACTTGACCAGAGAATTGTGTGCTAATGTCACTGCCTAATTCGTCTCTTATAGAGTCTACTAATTCTAACATGGTTTCTGATTTAAGACTTGCAGTGTCTTCTAACCAGCCTGTGACCTTGTCGACCATATCACGTGCGCTCATGATTAACGCAGCTTTTTCTTCTTCGCCTTCTGTTAGAGTTCTTTCAGAAAGAACACCACGTAGTACATCCATTGCTTCTTCTAATGATTCTTTCTTGGCCATTTTAGAAGCTGTAGCATGCATTACTTGCTCGCCTTTGTCGCCATAACGCTTTTTAAATTCGCCTGACTTCTTCTTCATGCCTTTGACAAACTTTTCTTTTTTGCCTTCTTCTTCAGGGCTTAGAGCTCTTTCAGAAATGGCCTGTGTAATAACATCAAGAAACATTCTATCCTTTTGATAGTCGTTGCTTTCGTACACAGCGTCATATTCTTTACTGCCTTCAAATGCGACAATTTTGTCTGTTACACGATCACGAGCAACTTGAAGTTGTTCTAGCGTGAAACTGTCTAGATTTAATTTGTAGCCAAATTTCTTGGCCATGCTTTCATTAAGCGTTTTACTTGTTTTTGGATGCGAAAGTTCTCTTATCTGCATTTTAGATTCCCTAAATGACTGTTAATTTTATTTATCAAAAGTTGGCCTTGAACATTCTCGAAAGCTCGTCTTTATATTTGGCTGCACGGTCTCGAGTTAGCTCAAACCGGCAAAGAAATAGGTCTCTACGTTCTAAATCTTTAGTAGTTTTCATGCGTTCTTCAAAAAACGCAGAATCTTTAGAATTATTCCAAAACGCTAGATCTAAATTCTTTACATCGTTATATCTGCCGAGTCTATTTTTATCATAAAACTTGGCTGCAAGTATAGCAGACGTTTTAGTTCTAAATGTATCTATTAGATCGTCAGTTTTTAAGTAACGTAAGTTCCATGTGCCTTGTTTACTTTGTTTGATTTTGTAATTGCCGTAAACAACACTCTTGTCAGCTAGTACAAGTAAGGGAATAGATTTTTTAAATTCATCCTCTAAAAACTTTTCTAACTTTTCTGCTTTTTCTTTAAAATTCATTTGCAATTACTCTAGGATTTGTGTCGCCTATCTTAATTACCAAACTCTTACGTATCAGGCTCTCAATTGTGAACTGATCATGTTCACTAAAACTATTCAACGGTCGTGAGTGTCTAAGCTCTTTAATTAGTTTCTTTTCGTCGTTCGACATGTAGATATCAAACTGTCCTAGAATCTCGTTTACTTTCATTATAGTCCTGCTAATCGTCTTAGTCTGTTTACTAATAACTTGCTAACTTCATCGTGGTCTTCGTCGCCGTGTATAGGACTACGACTGTCATTAGGAGGAGCCATCATGTCTTCTGTACTAACTACCGCTGTGCCTGTTTTGAGTTCGTTCGCGTCCGGAGTGTCCATAGACATCTTACCATCAGGTGTTGGCTTTAATGCAGTACTATCAACTTCCATCGATGAACCGTCTGGTTTAGTTAATGTTGCTTTCTTTGTAGCAGGATCAACTTTGGTAATCTTTCCCACTTCTGCGCCCATAGCTTCAGCCGTTGGCTCTGCACCTGTTTCATGTACTGATGCGTTCTTACCTTTGTTTTGTAATGAACGTGCTACTGCTTGCGCATGATTCTTACTGGCAAACACTTTCCAAGTACGTCCGTCAATTGCCACTGCATAGTTGTTGGTCTCGTGGGCTAATTCTTGCTCTAAGCCACGGTGATCACGTGGGCGATCAAATCCTGTTTCACTAGATCGTTTATCTCTGTCATATGCTGAAGAACTACCACGTTGACGATAGTGTGCTTCGTTAGTTTCTTCTAAAGGTTTCTGCGGAGCTAGTTTTTCTTTAGCTTTAGCATGATCATGTGTAGGGTTGTTAGGTTTTTTGTTATACTTAACAGCCTTTACCCCTTTTTTAAATTCGCTAATAATTTCGTTGCGTTTCATCGTTTGTTCTCCAGGCTAAGCCTTCTATCTTCTAAATCGTATATATGTTGTCTAAGTCTGTCAATATGACCTTGTGCTCTTAAAACTTTAAATGCTATATTTTCTACGGAAAATTCACCTTCACGTTCTAAACCTGACTTGCGTAACTTGCTTATTGCATCTTTTATAGCATTAGTTTCTGCAAGGTCTGTTGATCTTAGTGCTCTCTTAATCTTATTTAAGTAATTTGTTACTTTGAGATTTACATCATTGTCATTAATAGTTACTCGTTGTACCTTAGGTTCTGACAACCACTTGTCGTTTAATATAGAATATATACCAGCTGAGTGGTGAGTGTCTGTGCTAGGTTGGACATATAACTCTACATCAATATTTTGTATTTTTATGTTGTGATTATAATTATATTGATTTTTCTTTGCATCGAACAAGGGTCGTAAATGCATTTCGGCTGCTCTAGGAATATCCACAACTAGGTGTAGATCTAAATCACTATGTTCGGTATATGTGTAGGCAGCATTACTTCCGGATATAGTAATGTCTTTTAATTTGATGCTGGGTATGTTTATAAAGTTTATAAAATGCTGTACAATCAGCATGAGCTTGTAGCGAACTTTAGAATTTAATTTTTTACCTTGAAAAAGTTTTGGATTCAATTCGTTGTGAAATTGAATTGCTTGATCTACTATGCCTTCTTGGAACTCTTTCAAATACATACATTACTTTAATAAATTTATAACTAGATCAGTGTGAGCACTGATCCAACTTACTACCACTGCACCGCCAGCAATCATGTACAGCCACTTTTGTTTCCATTTTTCTAAGTCTGAAATCTTAGTTGCAAGCTCGGCATGCTGATCGCAAGATGCTGAATACATTTGATCTAGCTTACCTAACAAACTATCCCTAGTTTGGTCCAAGCAATCATGCATTTCTTTGACATCCTCTTTAAGGTTGTCCATCTTTTCGTTTAAATTCTCTACCTTGGTTTCAACTATACCAAGTCGTTCTACTGTAGTGGCCATTTAGGCTGATTCCTTTTATGTTAAGTCAAGTTCCCGACGGGACATGTGCCTAAGTGTTCTGAATGCCTGGTGTGCCTATAGTATTATATTTATTGTTTAAAATCAAAAATAATATTTGTCCCTAGCTTAAACATAGGTTTATCAAACTTGGCAGTTTCAGTTAAACCAGTGATAAAGGGTACATATTCAAAACTATCTTTGAGCCTATACAGTTGATCGCCATTCTTTTCAAATAGCTCTTCAATTTCCATGTGCCATTCAAAATGCCAGCACTTTTGATCACCTGCACCAAATATGTCTGCAGGTATTATTTGTGGAGGTTTTTCGTAGTAAACATTACCACTTAATCCTATAGTTTGGATTACGGTATCAAAGTTCTGTTGCTGTAGTCTTTCCAAATCGTTACGCGATCTGTATTGTCCTGTAGCAGTAATATCAACAAGTGTGTATAGGCTATAAATCATCTCAGTTATTTAACAGCCGTAAAAAAAGCCCCGCATAAAAGCGAGGCTCCCTTCCCATCCCGGGGAAATATTACATACCAAACAAGTCTGTTGGCGCTGTAACTGTTAGTGTACCACCTGCTGTGAATGTCCAAACACCTGAAGATGTACGTGAACCAGCACCGATAACACGACCAACACGGATTGCTAATGTGTCAATGTCTAGGCTGTGGTTGTCACCGTAAGTGATGATAGCTAAGCCATCGCTCTTAACCTGGAATACTGCTGAAGTTGTACCGATTTCGTCAGTAACTGGAGCTGCTGTAGATGCTGTTAAAGCAATAGCGCCGCCTGAACCGCTCAATACATACTTGAATACGGTGTGTTGAAATGTTTTTTGTACTGTACCTAACGCTACTGCGGTAGGGTTAACTTTTGTTTGTGTTGCCATAATATATCTCCTCGTTTATGACTGTCTACTCTCTGTAGACGACTTGCAACCTAGCAAGCCTTTGTACTATTATTTACCAAAGAGATAAAAAAACCCCTAGTTATGGGGGTTTTTGGCGAGTTAACTTTACTTCGGAGTCCAGCGTTTGCGGGGTACTAGTTTAACATTACCAAACTGTTTGCCAGCAGGAGCATAGCGTACACGGCCTTCGCCTTGTGTATCCCAGATTTCGCCCTGTCCTTGCTCTACTTGTGCAATCACTTGATCTTTAAGATCCATGATACGACCTACCAGTCCAAATATAGCTTCTAGTGCTGTGGCATATTGTTGTGCCAGATTCTCTATTTTAGACTGTTTAGGCTCGCTAACCTTACTGCTTTTTAGCCAAGCTAGGAAGTTCTGTGCGCTTAGGTTATCTAGCTGTTTAGCTTTAGCAGTTTGATTAACATAGGTATACAGGATATTCTTTAAATCACCTAGGCCAGTAGTACCTTGTAAGAATCCATCAATAGCAGCGGCATGTTGGCTTAGATACTGTTCTACACGATCAATGGCTGTAGTGTCAAGTGCAACAGGATTACTGTTATACACAGGACCTTGTACAATTAGTGCAGGGTTAGTGTTAAACATACTGAAGTCATCTATTGGTTGCTGATCACTGTCATCCATGCCAAACTCTGGAAAGTAAGCATGACCAACTACCATAACTTGTGCTCTGCTAATTTGTTGTCCTAGCGGGCTGTCTGCACGAACATGATAGGCCGTTTCACTTTTAGGATTAGGAGCAAAGGTATAAATGCCTTGCTTGTCTACAGGAGGACGTTTTAAGAACAGTCCATCTGCGTAGACAAATCCCACAAAGTCTTTTGGTGTTGCACGATCAAACAGCGGATATAAGTTAGCAAACTGTTGTGCAAATGCCTGTCTTGCTTTTACTTCTTCTGGACTTTTTGGCTTACCACTTTGATTGGCAATAAAATCAGCCACTGCCTCTGGACTGTCTGTCATTGCACCACGACTCCATCCATTGTGTCCTGCTAGTACTAATGGTCCACCTTTTTCTGCACGACCCCAATAGATCTGGGGATTACCATCCCATTTCATACGAATAGTTTTACTACCAGCTTCAGTAGTAATTTCTTTTAGGTGTTCCAATGCTTCCATAGTGCCCTTGCTACCGTGGAAGAACACTAAATCTTCTAAGTGATTAAAGGCACGACCTAGTTTCTTTTTAGCAGCTTCTTCAGCTTCTCTTAGAAATTCATTTGCTCTCATTAGCAGTTCCACTTTCTTAATGCCAGTGCTTTACGAGTAGGTTTGCCGTTAGGTTTCTTCATTGGTCCCTTGACTCCGCCCATTCTAGCACAGAATGATTTTCGGCGTTTTGCGGCCTTACTGCCTTTTTTAAGTTTACTAGGTTTTGTAGTTACTGCCATTTGTAGTTTGCTACCCGGATTCTCTCTACGATAACTGGCAACACCTTTGGCATTGAGTCCACCCTTTTTACTTTTACCTGCACTGCGGCGCCATGCGGCAGTTTCTAATAATTCGTTGTCATCAACACTGTCAAAGTCTTCCCAAATGACATCTGGATCAACTCCGTGTTCTTCGGCTAGTCGTTCAACTAGATCTTCAATAAGATCAAACTGTTCATCTAAGGTTAATTCTTCTTTAATCTTTTCGCAGTCATTTACACGCTTACCGGCATTTTTACCAGTGCCTGGTTTCGTACCAACCTTACGATGTCCAGGCCAGCACTTCTCTGGGCCTGCTACTGATTCTGTTAAAATTTCGTATATTTTCATGTTAGTCTATCCATAAAATTACGGAACCATTCGTTAGTTCCCACTGCGTGTTTAGGTTTGCGCTCTGCCCAATTCTTGTCTTGTTTAACATGTGCTAACAATGCCTGTGCTTGATCATCTGGTAGGCTGGACATGATAGCTTCTACTGAGTCAATGTTGTCACCAGTAGCATCTGGACCAATTAATACACGGGCAATATCATCCCAGTCATCTGCAACTAACTCACCTTTCTTGTTTTCAGGAGTACGGGCAAATAGTCCTTGCCAAGCTGAGTACATGTAGCCTTTGCTTTTTGCTAATTGTGCTAACATTAGTTGCTTGCCTACACCTTTGTATGTAGAACCTTTAGGAATCTTGTGCTGGTGATAGCGGCTAACTTTAGCCACATTAGGAATAGTTTCAAGATCAACTTGATAGAACTCATCACCTACTGGCAGGCGTACGAATACATTAACACCAGCTTGGCGCACTTGGAATCCACGATCTTGTACAAAGACAGCTAGGGCTTTACGTGCGTCTTTGTCATCATTTGTTTTAAACTTGGCTTTAACTTCGTCTAGGTCAACTTGCAGATCCATGTCACCACTCATTTCACCGGGTGTAGGAGTATGTGCGCTGCCAATGGCCACACTGTTTAATCCTAATGGGCCTAGAATAGCATCCATCTTGGCTTTCATTTCCGGAGCTAGTTTCTGGTCGAACTCTTTAGTGTCCGGAAATATTACATTCTTACTCATTGCCTTTGCTTTCCTGTATTTTTTTCATGCCACGTTTAAATTTAGCTGGCTCGCTAGTGCGGATAGCATTGATAAATCGTCGCTCTAATTCGGCTGCTGTTTCTAAATCGTAATTTTCTCGAATAAGCGTTAGCAAATTAATAGCAGATTCTATTAAATTACTGCCACGGCTTTCAATTACGCGATCTTTGTCACGACTAATGCCCAAATCGCTTATTTCTTGCAGAATCGACCTAGTACTTTTACGCATAAACCCTTAAATCCTTTTGTATATTTAACCTTTTTGCAAAGTAAAATAAAAATGTTGCAGTGCCAGGCAAAAAAGACTAAATATATTAGTAGAAACACTAATAGTGTAAACCATTAGTAACTACATACACTTACACTAAGATTATAACATGAAATACATATCAGAGCAAATGATTAGGATAATGGAACGTCTATCCGAAATGTTCCCAGGTTCTAGTTACCAAAGCCGCTTAGATGCGTATCTAAGCACCAAAGGCATTACCGATGCCGCACAGTTGGAAACTTACATCCGACAATTTAATTCTCAAAAGGAAGGATATTTATGAAAACAATTACAAACGCAATTTGGTCATTTTTACAAGCATTTGGGCAAGCCCGTGCTGCCGCAAGTCTTGCTCGTCAAGGCCGTATAGAAGAAGCTAAAGCTATATACGGAAACTAAAATGGAATTAGCAGCAATTCAGATTATAATATTTGGGTTAATAATTCTAGTGTATATGGCAGAGGAGTTTAATAAATGAACTTCCTAGATACATTAGTAATGTTGCTACGCTGGCGGCAAGAAGGGTGGGAAGTACATCCTTGCATTGATACTGAATTCAGCGGCTGGTTCTAAGCTGATAAATATTGGCATGAAATTAGTGTACATACACGGTGCCAATGCCACCAGCGAGAGCTTTAACTATATCAAAAGTAAACTAGGCGACGGGCTAGACATCAACTACGATAGCCGCAATGGGTTTGAAAATAACCTAAAAGACATGCAGTCAACACTGCAAGCCCATAAAGACCTAGTGTTTGTTGCACATAGCCTGGGCGGCATCTATAGCCTGCATCTAGCTAACTCAATGCCCAACGCCGTTAAGGGTGCTGTAACATTGAGTACACCCTATGGTGGTGCTGAAGTAGCGGACTATGCTCAGTACTTTTTACCGTTTAGTAGACTAATGCGTGACATTGGTCCCAGTTCGTGGGTTATGAAGCAGGCTAGCCGTATTAAGATACAGCATCCTTGGACTAACATTGTAACAGTCAAAGGACAAAGTCCGTTTATGCATGAGCCTAATGACGGTGTGGTAACCATTGCCAGTCAAAAGCATCATGAGGACATGGAACTAGTAGAAGTAGATTATAACCACTATGAGGTTGTGCTTAGTGACGTAGTGGTTAAACTTATTAAAGAACGAGTAAACAAGTTCAGAAAATAAGTTGCTTTTTTATCACAAAGCATATATAATAGTACATAGAGAAAAAGAAGTATCTATGTTAACAGACATTACACACAGGAGATTATTATGTCAGAAATTTTTACAGCACCAAAGCTACCAGAAGTTAAATTCAACAAAAACGGCTACGAAATCCGTACAGACATCTTGGGCATGGCTAAAAGCCTAGTACAAGAAGACTTTCATGCTAAATTTCAGGGCTGGGAATTGACTGCTACTCGTGACGAGAAGACTGGTCAAATCGTTAGCAAGGTTGAAATGCCAAGCTATCCAGGATTGGAAAAAGTATTAGAGACAGCTGAAAAGATGTACGCATTTGTCAATGCTGGCGCAAAGAAGTAATTTAAAATTACTCAAACAAAAGGACTCTTCGGAGTCCTTTTTCTATATTGTTTTTTCAGTATACTCTGCTTTGTTCCAACCTATTAGAAACTTAGCTTTCCAATCATTTTGTTCAAAGCCTTTTAGATGCTGCCACTGGTCTCTGTGTTGCCAAACTTTATTAGCGGCGTCTTTCCAGTCTGTGTGACGCACTATGTGGTCAAAGTGTAACATACGTTTACTAAAATAATCGTAATCGTAATGATCGTACTCTATGTGTATAACTTCAAATATCTCTCCGTTGTGTACAGCATCTAAGGCAAAATCAAACCCCCATTTTGGTCGAGTTTTAATCAGTAAGTCTGCCTGCGGTGTGTATGTTTTAAAGTGTTTGAGTTGTTCTAGTGCTTGTTGTTCATATCCGCATCTACACAAAAACATGCTGTGATCTAAAATCAAATTACAATCTTTTGCGGTTAATTCAAACCAAGGTTCTTGCCAGCAGCAGTGATTTAATAATGGATGATTGATAGGATGCCCCATGGTTGCGTAAAATTTACGCTCGGCTTGATTAAGTTCAAATCCATCCTTGTCATAATAGAAAAAATCCTGTTTATCTAAATCAGCTACAGGTTTAGAACAAACAGGACTAGACATTAAATGAATGTCATATCTAGTAAACATGTTATCTATGCATTCCAAAGTTACCACTCATACGGACCTGTTCGATATCATTCTTTTTAGCATAGTTATCTACACGCATGGCCAATTGAAAATCTAATATTGTTAATCCTTTAACATCAAACGTAGATGTTTTCACAGTAACTTCTGCTACATCCTGAGTTACTTCTGCAAAGTGATCCATTTTTTCGCATAGTTGATTGACCCAACTAACAAACTCTAGAGCATGTCTATGATCCTTAGCTACATATTTGGCTTGTAGGTCTTTGTGATCTAACATTTCCCAGTCAGGTAGGTATTTAGATTTAAGGTCATCTAGGGAATCATTACCGGGTTTAAATTCTTCTACGTCATTAGATCTAAATTGACCTTCTACTATATTAATTAAGTCCCTAATGTTCATTGTGTTCTATCCTTATTGTCTATAGCGCCGCCTGTGACCCATGATGTACATGATCGATCGCCGGCACATTTAAAATGTAAAAAATTACAGTAGCCTAGATCTGCTCGGTGTATAGTGGCCATAGCATCAGCTGCTTTCTCATCGCCTTTGATACCATCTTCTATACAGGCCCACATCTTATCTGATACATCAAAAGCTGCACAGTTTCCACACTTCATAGTTTTAGCAGTCTTTTCTGTAATGCTCCAACGACGGGCTGCGTCCTTCCAATATGATTCTGGCTCCTCAGGATTAGCAGGACCGTAGTGATATTCTTCTATGGCCTTCTGACGATTCTTTAAGTTAACGTCAATGTCGTGTGTGGCGATTGGACAGCCCTTGTTGGCTGCTTCTACTATGCGGATATATTTTCTGTACATCATCTCTGTTCAATCCAACTTAGACTGGCCACGGCTTTTTTGTTGGCAGCTTTGGCGGCTATGGCAATAGTTATAGTATCGCTGACTGTGCCCATACTGCCTCGTCCTAACTGTAGATCTGCCTGGTTACTTAGGTCAATTCTAACTGCGGCGCCTGATGTGACAAATCCTGAATCAAATTGCGAGCCATCGGTGACAGCGCCTGTTGAAGTGTAGTTGTACTGTGTAAATGCGTTGGCATCTGGCATATCTGTCCAAGTGCCGTTGAGTGTAGCGTTGCGTAGAACTTTATAATAGATGTCAGTGTTGTCCAGTGTATTGGCCACGAAGTTTGTGAGAATAATAACTGCTTCTAAGTTAGTGGGTTTCATACGAACGCTGACTACAGGATAGAATGTCAATGCTGTGTCTAATGTGATACCAGTCAATGGAGTTAGTATGTTTTCCGGAATACCCTGTTTAACTAGTCGTCCTTCTACTAGTACGCTGTTAGATCCTTGATATAAATGATGTGTGCCCGCGGCACCACCAAAGTTTTCAATCTCTAATCTAATGGGTAAAAACGGAGTTCTGCTCCACGGAAATAACAGTCTATTGCCAGTGTTGAATGTGTGTATGACACGGGGCAGGCCGTTCATAATGTAACTGAATGATATCTGTCCAGCGCCATACCATTCATAATCCATGGATATCATCTGTTGTGCCAAAGGATTTGCGGTGAAGCCACTTGGACCAGCGCCGTCCAGTTTGTCCCCATTCCAGTTAGCACGAGTTATGCGTTCAGTGACTAAGGATCCAGATGCTGTACTGATTAGTACCACAGCATATTCTGGTTGGCCGTTAGCATCTAGTGTTCCACTATCTTCAAAATAAAATCCATCGGACCCATCAAACAGGCCAAATCTACGTCGAACTCCTACTACTGGCATTTCTAATCTAACTGAGAAAGTCAGTGTGTTCATGCGGCCTGCTGTATACCTCATTACACTTCTAGTCTGTCTTACCACTTTAGAACCTAGGGTAGATGTTACCGTCATGTCAACAAGGCCTTGGTTTGTGAGAAATGTAGCCGATGCTCCGTTGTCAGTAGACTCATCCCATACATCAGTTTCTTTACCGTATTGGAATGTGTTGTAGAACAAAGTCTCTAGTGTTTGTACTTTTAGTCGACCTTTGCTGTCGATACTGGAACTAACTCCGGAACCTTCTCCTGATCCTACTAGGTTAACATTGGCACGAAGCACAGGTTGCCCAATAGCATTGTACTCCATGGTCTTATGCAGATCATTGAGATTAGGTTCTGAACTGTGCTCGTAGCTAGTAGAGTTTACTACACGGCCGTTAACATCTATTGTCATTGATTAGAATCCGTTAGTTGCTGAGTTATGGAATATTCTACCTGTCCATGTGGATGTTTTGGCAATGGTAGGTGTGGAAAAACTCACTACCATTGTGCCTGGCCCAGTGTTATTACCAAACATGATCCTAATAGGGTAATAGATATTTTGTACTAGGCTAATAGTACCGCTTTGTTCAGTGGTACCATGTAGGCCTCCGTTTTGCACCACAGCGTTGGTATGAGTATATCCTTCAATGGCATTGGGACCTATCCACATGTAACTGGCATCGTCTGTGTTAGTGAAAAAGGTGTATGTTTCTGTTGTTGGAGCAAGGAAATAACCTATCAACAGAATAGAATTGTATTGAGGTTGCGAAGTGATATTTAATGTGACCAAAGTGCCTTGTGTTTCAGTCACAGGTGCAACCACAGGGTTGTCGAAGAACTCTAGATCATCATTTGTTGGCGTGAAGTCGAGGCCAAAATACCCATTGGCATTAGTAGTTCCTACTCTGTTGTAGAAATAAATGTCCGGATCGAATGTGATGCCGGCAATGTTGATCCAGGGGCGTCCTTGAACTAACCCGCCAACGTTAGGATTGTCAACTACAGTATTACCACTATATTTTGTAGGCAGAGCATCTATGTTGTATGTATTATTCACACGATAATAAGGCTGAGTTATGTTGCCGCCTGCCTGTCTTCTAGTCTGTGCTAAATCTAATTTGGCTGCTTGTCTTTCTTCTCTAGTTGCTAATTGTGCGATTCCGTTTGCTGACATATTAAACCTCTTGTTGATTTGGATACATGCTTGGATCTTTTACACGTAGGTCATGTGGGTGTTTAGGGCCGTTTGCGCCACCGCCAGCATCTACTGTGACTGCTGTAATATCTGCTATTTTTTCATTAGGACTATTGCTTAATGGGCTCATTTCACCAGGCTGTGTAACAATGCCTGCAATCTGCTTGAAACGTGCTAGATCGTCATCGCAATAGCCCTGAGGTGTATCGTCAGGTTGATCTGTGGCCTGTCCCGCTTGATCTATAAGGTCCAGGACTGTTCTAATAATCTCGTGTGCTCGCATAATATATCCAGTATTAGATATTTAGCCCGTTACTCGCTGCTATTATAAGATCCTGTGTATAGGGAGATTACTTGGTCCCCAAATAATACGTACGGCGCCACCACCTGCACCGCCTTGGCCGGAGTTTGGCAGCATCCTTCCAGTATGCCTCCGGTTCATCAGGATTGACTGGGCCGTAGTGATAGCTGTCAATAGCCTTCTGACGATTCTTCAAGTTGACATCAATGTCGTGTGTGGCAATAGGACAACCTTTGTTGGCAGCTTCTACTATGTTGATATATTTTCTATAAATCATATTAATGTTTAATATTTAGCGTTTGACAAAGTGATAATCACCATCTGGCCCGTTGTTGCTGAACAAGCCCTTGCAATCAAACCCTATACTATCCATATACTCAATTACTGTATCTTTTAAAGGTGCACCTTTGTTATATTCTACCGCTTGTAATTCTAATATCACATGTTTTGTAGTTTTTAACACTTCGCTGGCACCCTGTAGTACATCTAATTCTGCGCCTTGCACATCCATTTTTATTAAATCTGGCAAGGGAAATTGTTTCAAATTGACTACCGCATTTAACGTGACTGTTTTCAATATTCGTTTGTGTTGGTCGTTGAAGTAGTTAAGTGCTTCAGGATTGACGACTTCATTTTCTCTGTAATAGCTATTGCCGCCGGGATGCCAATCGTTTTGATAAAAATCCACAGTATTGCCAGTTTCATTGCTCAATACACCTATATGATATTTTAAGCCCTGTTCTTTATACAAAAACTCACTAGAGTCCATAGCTTCAAATGCTACAGTTTCGGCATTGGGCCATATCCTTTGAGACTCATTGGTCCAGTGCAGCACACAGGCACCTATGTCATAGATAACCTGAGGCTCAAACCCCTGTGCTTTTAATGCAGTCAAGTAGTCAACATGATCCTTTGGAATCAATCGTTGACTGCCCAACTCTCTAAGTCTTGTTTTGATATCTATTGTCTTAAATTCGGGTGTCGGTATTGCTGTGATGTTATTATCTACTTCAAAAGTAAAACTTCCCGTATGATTACACTGTATGGTAGTATCAGCATAAAGTTTAAATCCTTTGTTTAAAGCCTTGCGACAAAAATCTACATCTTCCGAAACTGTATGATTGTGATCCAAGGCACTGTAATATTTAAATTGAGGATATCCTATAGATTTCAGTACTTCGGATTTGACTAAAACACAACCAAATCCACATCCTGCAATTTCCACTAATCCACGCCCTTTAATTTTGCCATAAGGAACATTAGACACACCGCCGTGAGCATTATGCTCGTATATTTCTAAAATGTGTTGTCCAGGCTTGCGTTGTATGTATAAGCCTGACACCACAGGTTTGTCATGCGCTAAAAGTTTGATAAGTGTGTCAGGTGCAAAGCTGATGTCACTGTCCACACTAAACAGATAGTCGTATCCTTTAACAGCCCAGTCAGCAATCAAGTTACGCACTTGATCAATATTATAACCGTAGAAGTATTGAAATGTGGTTTGGTAGCCTTCGGGTACTGTTAGGTCGTAAATGCTCTTGAACGTCTCGGGCTCTATGTTCTTCGCTGTGGGTATGGCTATTAATATTCTTTTTTTTTCGGTTGACATCTTTACTATTTCTCGTGCGTTTTTATTTTGCTCTTGTGTATTGACTTTATAATCGTTCAAAGGATTGACATCATTGTAGTTGTAAACAACATCTTGCAGGCATTTTACCTTGGTAGGATCAGCTGCTTCAATCAGTGCGTAGAATACTGAACCATCTCCTCCTGCTTTGTACCATTTTCCTTCTGCATCTTTAAATTGTGCATCATCACAACTGTTTAACAAATGCTTTTTAAATGTTCTTAAATGTGTATAGGGCAAGATCCAATTGAAGTGATGCTGTCTATAAGTTTTGTTCTGTTTGATCGACTCAGGATACGGTTGACTAATCAATGGAATATTGTCCGCCATGCTCCAACAGCTTCCGTAGGTAAATTCTGTTGTGCTATCATAGATAGTATTGTAATAGCTGAACACAGTATTGTCGTTGATCAAACTGTCATCGCCATCTAGCAACATCACAATGGCAGCATCGTCTAATGGCTTAATGTTTTCTATTTGATTACGCACCGCACCTTTATTTTCTTTGTTGTTGATCAGTAGAAATTTGCCTTTAAGTTCTTCCGGTAAATTACTTAATACTATTTTGACCACATCGGCAGAATCGTCGGTGCTGGCATCGTTGATCAGGTAATGTAGATAGTTGTCGTAATCTTGTGCAGCTACACTGGCTATACATTTTTCAATATACTTGCTGCAATTGTAAAAAGGACTGATCACCACAATCTGCTGTTCTTTGCCTACTTTGTAGTTTTCCAACTCAACTGTGTTGTGAAACTTGCGATTGTATATCTTATGCAATCTATGATTGATTTTGCTTGCAGCACGATAGTCTTGTTTGTTAAGATAGTGACCTGCCTTTTTATAAAAGTGCTGTTTCCATTGTAGTGCTACACTATTCCAGCCTGCAATGTCTTTAACGATGTTGCAGTAGTATTGTTTCTGTTGATGTAGATAGGTGTTGTGATATGCTTCCACTGTAGTTTTGACAAACTGTTCAACTTGTTGCGGAACATTTATATCTGCGAATAGGCTGTTGGGTTCTATAGCATAGTCGATTAGATAGCAAGCGCCTTCTACTGCAATTTCTTCAAGTGCGCCAAATCGGCAAGTTATGATAGGAGTATTGTAACACAGACTCTCCATAGAGGAGATGCCATATGTTTCAGGAAACGCTGCTGGATACAGCATAAAGTTTGCTTTGGTCAATATATCAGCAATCTCTCGTTGACTGATAACACCCGTAAACTCTATGTCCAGTTTGGCTAATTCAGGATCGTTGGCCATAACTCGCCAATCTTTTTCCTGTTGATCCGGCTCTGTATTGGTGCTGAATCTGTAATAGCCGCCTATGACTTTTAGCCTGGCTTGGGGAATGTGCCGCTTGACATGAGGCCATATCAGTTTAACTAACGGTATCATGCCTTTGGTAACACTTGCATTGTACACAAACAAGTTTTTGTCTTTGGCAGCAATGTCTACTTCGTTGTGATAAAGTCTAACACCATTGCGTGTTATAAACAGCTTTTTCTTCAACACTTCAAAGTTACGTCTGCGTCCGTGATTACAGTTGGCAATATAAGTTGTGTGCCAATCACTGAGTGTAAAAATGTCGGTAATGCGATTGTTTACCGTCAGCTCTTCGATCATGTTGTCGCCAAGACAAAATGTATCGTGCATCCATAGGATTCTCATTTGAGCTTTGCTGACAATTCTATCATAGAGATTCATTGTAACAAAACGGTTGCTTCTGCCGTCGGACAACTTGACATAGTCTTTTGGATCAGTAAAGGGAATCACAGTTCTTGAACTGATCACTATGTCAAATTCATAGTCTTGTGCAAGTGCAGCTAATGGACGGTATGTCACTGTGTCATAAATGCCTGGTTCAGCATGATCCATGTCACAGTTGTTAAAAACTGTAACTTCAAATCCAATTTGCGATAGCTCTTTGGCCATTAAGGTAACAGCACTTTCGCTGCCGCCTAGACCTTGTTTATCTACAGTGGTACCATCATAGGGTATACCGATAATATCAATAATAGCAATCTTCATGCTATTAATTATCATTTTAAATTTTTGTTATTACTATTATTGAGCCAGCTGTTATCATAGTTCATCACACTTAATATTATCCCGCCCATCTTTCTGGAAATGTTAATGGTATTGGATCGGGCACGTTGAAATCTGTGATACTAAAAAAATCTACTGAGTAAAAAACTTTTCCTGTAAGATCAACACTGCTAGATTGTTGTACAGCATTTTTATATAGATTGTCAGGTGTTAGTATTGTGATACTTAATAAAGTTGAAGTTGAAGTTGAAGAACTCAAATCAATCAAGTTATAGTCATTTGCTGACGTGTACTTGATAACTGAATCTTGATTAAAAGAAAATTTATATTGATTGCCTACATTTAGAACATTAATAGTTGTTAAATTCCCAACAGAAGTCAAATTAACAATAGGTAGGTCTCGAAATGTTGAGGTAATAGATTGAGTTTCGTTCAATACAACTAGGCCATATCTATTTTCCAGTAAAGAAACTGTTTGTGTAAATCCATTTGATGTTATTGTGAAAGTTTTGTTAGCTGAAGTAGATATTAAAAAACTCACACTAGCCGTTTTGTTAACGATGGTAAAATTACCAGTTAACGATGCTCCATTGATGTCGCTGGAGTTAACTCCTGTTATTGTATAAGGTACAAGGGTATTATCGGCAGTAGTTGCAGATGTAAAAGTAATTGTAAGTGTTTCTCCACTGGCAGCTGATTGACTATTGGCCGACAATCCATCAGGCAGGACTGTAGAAGTTATAACAACATAACCAGCCCCAGTTCTAGTAGCAGCAGTATTTGTTTGATCAGTGCCTGCATTATAAGAACCGCCGCCACCGCCAACAAGCTGACTGGACCAAGTACCGCCACCACCGCCTGAATATCCACCACCACCACCGCAAGCTAGACCACCACCACCGCCGCCGCCGCCAAAGCCTCCGTAGATTTCAACGCCGCCCCATGAGAGTGACTTTCTGCCGCCAACTCCACCGTTAGTAAATGATTTAGCGTTGTCTCCAAGTTGATTTCCACTGAGAGGATCAACAAGACCATTGCCAGTAAATCCTGCTCCGCCTGGCCCACTTCCGTCACTGCTGCCGCCATCGCCACCGCCACCGCTAGTGCCTCCGGCTTTTCCGCCTTGGCCCGCAACACCATTATTGCCAGCGCTGGCGCCGAAGCCAGCAGCAGTAGTATATGCGTTTTGTGATGCGCCGCCCCCACCACCTGCAATAGTCAATATTGAAGGTGTAGTATTGTAAGGTGTGCGTATTACATATGTGCCGCCACCGCCTGCACCCATTGGCTGACCGTCTTGAGTGTGTGCTCCTGATTGACCTTGTTGGCCAACTAGAATTCTAATTATTTCACCTTCAGTTAGTGAAAAGGTTCCTTTAATCCTTGCACCAAGACCACCTTGCTGACTTCCAGCATTACCGCCTTGAGCACCATAACAGTCTATAGTGTACAGTCCCGTTGCAGGCACTGTCCATAGTTGAATACCGTTTGATGTGTTGAAGTATGTAGTATTGTTTTTCCAAGCATCAACTCCTGTGCCAGTTAATCCAGATACTGCTTGAGCAAGAGTAGGCCCGTTGCGGCCGCTAGCCGCACCAGGTGTAAATGTAGCATTTGTAAATGAGTATAATGGCATTACTGTGCTTATGCTCCTATCCAATATTGTGGAGGATCAAAATCTATAACTTCACTGGTGTTAAATGAAGTTCTGCTGGCAAAGTCAATTGTAATAAAAGATCTAAGCGCAAGAATAACACTGCTAGATTCTGCTAAGTTATATTTTGCTTGTTCACCAGGTGTTAGTATTGTGATACTTAATAAATTTGAAGTTGATGAACTCAAATTAATCAAATTATAGTCATTTGCTGACGTGTACTTGATAACTGAATCTTGATTAAAAGAAAATTTAAATTGATTGCCTACATTTAGAACATTAATAGTTGTTAAATTCCCAACAGAGGTCAAATTAACAATGGGTAGGTCTCGAAATGTTGAGGTGATGGACGCCGTTTCGTTCAATACAACTAGGCCATATCTATTTTCCAGTAAAGAAACTGTTTGTGTAAATCCATTTGATGTCAGTGTAAGAGTCTTTTTAGTTGAAGTAGATATTAAAAAACTCACACTAGCTGTGTTGTTAACAACGGTAAAATTACCAGTTAACGATGCTCCATTGACATCACCGGAGTTAACTCCTGTTATTGTATAAGGTACAAGAGTATTATCGGCTACTTCTGTAGTAGTTAATGTGACAGTAAGTGTTTCTCCGCTACCAACTGATTGACTATTAGCTGACAATCCCGCAGACGGTGTCGTTGTGACAGCCACAGCAGTAATGGTCACATAACCGGGCAAACTATAGCCTACTTCACCCGTGTCTACTCTATTTACATCAGTACCTGAAGCATCGACAAAACTGTTTGGACCTGCACTATACAGGCCGTCGTATCCACCTGCATTACCTTCTGAGTCATCGGATGCACTTCCGCCGCCGAAGCCACCGTATGCAATATATCCACCGTATCCCCCGGCGGCGCCATTAAAGCTCTGACCTTTAAAACTAGTAAATCCAGCGCCACTAGTACCGTTAGCTGAACTAGACGCAGTCGGTGTAGCTGGCGAAAATCTAGCTTCTCTTGGGCCTTTGCCACCTGCAGCCATTAACAAACAGTTTGTAATATTAGATAATACAGTTCCGCCTGTGCTAGGAGCCTTAGCCACAACAGTGGCACCACCGCCACCGCCACTACACCAGTCAGCACCCGTGGCATTGCCATTACTGCCTGATTGTCCTACGGCAATCCAAATAATTTCGCCCTCAGTCAGTGCAAAAGTAGCAGTCAGCTTGGAACCGTTTCGTCCTGTAGCAGATGTTGGTCCTCCGGGTCCTCCGTGTGCAACAATTCTATATGTACCAGTAGCAGGCACTTGCCACCATTGATATCCGTCAAATGGGACTTTAAAGTATGTATTGGTAGTTAATAAACTAGCCAATGTAGCATCGTTAGTATTATAGTAGGCTTGTAACTCAGACTGAGTAGGGCCGTACATGATGGGCAAATTATTATTTCCGCCAGTGTACGTTGGCCCGTTTCGTGGCGATCTAAAGGTAAATGTTGTTCCGTTGTTAATACTGTATAATGGCATTAGCTGTTCTATTCCTTATACACACTGATTCATTTTTAAGAAATGTAGGTATGAATTTTTATTTTCGATCAATCAACACAACTTACCTAATTGGAACAGCCAATGTTAATCCTCCATACTGAGATGCTCTGTTGGTTCTATCATGACTACAAACAAATTTATAATATCTAGAACTTCCCACATAAAAAGTCTGACCTGTTTCATGATTTTGTCCACTCAGTATCAATAATCCTTCCATAGTTTGATAGGCATTGCCCTTGATAGGATTACCTATAATGATAGGATACAGTGCTGTGCTTTTTTTGCCGTCTACGTCAAATCTGTCGAGAAATCCTTGATTACTCAGCGATGAAGGATACAAATTTAAAAAATTGGTAGTGTTAGGCGCGGCAGTACTGTCGCTGCTTATTCGTTGGTTGAATGAACTCAGTTGATTGTAGGCGAGGCCGGCTCCACTGTCGTATTTGTGTACGTGTACAGTCAGATCATGTCTAGTCAAACTGGTGCCAAAATCGCCTAGACCAGTTATTCCCAACATAGGTATAGAAGAAGATGTAGCATACTGATGTATGGGCAGAGCAGTGCCGTCGCCCACAAACCAAAATGTTCCTTGATCTAAGTTGCCTATAAACATGAATCCTTCTGCGGCTGATATTACAAATCGATCGTTGCTAATAGATCTATTGCTGCTGCTGAGAGTGGAATAGTCAACGGTGTTGACGAAGTTGGTGGTAAAGTTGAAGTTTAATGGACGGCCAAAGTCAAAATTGGCAAAAGCGGTTTTGTCGGCAGGATTTTGAAATGCTCCCATGTATCCTTGATAATAATTATTATTTGTTGCAGTCAGTGAGTTCCACTGCAGGGCAAACCCCTTGTGAAAAAATGCTTGATCAGCTTTGCCTATACATCTCTGACTCCAGGCCCAATGTTGATTGGGCGTGGAGGAGCTGCTGTCAAAATCACCAGTGGTCTCTCTTCTAGTCCAACCACCAGCATTGGCTGTGCTCCATTCGATGTAGTACTGTAGGCCTTGAGCAATAGCAGTAGTTCTCGATGCTGTTGTGCTGGTCAACACATAGTCCAACATGTAGGCAAATGCCCTCAAACCGGTTCCTGTTGTTGAACCGCTTGCTGTGGTTCTGAATTCTACAAACATTTAAACTCCTCCTATCGTTGTAGGCACCATGTAGACAGCAGCATTGAGGTCAGTAGTGCCTGTGCTGCCACAAGCATGTAATCTTACAAATCTATATTCAGTACCACTAACAGTTGCAGCTTGGCCAGTTTGAGCAGCCATGTCGCTGGTTCTCCATAGGAATGGTATACGCCCGTTCAACAGTCTTCGACTTGCCGGCACGGTGCTGCTGGTATGGTTTTGTGCATAGAAATACACGGGCATCATGTAGTTTTGTGTGTCGCCAATGTTGTCTCTTGTGGAGAAAAAAGTTGAAAAAGGATCGGGATACAGCATTGGGTTGCCGCTACCTCTGCTGTAATCGTACACACCTCGATGCTGAGTACCTGCGTTTGTAAAGGTTCCATCTCCGTTGTACATGAGATTGCTGTGTATCCCTACAATATTTCGTTGTGCGTCAACTTCACTGAATCTGCTGGTTGATGAGCTTGGCCAACTTCCGCCATGTGAGGTTATAAAAACTTGAGGGCTGTATAGACTGTTGAGTGATCTTGCCCACACATCTTGCCCTGTGGATTCTACATCATAAATTCCTGCTGTGCCGCCTCGTCCTTGGCCGTCTAAAATGCTCCAAATTACCCAATGACTGCTGATAAAAAATTGCATTTCGCAGCTCGAGACACCATGAGTAAAATAAATGGCAGAGTTGCTATCATACCACCAATGACTGGTGGTCACCACGGTGGGCGCCATGTTGGTGCCGTTGCTAGACAGCATTCTAGGTTGCCAGCCCTGGTTGTAGCTTGAGCCCTGGTGAATTCTAAACAAACTTGTAAAGTTGGCGTTTTGACTGTGCGCTTTTGTAAATTGAAACCAGTTGTCGTTAATAAATGTTTGCGCGGTGCTGGTTTGGTTGACGCTGCTTTGAACTGTGATTTGACTAGGTAAACTGCCTAATCTCACACAGTTGCTGATATCAAATGCTGCTGCTGGCAAGGCACTGACTGCTGTTGTTGCATTGATTGCCTCAATGATCCATTGACTGATTGCTTTTGAGCTTATTAAAGTATTAAGATGATTGGCGGCGGAGGTGAATTTAAGCCTGAGATACATCTTGGTCTCCTGACGGATCAAATCCATCTTCTAGTAAACAGCCATCCTGTTTTATCACAGTGTTACCACCGTGTAATGCAAGGCAAATCAATTTACCGGACATTTCAGTTGAAAAAATTTGCCCAGGTCCGTCTATTGACAAATTTATGGGGCCCACACTGTAGTTCATTTGGTGATAGACAGAATAATTGGCTTGGCCAATTGTGTCCAAATCAATACCAAATGTATTGTTCAACATGTTTTTTTGATCTTCTGTTAATGAAGCCATTTTGTTTTCCTTTACTTATAAATTTAAAAATTGATATAAAAATATCACACTTAACCCTGATCCTTGGGTAGTTGCACCTGGCGCACCAGTTGCAGTAACGTCCACTGTGAGATATTCGTCAGTTGTCATGTCAAATTGACTGGTATTTACTGCCTTGACTTGATTCGCTGCTATATTTATGGTTCTTGTGGCAACTCCATTTTTATTTATTACAATGGTTGCTATCTGATTTGCTGCCACATCCAATCTAAAAGTTATTTCTTGAATGGTCAAATTAGCAGGTGCATACCATCTTACCGAACCTGTTCGAACCACTAATAAACCTTCTTGTATCAAGGCAACACTTCGATTTCCATTAGCTCCTCGGCTACCAGTAAATCCCACATTGCCTACATTTCCTGAACTTCCTACAAAACCAGTAGTGCCACGACTGCCAGTAAATCCAATACTACCAGTATAACCTATATTTCCTTGGCTACCGGTATAACCAATATCTCCTTGGCTACCGGTATAACCAATATCTCCTGTTGATCCAACAAATCCAGTATTGCCCTGACTGCCAGTGAATCCTGCACCTTGACTGCCTGTAAATCCAGATGACCCAGTATAACCTAGACTGCCAGTATACCCCGGAGTGCCATCGCTACCGCCAACACCATCCAAGCCAGCTGATCCAGTATAACCTATATTTCCTTGGCTACCGGTATAACCTTGACTACCAGTAAAACCTTTAAAATTTTCAGTATAGGTTGTGATGTTTACCCAAGTTCTCGTGCCGTCTGTGTCACCTACAAGTATGGATTCATTTATTGTAGGTAATCCTAGGTCAGGTTCAGCGTTGGCTAGATCTAGAAATTCATACCTGTCTTCACTGAGCTGAGGACCAGTAATTTTTTTTATTTTGCCGCTGGTTAATCTACTTTTACTCATTGCTTGTTTCTAATATGCTTAATACCAAGTTCACTGCGTTGTTGGCGCTAACCACTGCTTTTACAGAACTGCCTTCTTCGATTACCAATTTGCCTGTGGTCACTTCTGCTGCATCATTAGGCGGAATCACAAACTCTTTTAACATGATAAAGTCTATGGCATTTTTAACCAATGTAAATGTAATGGTCACTGCTGCGTTGCTGATGTTGCTGGCCTGTGCTCCCAACACAATAGTGGTCAAGTCGGTAGGAGTAGTATAAATTGTTTGATTGGCTGTGGTAAGCTGAAATGCTTTAGTTCTAAACGTGTTTAATGGTAATGCGGTTGCCATCGATTAATCTCCAATTGCTAATATATAGGGTGTCATAACAGCAAATAAACTTTTAGTAAATGTTCTACCTGAAATTGTTCCAGTGTTTTGATTAATCACAAAGTCTTCACCGATTCTAAAGTCTCCACGTTGGTCAGTACCTGTGAAATAAACTTTTCCACCGTTAGTCGTTACCACCTGATTTTCTGTTATGGGTACCCCGCCTAAATAAGGCAATGCTGTATTTACATTGGTACCAGATCCTACAAATTCAAATGTGTGGCCCGATGCAGTTATTAGACTATATTGGTGGAATGTAACTACTGTGTTGTCAGCAATGTTAGGAGCAGATTCTTCCAGAGTAATTATGCTGGTATAGGCATTTTCAATAATGTTGACCACTATGTCAAACAACTGTGTTACTAACAATGCTTCCGCAGACGAAGCAGCCGTAATAGCTGTATTTTGTGTTATTGTGATGTTAAGTGCTGTAACTACGGTATTAGTAACACATGCGCTGGCCACTGATTTAATATAATTAAATGTGGCTATGGTTGCTGTTTTTTCAGACGTTTCAATTTGTAAAGTTCCTGAACTATAATATTCGTCGGCAGCATCGGCAGTTTGACTATTTCCATTGTATAAAACATCGTATGTAACAGCATCAACAATAAAAGAAATGTCTTGTCTACACTTGGTTTGATTGTAAGTTAATCCTGCAAAATTTGCTGTGATGTATGCAATACCTTCTTCTATCAAGAAATTTTTGTTTGCCTGTAAAATGTCAGCAGCGTTGGCAATGTTGGCAGTTACTCCAGTAGGATCATTAAAAACAAGTGTAGTCGCTGTGTTGTTTAATCCTGCAATCACTATGTTAAAGTTAGCTGCAGTTCTAGTATACTCTACGTCAGTAACAGCATAGTTAACTGCTAAAATTGCTAGTATTTTTGTTTTTACAAAATTGATTGCGGCAATAGTTTCGGTTAACTGATCATCTATAACCACACTGGCTGTGGCTCTTTGATAACTGATGCCAGCTAGACGAGATTTATAGTTGGTGTTTAACACTAGATCATCTGCAACTGCATCAATAATATATCCCACATCTCTACTACATTTGAATTGATTAAAATCTAAATTTACATAAGTTTCATTTAAAAAATCTATTGTGTCGACTTGTAATTTGCTTTTAGAATCTAAAATTATATTCCTAGCATTTTTTAATCCTGAAGCTTCTTGACTAAAACTGGGATATGTGATATTAGTGGCTCCTGTTGTGAATGCGGATGATGTGGCCACTGTGTAATAATCTGCAAATCCTGTAAACTTGACTGCATCACCTACATTGGGCTTGACTACCAGGTTGTCCACAGTAAATGTTCGTCCGGCTGTTGTTCCGTTAACTGTTCCTTGATATAATGCAGTGCTTACACCGTCTGCTTTTAATCCAAAATTACCAAAGCTGCTGTTACTGTTGGTAATTGAACAGAATCCTCCAGATTCACATAAAAAGGCTATGTCAGTACAGATTGTAAACACTGAAACCAATTGTGTGTTTCCTCTATTCAACATATGTATGCCGATACCGCCTTGATTATATTGTGTAAATGCATCTACAACCATGCTCTTTAATCCCAACGCATGATTTCCGTTGACTCTCATACCAGTACCTGTAGTAGTCATACTGGTGCAATTCTGTACATAAGGACTGGTATGAATAACTCCTGCGGAGCCATCTGTAGGAAATGCCACGGCTGCGGCCGGAGCTTCGTGATCTTTAAATGTCATTTGTTCTAGATAACATGCAGATTTTACCCAAAACAAGTCTTGTGTGATGTTTGCTGGTCTAACAGTAACTGTTCTTAAATTGTCTCCTACTATCGACACACCTTCAGGAACTAATAACGGATTGTCTTCAGTGTAATCTCCACTTTTTACAAAAATTGTAGTTCCGTAAGTGGCTATTTCAACTGCTGCTTTGATAGTAAGTTTACTAGTGTTCAGTGCTAAACCATTATTGAGATCATTACCGCTTTTACTAACATAGAGTACATTGGCTACGATCATACTGCCTATACTTCCAGTAAAACCTGTACTGCCTACATATCCTCTTAAACCGCCATAGGGCAAAAGATTCCAGGTACTGACACCATTACCAATCTTAAAAAGATTAGTATCTGTTTCTATACACATTTCTGCAAGTGCAAGCACAGGATTAACTGTACTCCACTCTTGAGCTGTGCCTCTTCTCAGTTGAATATTAATAGCCATAATTATATCAATTTACTTTGTGTTCTATATTTATTAAACTACGCCGCCAGCATCTAAAGGAGTTATTCCTCCGTAAATACTGTCTGGCTCGCCACCATCGTAGTTGCCGAAAGATATTCCACCGCCAGTTCCACCGCCCGCCCCAGCACTACCTGTAAAGCCGGTAGGCCCTCTAATCTGTCCTACATTTATCCAACTAGATCCCATCCATACATGTAAATTTCCAGTATCTTGTGTTAAGTAACCATCACCTACACCACCCGAATACGGATTAGGTAGTGTAGCAACGGAAGTGGCAAATCCCGTGATTTGTACAGATGTACCAGGATCCCCTTTACTTCCAGTAAATCCCGTAGCGCCCTGACTGCCAATATAACCAACACTACCAGTATAGCCGATGGCTGCTGCTTCACCTGGTAAACCTCTGCTGCCGGTAAATCCTGCACTGCCAATAAATCCTCTACTACCAGTAAACCCAGTATCGCCTTGACTACCACTAAATCCAATACTACCAGTATAACCAATAGCTGCTGCTTCACCCGGGATACCCCTACTTCCTACAAAACCAGTTGTACCAGTGTCGCCTTTACTTCCACTAAATCCCGTATTGCCCATACTGCCGGTATAACCAACACTGCCGGTATAACCAACACTGCCAGTATAACCAACACTGCCAGTATAACCAACACTGCCGGTATAACCAACACTGCCGATGCTGCCTGATACATCTGCAGAAATCACTAATTGTTTAGGATTAGTTAATATGTTGGTTTCTAGTACAATATTGCTACCAGCAACTAATTCAAGTGTGTCTAATCCTTGTGCTACTAGTGTTTCTTGTCCGTCTACTTGCAAATATTTAAAAGTAGAATTCATCCCAACCTTAACTGCACCGGCACCTAGATCAGTAATATCGAATCCTGAATCGCTGTCAAATCTAACAGTATTAACATCAGTGATCACATTAGAAACTGTGTTAGAAATATTTGTTAAACTAACAGTTAGTCCAGCAGAACTTCCAGTAAATCCAACGCTACCAGTAAATCCAACACTACCTGATGATCCAGTAAAACCTGTGGCATCTGCGCCTTTACTTCCAGTAAATCCCGTATCGCCTTTACTTCCAGTAAATCCCGTATCGCCTTTACTTCCAGTAAATCCCGTATCGCCTTGACTACCAGTATAACCAATGTCGCCCTGTGATCCGGTATAACCTGTATTACCTGTACTACCAGTGTATCCTTGAGATCCGGTGTAACCTGCGCTACCAGTAAATCCTGCACCAGCACTGCCTGTATAACCGCCGCTGCCAGTAAATCCTAGTGCGGCAAATTCACCCGGTATGCCTTGACTGCCGGTAAATCCCCTGCTACCATTGAATCCTCTTAAACCTTGATTTCCTGTAAATCCCTGACTGCCAGTAAATCCTCTAGAGCCGCTAAAACCTTGATTGCCATCCGCACCTTGATTTCCACTATCACCTTTGCTACCACTAAATCCTCTTAAACCTTGTTCTCCCTGTATTCCCTGTATTCCTTGACTGCCAACAAATCCTTTTCTGTCATCAATGTTAATAATGCCAATCATGCTGCTGTGATACACGCACTGATAAACAATTTGGCTCGGCGCATCATACGGGACTCTATAACTAATTAACGTAGACGTAGAATGATTACCCAATGTTGTGTTATTGTTAGTCATTCCAGGAACAGTGTTGGTATTCCTAGAACTCAATCTGAATGCTAAAGGATGAGAACTAGTAATATTTTGTAAATCAAAATACACCAATTCTCCTCTAAAAACAGTTATAATAGGATAATTTTCATTGTTATAACCATCTACAGTATAGGCAAAGGCACCGCCAGGATTGTTAAATTTAAATAATTGACCTCCTTGACTTCCTGTATACCCACCTGGATTTCCCTGTTCTCCTTTACTTCCGGTAAATCCTGCACCCTGACTGCCAGTAAATCCTATTGCGGCATATTCACCTGGTATGCCTTGACTGCCAGTAAATCCTAGTTCTCCTCTACTACCAACAAATCCAGTATCTCCTTGATCTCCTCTACTGCCAGTAAATCCTCTACTGCCAACAAATCCAGTATCTCCTTGATCTCCCCTACTACCAACAAATCCAGTATCTCCTTGACTGCCAGTATAACCTATGTCACCTTGACTGCCAACAAATCCAGTGTTACCTTGTATACCAATAAATCCAGCATCGCCTTTATCGCCTTTACTACCTGTATAACCGATGTTGCCTTGACTGCCTGTAGAGCCAGTATAACCAAAACTACCAGTATAACCTATTTCTCCTTGATCTCCAGTAAAACCAGTATCGCCTTTACTTCCAGTAAAACCTAGTTCGCCTTGACTGCCAGTATAGCCTAGCGCGGCAAACTCACCTGGTATACCTTGACTGCCAGTAAATCCCCGACTGCCACTAAATCCCAAACTTCCACTAAATCCAATTACACCTTGTATGCCCTGACTGCCAGTAAATCCTCTAGAGCCGCTAAAACCTTGATCGCCAATGTCGCCCTGAATACCTTGAACTCCTCGACTACCTGTAAACCCTCTGAGTCCTTGATCTCCTGTATCTCCTCGACTACCAACAAATCCAACACTGCCAGTATAGCCTAGCGCAGCATATTCACCTGGTATACCTTGACTGCCAGTAAATCCGATATCACCTGTAGATCCAACAAATCCCGTATCTCCTCGACTGCCAACAAATCCAACACTGCCCGTGAATCCTTGACTACCTGTAAATCCAATACTGCCAGTGAATCCAATATCGCCTTTACTTCCAGTATAGCCAATATCACCTGTAGATCCAACAAATCCAGTACTGCCTTGACTGCCAGTATAGCCAATATTGCCTTGGTTACCGGTAAATCCTCGACTGCCAACAAATCCAACACTGCCGGTGTATCCAAAACTACCAGTAAATCCAATATCGCCTTGACTGCCGGTATAACCCAGCGCAGCAAATTCACCTGGTATGCCTTGACTACCTGTAAATCCAACGCTGCCAACAAATCCCGTATTGCCTCGGCTACCTGTGAATCCCACATCTCCTTGGTTACCTTGATCGCCTTGATCACCTTGGCTACCTGTGAATCCCACATCTCCTTGGAGGCCTTGGTCACCTTGATCACCCTTACTACCTGTAAATCCAACTGATCCGCTGTATCCAATTGTTCCCTGATCACCTTGACTGCCTGTAAAACCTTGACTGCCTGTAAAACCTAGACTGCCTGTAAAACCAAATGATCCAGTGAAACCAACTGAACCGTGATATCCTAAATTACCTCGACTACCAGTAAATCCTATTGCGGCATATTCACCTGGTATACCTTGACTACCTGTATAACCAATATCTCCAACGCTACCTGTATAACCAATATCTCCCCGACTGCCAGTAAATCCAATACTGCCAGTGAATCCTCGACTACCGGCGAATCCAATACTGCCGGTGTACCCCCGACTACCAGGTTCACCCACATCTCCAACACTACCTGTATAACCAATATCTCCAACGCTACCTGTATAACCAATATCTCCCCGACTACCAACAAATCCAACACTACCAACAAATCCAACACTACCTGTATAACCAATATCTCCCCGACTGCCAACAAATCCAACACTGCCAGTATAGCCTAGTGCGGCAAATTCACCCGGTATGCCCTGACTGCCTGTATAACCAATGCTGCCAGTAAATCCTAAACTTCCACTAAATCCCGTATCTCCTCGACTGCCAGTAAATCCTCGACTGCCAGTAAATCCAATACTGCCAGTAAATCCCCTGCTACCAGTAAATCCCGTGACACCTTGTACTCCTTGATCTCCTTGGAGACCCTGATCTCCTTGGTCACCTTGACTGCCAGTAAATCCAATATCGCCTTGATCGCCTTGATCGCCTTGAAGGCCTCGACTGCCGGTGTATCCTCGACTACCAGTGAATCCAATAGGACCTTCTAAACCTTCTTGTCCTGTTGCTCCTCGACTGCCTACAAACCCAGTACTACCTGTAAAACCTTGGGCACCTTGATCACCCTTACTACCTGTAAATCCAACACTGCCGGCAAACCCATTACTACCATCAAATCCTCGACTGCCGGTATATCCAATTTCTGTGCTTGCTGAACCAGTATAGCCTAGTGCTGCAAATTCACCCGGTATGCCTTGACTGCCTGTATATCCAACACCTTCAGATCCAGTAAAACCGATATTACCAATACTACCAGTAAATCCAACACTGCCCGTGAAACCAATACTACCGGCGAAACCAGCACTACCAACAAAACCAACTGTGCCTCTACTGCCAACAAATCCAGTACTACCTGTAAAACCTCGACTACCTGTAAAACCTCGACTACCTGTAAAACCTTTGCCTTGTGTTATTACAGGTTCAACAACTGACATGCTGAAGGATAACGACACTGTTTGAGGAACCCCGTCGGTAATTGTAATTGTATAGCTAGTAGAAACTGATATTACAGAAGGTGAACCGCTAATTAAACCCGTAGATGTCTCAAAAGTTAAACCTAAAGGTAATTCTGGAGTAATAGCATATGTATATGCCCCATATCCTCCACTTCCTGTAACAGGATTTATTCCAGTTAATTCATTTTTAGTAAGTTCTATAAACGAAGATTGAAGTACTGGAACTAATACATCTGGATCACTGTCTCCAACAATAATACTAAATGTTCTTGTATTTTGCTGACCACTTGTATCTGTAATTGTTACCGAATATGTTACAGCATTAGATGCAACTGTAGGGGTGCCGCTTATTTCCCCTGTAATGTTGTTGAAACTTAATCCAGTAGGCAAAGACGGAGAAATGCTGTATGTTAATGTTTGATACCCGCCAGATCCCGATACTGGTATAAACGGAACGACCTGTGTATATTGAGTTAACGCAATAGTAGGATAATTTATTTGAGAAACTATTGTAGCAGGAATGACACTTAAATTAAATGACTTACTGCTTGTTTGTAAGGTTTCATCTTCTACAAATATTGTATATTCACTGCTTGTATGTAATACCGTAGGAATACCGTTCAAATTTCCAGTCGATGTGTTAAAAGTAATTCCAGCCGGTAAGTCTGGAGATACATAATAAATTAACACGCCAACACCGCCTTCTCCTACTACTGGACGAATATTGTTAATAACTTGATCAATTGTCAATGATACCGAACTAGTTGTCAGTGTAGTAACTAACAGTGGGGCTGGATCTACAATTAATGTAAATGTACTACTACTAACTGCTAATAGTGCGTCAGTAATTGTTACAGTATGTTCTGTACCAGACGTAACAACTGTAGGAGTACCACTTATAAAACCAGTACTGGAGTTAATAATCAATCCAGATTGTAGAGCTGGTGCAATAGAATATGCAACTGGCGGATTTCCACCAGTAAATCCAACTGGTTTAAATGAAGTTGCTACCTTACTTTGAATTAATGTATTAACCGGAATTAATTGGGTGGCAACTAATGGAGGCTCGATGATCGCAAGAGTAAATGTTGTATTACTAAACTGGCCTACTGAATCAGTAGCAGTAACAGTATACACTTGATTAACTAACTGAGTTGGTGTTCCAGTAATCTTACCATTTGACGAGCTAAAAGTTAATCCGCTAGGCAATGCAGGTGTAATAGAGAACGAGATGGTTCCTTGTCCACCACTTGCACCTACTGGTGCTACGTTTGCCACACTTGTATATCTTATTAAATTAACAGTAGCAACATTTTGTATAGTTGTTAATATAGGAGGATCGTTAACTGTTAATGTGTAATTCCTTTCAACAGTGTTATTTTGAGAATCAGTAACTGTTATAGTGTAGACTGTCGCAACAGATGATATAGTTGCTTTACCAGCTAGGCGGCCTGTTTCTGGTACAAAAATCAATCCTGATGGCAAAGCCGGAGCAATAGTGAATGTGTATGGAGTATATCCTCCTACAACAGTTACTGGATTGATAGAAGTAATTGTAACACCTCTAATAAAGGTGCTAGATGGTATTACCAATGTTGCGGTTAACGCAGGTGGCGTAACAACCAGTGAGAATGTCCTACTACTAGTTTGGGCTGCTTGATCATTAACTGTTACTGTATAATTTGTAACAGTTGTATAAATTGAAGGTGTTCCTGTTATTTGCCCGTTTGACGAGCTAAAAGTTAAACCGCTGGGTAACGACGGAGCAATAGCATATGTTAATGTCTCGTAACCACCACTTGCCGTAACAGGAGTAAATGCAGATACTGTTTGACCTTGCGGTATTGAAACACTAGGTGTAGAAAGAACTGTAATTAACGCAGCTGGATTAACAATATTCAAATTAAATGTTGCTGTGTTGCTTTGAGGAACTGAATCACTAACTGTTATACTATAACTAGTAACAGGACTAATTACACTAGGTGTTCCGATAATTTGACCATTCTGGCTCAAGAAACTCAATCCAGATGGCAATGTTGGATTAATTACAAATGTATATTCACCCACACCTCCTGACGCAACTATAGGAGTAAATGCCGCAGTAGCAACATTCTTTGTTAGTGTTACAGAGGATAAGGCCTGCGTGACTATTAAGGCAGGTGGTAGCGCAACATATATTGAAAAAGACTTCGCACTTGTTTGGCTTGCTTGATCACTGACTGTTACAGTATAAGTAGAAATTAAACTAGGACTTGTTGGAGTACCTATTATTTGTCCAGTTGACGTAATAAAAGTCAAGCCGACTGGAAGTGCTGGATTAATACTATAACTTAAAGTTCCCTTACCGCCACTTGCAATTACAGGAGTAAATGCATTTACCACTGTTCCTTGAACAAATGAATAGCCATTTGTGACTAAGGTAGTAACTATTGGAGGTGGTGGAGGTTCTGCTGTTACTGTTAATGAAAATGACTTTGTGCTGGTTTGATTAACAGAATCCGTAACAGTTATGTTATAAGTTGCTGTAGCACTCACTACCGTAGATATACCAGAAATTAAACCAGTTGAAGCATTGATAGAAAGTCCGTTAGGCAGATTGGGACTAATAGCATATACAACACTACCTTGACCACCGGTATGCGTTATAGGAGTAAATGAAACCGTTTCAACATTTTGAACAACAGTTTTAGTGTTTACAACTTGTACTGTAGATAACGCTGGATAACTTACATTCAATGTAAATGTTTTACTGCTAGTTTGTGCTAATACATCAGATACTGTTACTGTATAGGTAGAAGTGCTACTAATTGCTGTAGGAGTGCCGCTTATACGACCGTTTGATGTATTAAAAGATAAACCTACAGGTAAACTTGGACTAATCGCAAAAGTTAGTGTACCTCCGAATCCACCACTAGCAGTTACAGGTGTAAATGCTGTTGGAGCAACATTTGTAGTCAACGAAACTGTAGGAATAGCTTGTACTGTGGAAATTGCTGGTGGTGCTTCTACAGTTAGTGTAAAAGATTTACTACTAGTCTGCGGCACACTGTCAGTAACCGTTATTGTGTAAGTAGTTTGTCCCTGAACAACAGTCGGAGTTCCACTAACTTGACCAGTTGATGTGTTTAACGATAGGCCTGAAGGCAAACTTGGGCTAACACTATAAACTAATGTTCCAAATCCGCCAGTAGCAGTTACCGGAACAAACGCACTAATAGTCACATTTTGAGTTGCTACCCTTGACGAAATAGCCAATGTGGTAATTATTGGTCCAGCATTGACTGTTAAACTAAATGTTTTGCTACTGGATTGTAAAGCTAAATCAGTTACTGTGATTGAGTAGTTAGTAGTCCCACTAATTACAGTTGGTGTACCAGTTATCTGTCCATTGGTTGAATTGAAACTTAGCCCGGCCGGAAGTGCCGGGCTAATGCCATAAGTTAATGTACCGTGTCCGCCTGTAGCAGTTACGGGAATAAATGCAGTAATTGCGGTATTTTGTGTTAACGATGCAGTTGCCTGAGATAATGTAGTAGATAATGCAGGTAATTGATTAACAACTAATGTAAATGTTTTGCTACTGCTCTGCGGAACACTATTAGAATCTGTAACAGTAACAGTATATGTAGCAATTGAACTAGGAGAACTAGGTACTCCAGTTATCTGCCCGTTAGCCGTATTAAAATTTAATCCTGTAGGTAAAGCTGGATCTATTGAATAACTTAATGTACCAGTTCCTCCACTGGCAGTAACCGGTGTGATAGCAGGAGTAATACTGATATTTTGAATTAATACCACATCAGACACACTTTGAACTGTAACTACAGCTTTTGCTGATACAGTTAAACTAAAGGTCTTGCTACTGCTCTGCGGTATATTATTACTATCAGTAACAGTTACAACAAAATTAGAAGCTGATAGAATAGCTGTAGGAGTTCCACTTATTGCACCGGTGATAGAACTGAAAGTTAAACCAGCAGGTAAACTAGGACTAATGCTATAAGTTAATGTTCCAACACCGCCTGCTCCAGTTACTGGTGTAAATGTAGTAGCAACTTCATTTTGCAATAAAACTTTAGTGGCTACTACTAATGTAGTTGTCAACGATACAGCATCAACAGTTAATGTAAATGTTTTATTACTTGTTTGGGAAGCCTGATCAGTAACAGTTACAGTGTAAGTTATAGCAACACTAACCGCACTAGGGGTGCCACTAATTTGACCAGTTGATGTGTTAAAACTTAGTCCTGAAGGTAATAAAGGACTGATACTAAATGTTAACGCTGGAACTCCACCGCTAGCAGTAACTGGAGTAAATGGTGTTATTAAAGAATTTTGAGAAACAGATCTAGTAGCTATTGCCTGAGTTGTTATTAACTGAGTTGGTTCATTGACAGTTAATGTAAATGTTTTGCTACTTGTTTGCGTAGCTTGGTCAGTAACAGTTATGGTATATACTGTAGATCCGGATAATACTGTAGGAGTACCTGTAATTGCTCCAGACGTTGAGTTGAGACTTAAACCAGCAGGTAAACTAGGACTAACACTATAAGCTAATGAACCTGTTCCACCACTTGCAGTTACTGGAATAAATTCTACAACAACAATATTTCTAGTTAATGTCTTACTAGCAACTGCTTGAACAGTTGTTATCTGAGGAGGAGTTACAATCAATGTAAATGCCGCACTGACATTTTGTCCAATTGAATCTGTAATTGTTACTGTGTAGCTTGTTTCTGCACTGGAAATTGTAGGAGTTCCAGAGATATTTCCAGTAACAGTATTAAATGTTAACCCGGCAGGTAGTGTAGGGTTAATACTATAAGATAGCGGACTTACTCCACCAGTTGCACTTACTGGAATAAACGATGTTGCCAGCGTATTTTGTATCAGTGTTCTTGAAGTAACAGTCTGTGTTAGTAGTAGAGCTGGCGGAGCATTAACTACCAAGCTAAAACTATTGGCAGCAGTTTGTCCTATATTGTCAGTTACTGTGATTGTAAAATTAGTAGCAGCAATTGATTGAGTAGGAGTTCCACTGATTTGACCAGTACTTTGATTAAAAGTTAGTCCTGTAGGTAATGCGGGACTAATACTGAATGTTAAGGGATTTTCTCCTCCAGAAGCTGTTATTGGACTAAATGCAACGGCTGCTGTATTTTGAACAAGAGTGGTAGTAGCAACATTTACCGTAGCACTTAGTTGTGTTGTATTTGATTCAACTCCCAAAGTAAACGAGGTACTGCCAGTATTACCTAACGCATCAGTAAATGTTATTACATAAGATCTAGATGCCGACGCTACACTTGGTGTGCCTTCTATTGCTACATCTAAATAATTGTACCAATAATTTACAGTGTCTGCCGCTGTTAGAGATTTTACTCCAGCATCAACAATAACAGTAGCAGCCAATGTGTTCCATGATACTTGGCCTGGTGGAGTACTTCCACCGCTGGCTGCAGGATTGGCATTGTATCTCAAGGTAATAGTATTACTGGTAACAGCAGTACATTCCCAAATTCCGTTATATGAAGTCTTAGTTTGTCCTCTTACTGCGTAAAATCGTCCTACTTGAGCACTGTTGACCGGTGTCGTAAATGAATAAGTAACATTCCACACCGTACCAGATCCTGACACTGTAGGTGCGGACCCTGCTACACTCAGTTGAACTTTGTTTGTTTTAATAACTAACCCAGCAGGTAGTGGAGGGTCAATACTAACATTTAAAGTTTCGGCAGCTATACCACTGCCGCCAAATACACTGACTGCTTCAAATGACAGACCTAAACCCTGCGTAAAAGATAAAGTGGGCAGCAAAGCTGTGGCCACCACAGGAGGAGCTGTTGGTGGAGAGGCTAGACCAGGAAACTTGCTGCCAATAACTCCTAAATAAAGTTTAGTTAAATCGTAATTACCGAGAGTAATTTTACCAGCGGATAAACCGGAGCCTAAAATACCAACACGAGCTGCGCCGTTTTGATTGATATAGACATCTTGTGAACCAAAATACTTATCGGCTGCTACTGTAGCCGGTGCTGGTTGTGCTAATGGATTAGGATAATAATAAATGGTCACGGTATTGTATTTACCCTATCAAATTTATGAAGATCTTACAGTCAAATCTAGAATATCAAAGTATCCAAGGCCTGTGTCATAACAAATGTATATAGAAGCATTGACATCGTCATAATAATAATCTCCAGGTTTTAGATCGCTCAAACTTAATCCGTTAGCTGCATCTGCATTTGTGTACATTTTAGAAGCAGCTGATGTTTGTAAAGAACCATCTGGAAACACAAGTCCGGTAATACTAGTTCCATCTGTATAGGCAGGCATGCCCACACTTCCTATATAGAAATTCTTTGCTCTAACAGGTATAGGATCTCCTGCAGAGTCAGTTATATCTAAACTACCGTCGACATTTATTGAAATTACGTTGCCGCCGAGATAAATGCTATTACCACTTAAATAAATTTCGCCCCATGCAGCAGTAGGAGAACCTAAACTTTGTAATCCGTCAGTTAACGGAACAATACTGTATCCAGTTCCGATAGTAATCGTATTACTACCATCACTTACCATTCCTGGCACAGCACTACCAGTATAACCTATGTCACCTTGTGATCCAGTATAACCTATGTCACCCTGACTACCTGTATAACCAATATCTCCTTGTGATCCAGTATAACCTATGTCACCTTGTGATCCAGTATAACCTATGTCACCCTGACTACCTGTATAACCAATACTGCCAACAAATCCAGTACTACCTGTAAAACCTCGACTGCCAGTAAATCCAATACTGCCAGTGAATCCCCTGCTACCAGTAAATCCCGTGACACCTTGTACTCCTTGTTCTCCTTGGATGCCAGTTAACCCAACGGCTCCGGACAAATCTGTCACATAGCTGTACGCAGTTCCATTCCATAGATATAATCTTGAATTTTCAGGATCATCGTTATTGCCAGTTTCAATTATAGCAAATTCACCGGCTACTATACCGCTAGGATTAATATCAGCTTCTAGAGCTGCTACACTCAAATAAATTTTAGCAATCTGGAAGCCCATACCAGTGTCGCCCTGACTACCGGTGTAACCAATATCTCCGTGTGATCCTGTATAACCAGTATCCCCAAGTGATCCAGTATAACCTATATCTCCTTGACTACCTGTAAATCCGATATCACCTGTAGATCCAACAAATCCCGTATCTCCTTGACTGCCAGTAAATCCAATACTGCCAGTAAATCCAATACTGCCAGTGAATCCCCTGCTACCGGTAAATCCTTGACTGCCAGTGTATCCCCGACTACCAGGTTCACCCACATCTCCAACACTACCTGTATAACCAATATCTCCTTGACTGCCAGTAAATCCTTGACTGCCAGTAAATCCTTGACTGCCAACAAATCCCCTGCTTCCAGTATAACCTATATCTCCAACGCTACCTGTATAACCAGTACCCCCAAGTGATCCTGTATAACCGATGTTACCCTGACTACCTGTAAATCCGATATCACCTGTAGATCCAACAAATCCCGTATCTCCTTGACTGCCAGTAAATCCAATACTGCCAGTAAATCCAATACTGCCAGTAAATCCAATACTGCCAATGTAGCCAATATCCCCTTGACTGCCGGTAAATCCAATATTACCTTGACTACCACTAAATCCAATGCTTCCAGTATAGCCAATAGCTGCTGCTTCACCTGGTATGCCCTGACTACCCGTATAACCTATATCTCCTTGACTGCCAACAAATCCAATGCTTCCAGTATAACCAATACTTCCAGTATAACCAGCATTTCCTCTACTACCTGTATAACCAGTATCCCCAAGTGATCCAGTATAACCTATATCTCCTTGACTGCCTGTATAACCAATATTTCCTCTACTACCTGTATAACCAGTATCCCCAAGTGATCCAGTATAACCTATATCTCCTTGACTGCCTGTATAACCAATATTTCCTCTACTACCTGTAAATCCACTAATAGGAGTTTGGGCTGGACCAATATCAATCCATTGAGATCCCGACCATATATGAAGGTGAGTATTGTCTATGCTGATAAGTGCATCGCCGTTATCTACATTGTGAGATATTAAATTTAAATCTGCTGCTGTGTTGACACTACCTACAAGTTTAAAAGAGCTACCTGATGCAGCATCTACGAATTCTAAAGAATCTTCAGTAGAATTTACAGCTAAAAATTTTCCAGCAGCATTAGCATAGGAATTAGGTGTATCTGGCAGTTGAAGAAAAGTATCGGTAGCAATAATTATGCCACCGGGGGTAAGACCGTCTCCTAGTCTAAACTCTCCAGTTTCGACATTAAAAAATATCTCGCCCTCACCGCCTACGTATTCTTCGAAACTAGCCTTAACTAAACCTGCCTTTATTTTACGAAAAAATGCCATTGTCGCTCCTGGCTAAATTATCTTCGTGTAAAAAGGTTTCTATTAAGCTGAAGTGGAGGTGTGGGTTCGGCTTCGTCTTGAGTAAGATCTTGAATTATAGGGCTGTCTTTGCCTGCTTGTGCTTTCTTCAATTCAATATCTTGCTGTAGAGGTGGAACCATTACAGGATTGTCGTCTAGTTCTTGAGGATCTTTAGGTGAATCATTGTCTTGATCCATGTCAATTTCTGGATCTCCGTCGCCGTTGATCTTGATAGTAATAGGTACGTTGATGACAAATTCTCTAGCTCTCATTTATTTCTCCGCATGTGATATTTAGCCTTAAATAGAGCTATGATAGATAAAACACCCTTTGAAACTCTAATAACAGAACTTAAATCTAACGGCAAATATCGTGTGTTTAACGATATCATGCGTGAGAACGGCAAGTTCCCCCAGGCTATTTGGTATGGACCATATGCTATAAAGAACATTGTAAACTGGTGTAGCAATGACTACTTAGGCATGGGTCAGCATAAGGTTGTTATAGATGCTATGCGTACGGCCCTGGACATGACTGGTGCAGGGTCAGGCGGTACTCGCAACATTGCAGGTACCAGTCACTATCACGTGGCATTGGAACTTGAGTTGGCTAGCCTACATAAGAAAGAACGGGCATTACTGTTTAGTTCAGCGTATGTGGCCAACGAGTGGACCTTAATCGCATTAGCCAAGATCATTCCCAACATTGAATACATTAGCGACAGCAACAATCATAACTCAATCATTGTGGGTATTCAGCACAGTCGTGCTAACAAACAGGTCTTCCGTCATAACGATATGCAGAACTTAGAAGAGTGTCTGCAGGCTGCACAACTCTGCGGTAAGACTCCTTGCATTGTATTTGAGTCAGTGTACTCAATGGACGGTGATGTGGGCATGATTAAAGAGATATGTGACCTAGCTGACAAGTATGGTGCTATCACCTACATTGACGAAGTACATGCTGTTGGCCTATATGGAGAAACAGGTGCAGGCAAAGTTGAGAAGTACGGGCTACAAGATCGTGTTGATATAATCAACGGTACACTTGGTAAGGCGTTTGGAGTACAGGGCGGATACATTGCCTGTGACTCAATAGTAGCTGATGCTATACGTAGTATTGCTGCTGGCTTTATCTTTACAACATCTATGAGTCCCGTGACCTGTGCTGGTGCGCTGGCTGCTGTCAAATACTTAAAGAGTCACGGGGAACTACGTGAGCAACATCAAGATCGTGCTCGCAAGCTAAAGTATAGATTGATCAAAGCTGGCATACCTGTCATGGAGTGCTCAACTACACACATTGTACCTGTACTAGTAGGAGATGCTAAACGTGCCAAAGCTATGAGTGATGCACTATTAAATGAACACAACATCTACTGCCAGCCTATAAATTCTCCCACAGTAGATGTAGGAACGGAGAGGTTGCGATTTGCTCCCACTCCGTTTCATGATGATGGTATGATCGAGGACCTTGTTCAAGCCCTCGTCAAAGTGTTTAACACATACTAAGAACTTGTGTAACACCAAATACTAGTGCTGCCCTAAGTTGCAAGTCAGCACCGGCAGCTTCCAGCTTCTCAGTGTTGATCAAATCTTCAAGTAAAGCGCGAGCTTCGTCAGGTGTGATTTGATTGTTCTGCAGAGCTTCTGCAATGGTCAATGCATATTGGGCACGTTCAGCTGCCCAAGGTTGCCCCGAGTTGATAACTTCGTGTAGTACGTTGCTCATTTATTTGTCCCCTAACTTGCTCAGCTTGGCAATGTAGTTAGCCATCATGTGATCAAACACACCAATATACTTTTGCCCTTTTGCTCTGGCTTTCAGTCTACTGCGAGCCATGTCTTTTACCTGTTGCCACGGAGTTAGGTCTCTAAACTCTCCGTAGTAGTTCATGTACTTGTGTGTGCCATGATGATCAAATCCCATTAACTTAAATGGAACTTTGGTTACATCATCGCAGTTGTTCTGTACTCTATAATGCTCTACTGTCAAACTCTTAACAAACTCAGTGTTGCCAACTCTAGGTGAACCGAATGTTACTAATGCTGTAACACGATCCTGTATACGACTGGCAGCAATAGTTGCCATGGCAGCACCAAGACTGTGTCCAGTTACATAGACATTACCTGGATTGGCTGCAAGTGCAGCAGAGATACTGGGCCATAGCTTGTTGATCTCACCCTTGAAACCAACATGAACCTTGCCGCCACAGGCTTCTAGATTCTTACCAGCTTTTAAGTCTGCTAACACATCTGACTTTTGTGTTACTTCAGTGCCTCTAAACGACAGCACTGTAATAGTACCATTGGTCAGCAGGTATGCCTGTGCTCCGTCTATGTCAAAGAACTGGACAATAGTATAGCCTAGTGCTTTAAACTTGGCCTTAGAGTCTTTAGGGTTGTCATAGGTAGTTGCCGCTAGTTTGGCAAACTCTAGTAGTAGTTCTGTTTTCATTAGAATCTTCCTTGTACTGTTTTAGCAATGATATCAGCTTGCTGTATTATCAGCTTACGTTTGATATCACAATAGATAGGACTCACTGGACCTTTATTTGATCTCTCTGCAAATTCTTTAGCAGTGGCTTTCATTGTGTCTGTTAGTTTAGCAACATCTTTAGTGTTCTTACTTTCAGCATACAAATCAAACCACTGTAGTTGTAAGTTCAGAACAGTTAGCTGTTCTGTTAGATTGCCTTTGCAATCAAAGTTGGCAGCAGTTTGGCGCAGGTCTGTTGTGACCTTGGCTTGATTAACATCCCACTTACTTGGCCAAGGGCCTAATGCACTGCATCCTGTAAGTGTTAAAACTAATAGTAAAGATGCTAGTTTCATTTAGTTGCACCAGCTTTGTTTAGCTTCGCCATAGTACTCACGAGCAAAGCCATTAGCAATCAATCCAGCACGTAGGCTTTGGCCATTGATTAGAATATCGCCTAATACTCTTCCACCAAACTTGTCCCAACCGTACATGGTAACTTGGAACTTGCCGCCTTGTGCAATTGCCTTCTTAGTGAAGGCACTAGCTGCTTCTCCGCGTTGTGCTTCGCTTGGGCACATGGCTCTGTGGCCTTTCTCTGGAGTGTCTACACCAAACACACGAATAGCCAATTCTGGCTTAAATGGTGCGGGTAAGAATGGTGCAGAGATTACAACCGTATCCCCGTCAGTGACACGCAGGATCTGTGCGTCGTAGGTTGCGCCCTGTGGCGTCTTTTGTGCAAATACTAGCAAGGGTAAGCATAGCAATAATAGTAAAAATTTCTTCATATATACTCCAATAAGTGCTAATATTTAGTTATAAAAATAGTATTTTGCAATCCTAGCAAATTAACCCCAATACTTAGATGAATCTAACTTATCCCAGTAGGCTTTGTTGTTGCGATTAACAAAATTCTTAACTAGGTATTTGGCCATGCCCATATAGCCCATCTTCTTAAATCTACGAGAGTCTTGTCCAAAGTGATGTCGTATAATTCTAAACTTTCTTGGGCTGTACTTGCGGGATAAAAAGAAGTCTTCTGATGTTGCAAACTGCTCCGGAAAGCCACCATACTGTTCAAACTTATCCCTGCGTGTCAGCATGAATGCGCCAACAGCAAAAGGACTAACGTATTTCAATACATGATTAATCAAGTTAAATGCTGTGAATCCAATCTTTGCTCGCAAGTCTTTGTCATAACATTTAATGTTTAGGCCGATGAGATCTAAATTCTTAGACTCGATCAAATTAACAGCATCATGTATTACAGTGTCCTTGAAGAAACGCACATCCGCATCAATGAACAATATGTAAGGAGTAGTGACCAGATGTGCTCCATTGTTCTTGGCTAGTGAGACAGGGCCGCCGTCAATGATTTCAACACGTAATCCGTAGCTGTTATCTTTAATCACTTGTCTAGTGTTGTCCGTGGAGCAGTCAGCAATGATAACTCTAGTATTGCCTATAGCTTGTCCACGTAGTGAATCTAACAAATGATGAATGTAGTTCTCTTCATTCTTGCAAGGAACCACTATGGTAATCTTATCGCTTATTGTCGTTTGCATTGGCCTTCTACCTTAAAATTATTAAACTTTAACTGCCACTTCATTGACGCTAGAGCTAGTTCGCAACTCATCTGGTCCTTGAATGCCAGTTCTATTCTTCCCGGAACGTCCTGAGGATTGTTCACGTGAACTGCTATCAGTATTAGTATCCACACGGTCTTTCTCCTTGGTCCAAGTTATGATTTCCCAACGGCCGGTATGATGCTCAACTAACGCAGTACACGATTCAACCCAGTCACCATCATTCATATACATAACACCATTGATCTGTTTAATCTCTGCGTGATGTATGTGTCCACATATAACCCCATCAAAGCCACGTTTCTTACAGTAGTTGGCTAGATTTTCTTCAAACTTGAACATAAAGTCTACGGCTTTTTTAACACGGTGCTTAAGAAACTTGCTAATGCTAAAGTACCCAAAACCCATGCGATGACGTAGCCAATTGTACTTACTATTGATACTAAGGATGATATCATATGCTTTATCTCCTAAGAAGGCTAGCCAAGGTGCTAGACGTGTAATGCCGTCAAACAGGTCGCCATGAGTGACTAGGTAGTGCTTGCCGTCTGCACCTATGTGTTCTATTTGATTGTGTATTTCTACTAGACCAAAACTAAACCCATATGGTATCATTGGTCTTAAGAATTCGTCGTGATTGCCTGCTACATAAACTACACGAGTGCCACGCTTGGCATGACCTAGCACACGACGAACAACGTTAGTATGACTTTGTTTCCAACGCCACTTGTTTTGTTGTATGCGCCACGCATCTATTATATCGCCTACTAGATATAATGTGTCGCAAGAGTTGTGTTTGAGAAAATTGTTTAACTTATCCGCTTGACAGTCTTTAGTTCCGAGGTGCACATCACTAACAAAGATTGAGCGGTATGTCTTCATATACCATATTTACCGCCCAATCGATTACATAATGATTACAATGTTAAAAACTATTGTTGAACCAACCTATTTTGCGGCCTTCAGCAATGCGGTTATCATATTCGGCAACAGAGCCAGGAAAACGCCAAGCCCAACAAGCGACAAGTCCCATAAAAATTGCGGTACTGATAATTCCAATTGGTTTAACTCCTGTAAAGAACATGATTAGTAGACTAACACTCATGCTGGCCAGCATAAAGAACTTTAGCTTTAAGGGGAACACACGTTTTTGATTCCAGTTTGTAATAAACGGTCCAAAGGTCTTGTGATTCATAATCCAGGCATGCATACGTGGACTGCTCTTGGCAAAGCAATAGGCTGCGAATACCACAAACGGGCTATAGGGAATACCCGGAGTAACAACTCCAATGTAGGCCATACCTAAACTTAAAAATCCTAAACAATTCCAAAACAGTTTTTTCATGCTAATCCCCAACTTCCTTCGCTCTTACGAGCTTGTAAATCAAATCCATTTTTGCACTGCGATTTAGGACATGCTCTAGGGCCAGTATCTAACGACACAGTCTGTGCAAATATATTTCCCATAGGAGCATGGCTCTTACACCAGCCTCTCCATACATCGCCAAAGTTATCAATTACAATCTGTGTTACTCCGGCCCAACAAAGATGTCCAAAATAATTGTTTAAATGATTAACTCTTTTAAACTCTATAGTAGATTCTACTTGTTGCTTATTATATATGTCAATTCCTTGCGCTGTATAATATTCATTCCATTGTTCTTTAGAATAGTTTAGGTATTTGTTATTGCCTTTGGTAAAATTGTCGTATAAGAACTGTAGTTGAACATTTACATTTTTATGTTTAAGAATGTTATAACATTCGTGTTGTTTTGCCCAGTTTTCAGGAGTCACTGCAACATAGACTGTAGAGTTTATATGCTTGTTAACAGCGTTCACAACATTTAAAAAATGATCAAAGTCTTCTGTAGCATGATAGGTAAGAGATAGATCATACAGGTTAGGAGCCATGTGTGTCCACTGCTCTATACTGGCTTGGCCGTTAGATATTAATTTAAACTTAATTCTAGAATCTTTGTTAGATAGAATAACGTATTGTAAGGCTAGACTAAGTGTAGGTTCGCCACCATTGACATCTATTCTAACATTAGAGAACGCCTGACTTTGATCAACTAAGTGAGCAAATGCCAGGCTGAGTTTGTCATGGTCCGGAAATAAGTTATTACCTGCTTTTAATTCCCAACTGCAGTAGGAACAATCTAAGTTACAACTATTGCCAAGACTCCATTCTATTTGTAGTGTATCCGTCACCTTAAGTACTCAAGCCATTCACTATGCCTTACTTGAAAAGGCATTGCTTTACGCTTATTTACTAGTTCGTAGAAGCTGGGCTTGTGTGGCTTAAACTTAGGAACAATCTTTTTATTATTACCTTTGCTGGCATTGCAGGGACCGCAGGCGGTAACACAGTTTTCAAATGTAGTCTTACCACCTAGACTGGTTGGTAGTACATGATCTAATGTACAGTGTTTCTTTTCTAGATTGCAGCCACAATAGGCACAGTGATAGTTGTCACGCAGAAATACATTGCTTTTACTAAATCGAATAGCTATTTTAGGTTTCATGTACTCTTTGAGAATAACAATACTAGGTACAGCAGTTTCCCAGCGAGCTGATCTTACAATCCAATTATCGTGCCAAGCTAATACTGTGGCTTTATCTAAGACCATGTATTTGATTGCGTCCTGCCAAGTAATTGTACTAAGCGGCAGAAAGCTGACTGGTGCGCCGGTGGCGTTGAGTAATAGCGTATCTGACATTTTGGGTAATCATTTCTTTATTGTACGAAACAGCTTGTATTATACAGCCGTTTAGGTATTTACGCAAGTAATTTTTGAACAAATTCCGAACCAGAATGCTCAATAGAGCTAGTCCATTGGTCTGTTCCGTCTAGTCCAAAAACTCCTTCTTGCGTTGGAGTTGCTGTTAGCCAACTGAACGCATGATTGTAAGGGCTTACACCGTTAAGTTCATTTTCTAGTTGGTCCGGAGTCCATGCACATAATCCAACTATGAGTCTCCAGTAGTTTGGACAGTCGCCCATTGCTAGTCTCTGCAATAGATCTGCGTGTGAACTAATACTAAACTGATTATTAATTTGCATTGTGTTTTCACAAGCCCATTCTGCACTATGTATCATAGTAAGAGCTTTTACATTAACTGGACCACCTACATACATAAATCCGTCAATGTCGCAATCTACATTGCAATTTTGTGCAAACTCTCTAATGGGCATTTTACTAACTTTATTAAGCACTAGCCCCATACTACCGCGGGCATGATTCTCTGTAACATAGATTACAGTCTTTTGCCAAAAGTTTCCCCTCACACTAGGAGGAGCAATTAAAAGTTTACCAGTTAAATTCATTATGCAAATCTTTGTATAGAACTCTTTACGTCAGCGATAGTAATGGATCCATCTTTGTTTTTATCCAAACCTTTATTTTGTTTGTACACCAAATCACTACTTAGGTTTGTTCCCGGTACTTTGCCGCCGCCTTGTTGTCCTAGTACAAAATCATCAGGATACCCAACAAACTTAGGCATAAACACTGCCATATATAAATCACCTAGATCCATTCCTGGTCTAACACCTACCATTTTAAAATACTTGTAGACATAGTCTAGTTGTTCAACTGCAGACATTCCTCGTAATGCTTCTACACTAGTTCCTAATGATCTAGCTGTGTCTGGCATAAACTGTATAAGTCCTGTAGCTCCTGACTGTTTGTTAACAGCTGCCGGATCAACTCTAGACTCCATTTTCATAATAGCTAATAAATTTTTACTGCTTACACCTAATGCATCTGCAATCTTATCTAACTTTTTATTAAAATTAGGATCTTGAATTGCACTAGTATCTATACTACTTGCACTAGGTGCTGCTTTAACATCTGCAGGTGTACTTTTAATTAGCTTACCAGCAACATCAGGTTTTGATTTTAGAACGTCATTTAATTTAGCAACTGTGGCAGGTCCCGGATCTCCATCAACTGTTAATCCGTTATCTGTTTGAAACTTCTTAACTGCATCCACAGTCTCCGGGCCACGGATTCCATCAACGCCATGCTTTGGTAGAGGATAACCTAATGCAATCAAAGCTTTCTGTACATCTGCTACTTCTGTGCCACGACGACCTTTAGGAACATCTACAGTAAATGATCCTAATTTATCTTTAGTTCTAGGAGCACCGGGTTCAGATCCAGACGGTCCAAACTTTTCATTTATAATTTTAAATTCGTTAAATCTCATTTGCGTGTGCCCCAGTCTGGTATCTTGCCACCATATTTCTTGCCTTTAACTTTATGTCCGCCCATGGTCATACGACTCTCTGGGCCTTTACCCATTAAGTGACTTTTGTTGCCTTCTCGGCGGCGCAGGCCTTGACTCTTACATGATGCAAGATTACTGGCCCCTAAATCATTGTTAGGCTTAGTGCTTAAACATAGCTTTCTACTGGCTTTTTCGTCAATAGCGTCTAGTTCTTCGTCTGTAATAAATTCGTTAATTAGCATAATACGTATTTATTGTATTAGGCTTCAAGGTCGATCCATTCGTATACGTTAAGCCACTTGCGTTTGCCTATTGTAGCTTTTAAGTGTTTAAGATCTGCACAGGTGCGTTGTCTAAATCGTGGTTTTTCGCTATCGGGCATGGGAATTGTACGTATTTCTACACCTTCTTGTTCTGCAATAGCTTCTGCAATATCTAGAAATGAATGCGATAGTCCAGAGCCTACATTCCATATGCCACTGCCCACAACAGTTTTCATAAAGTCTAACTGTAGCTGACAGATATCTCCAACCCAAGTCCAATCTCTAAACACATGTTCTGCGTTGTCCCATACTTCAATGTAGCCATCTTTCTTGGCCTGCTGGCGCCATTTGTAGATAGCGTTAGCACGTCGGCCTCTTAGGTGCATCCACTTGCCGTAGACGTTATGGTATCTAAAACCCTGCACCATAATGTGCTGTTCTTGTTGAAAGACCCACCGATCAAATAGATACTTGCTCCATGCGTAGGCTGTTTGTGGATAGCAAGGTGCATACTCACTAGTGTCTTTAGTATTGCCGTAGACGCTGGATGAACTGGCATACTGTAAGTGTACACTGTGTTTGTTACATTCATTAAATAGACGCTGACTGAACTCTAGATTTTGTTGTAGTACTTTGTCTACATCCGTTTCGGTCATGTCTGCAATAGCACCTAGATGTATGACCCAGTTATAGGTTCGAACATCCGGAAACTCGTTAGGATTCCAGTCCCACCCATCTACTTGCCAGTCAGGTTGATGGTTTAAAAACGCCATCATGTTCTTGCCAATGAATCCTTCTGAGCCTGTTATTAACACTTTCATAAACACCTCTACTGGAGGTATTTATAGATAAGAATTAGCTAAAATAAGTTTTTAGCATTCCTTGATAGAAGCTGTCAAGTTCTTCTCGATTTGACATATCGCTTTTAAATTGATTTGCTTTTCGACTAACAACTACGTAATTAGACAGCTCATCTTTGCCGCCATTACTCCTAGCAAGACGATGATCTAATGTAGGTTGATAGAAGCCTTCATCATTGTTTACACTAGGGTTGAACACTCGGTTAAGTCCTCGGCCATAATCTAACGGAGTTCCGAATACTGGACATACATCAGGACAAACTTTAGCTAGGTCAATTTTGTCACAAGGCCAATCTACTCCATAGGCCCAAATTAGTTTAAGAAATCTAGTTTGATTTTTACTAGATTTAAATTTCTCAAACAACAACTCAGATCCGTAAGTAGCTTGATCATAGTATGGATGAAACACTCTCGAAGAAAGGGCAGTGTGCCCTTCCTCCGTAAGCATGATTAGCTTATTCGGCATTGTCAAACTCATCCATTGCCATAGATAAGTTGTCTTCTTCGTCATCATCTACAGATACTAATGTAGCAAAGTTAGAAGCAACCACAGACTCATTAATTGCACTAGGTTTAAATGTACTGAAGTTCTTAACGCACTCAGTTGAAGTATAAGGCATATCCATTTCGAACAACTGACCGCCACTGCTGGCAACAGGTTCTAATTTAAGATTAAATCCTTTCTTACGACCAGGTTGTGAACGAATCCATGCTTCATGATTTTCAATTAATGTTTTAATAGCAGCCGCAATCATCAATCCGCGATTGCCTGTGTTAGTATAACGATGGTCTTTCCATTGTGTATACTTGCCTTTTTCCTTTTGAGGGAACTGTACTTTTAACTGTGCATTAACTTCTGGCCACACACGTTGTGAACTGGCCCACTTCTCTGCAAGGATCTCTGCAATGGCAACCATAGTTGCATCTGTTCTTGCTTTAGAAGCTTGGCTACTAAGCAATTCGATTAGACCCCAGACTGGTGCGTGATCAACACTGCCACCGGGCCATGCTTGGCGTACAATCTTTAGAGCCTTTTCAAACACTTCACGGTTCTTGTACTCGTTCTTACAGTAAGTTTTAAAATGCTTTTGGAACTGACTGGTAAGATTACTTTCTCCAGGTCCTGGCTCTGCGGCATTTGGAACAAGGGTTACATCGCAATTAGTTAAAATCTTATCTAAGTAATAGCTAGGCTCGTCTTCTTTCTTTAAAGGAAGACCTGCTGATAACATTTCTTTACCTCGATTAACACGATTCTTATGAATGTCGTAATCGGTAATAGGCAGTACATCGCCGTTACATGCAATGAACTGATTAAAGTCAATATAGCTGAGTTCTTTAAGCGAGAAGCCTACAGGAGGAGTCATAACACCGTGGAACACTAACGCCACGGTACCGTGATTACCATCATTGCCGTAGACTTTGTTTTCTAGACTAGAGAATCGACCTTTTGCACCAAATACTAGACTAGAGTCAAAGTTGCATAACAGTTTAAAGATACGATCCAATGCAATCTCTCGTTGTGCTTTCATGTTTAACTTTAAGAAGCGAACATGTACAGGGATACCGCTCATGACAGCTTCGTCAAGATTAAAGGCGCCAAGTTGTAATCCATACAAAACATTCTTACCTGTTTCTGGATCAATAATTTTTTGAAATGCTCGCAATACTTGTGTAAAGGCTGTAATAAAATCAACAGCACCCATGTGCTCAAGAATCAATTTACCTTTGTTTACGTGCAGGGCAGGAATCTTAGCACGTTTAATAATGTCCATTTTACGGTCATAGTCTTCTTGGGGAAGTTGGCTAACTGGAATTCGAAACTCCTTCGGGCCAAAGATAAATGCAAGGTCTTCACCAAATGCATCTGTAATTTCTTCTGGAAAACCGTATTCAATACTAGAACGCCAAGTGTTAATAACCTGTTGTGCAGTTGTGCCAAGACTAGCTGTTGTAGCCTGTGAAGGGTTAGTTGTCATATATTACCTTTAAGTTTGATTAAAAACGGGTGGGCACTTTTGCCCACCCTACCACGCTAGATTTGTACCGGAGTAACTCTCTCAACGTGCATCTAGTATAACACTACAATAATCTAATGTCAACAACTATTTTAACCAAAGTCAAACAAACGATCAAATTCGCTGTCTGTTTGTTCCATTGCACCGTAGTCTGTAGCTTCATGTACTTCGCGTGGTACAAACAAACGGTCCATGTATTTTGGAATTTGCAGATGTTGCATGCCAATATTCTTGCCAAAGAACAGTCCACGTTGTTGCGGATTGGCTGCTCGTCTAACGGCACATACACATACATAATCTCTTTGAGCAAAGAAGTCATACAGTGCCTGTGGGGTGTAGCCGTATTGAGAACATTGCTTAGGAACAATCTCTACTTGTACACTAGGACGATACTTGTCTATTGTAGCAGTAGCACCTTCTATAACAAACAACTCACTACCTTCTACGTCAATCTTAATAGCATCAACATCTTCAAAGCCATAGCTGTCAATAGTTCTGCAAGGCACCTGTACTACATGATCACTCTTTTTAATCTGCTTGTCATCATAGATAGCAAAGTTGTGTCCGCCGTGTTCAGGATGGTCTTGTATTCCTATAGTGCCGCTGTCTTTGTTAGTCAAGGCGCACTCGTGAACGGTAATGTTGCCACGAATGTTCATGCTCTGTGGAATACCCTTCCAAGTAAACCAACCGCCTTCTTCGTCGGGCTTGCGATTAACTGCACCTACTTCATCAGTGCCTTCCCAATAGACACCGTGTAGGTTGCTACGTTTGGCTATTTCAATATTGGCTTTGAGCATGGTCAAAGTAGTCGGCGTGGGCTCAAACGATTCTACATGATCTGCCCATTCTGCATAGGCAATAGTGTTGTTACCTACATTGGCTCCAACATCTATAATACGTCTAGCCGTTGGATAGATGGTTCTTATTAGTCTAGAATTGTTGCCTTGATAGTAGACATTGTTACCACTAAATCTAGGACCTTGCAGGTTATCAATTGCTAATAACCAATAGCATCTGCCAAATTTATTAATAACTAAACGGAATTTATCGTTTTGGTAAAGCCCGCTAGGTTCCGGGAATCCAAAAAGTTGCTCAAATTCTTGAGAGGTGACGGTGGCTGTAATTTTCTGCGGCATACTAGTTCTCCTTCTAATCAATGTTCGCGTAGAATATTTATATACACTTTACTATGCAATAAAATTTCTGTCAAACTAATTGACTTTATCCAAATTATCCTATATAATAACACATCGTCAACTAAAAGAAAGTTTCCAAAATGCGTTTACTGTTAGTTCCAGTCCTTTTGGTTCTATATGGTTGTGCAGGCTACCAACCATTATGTCCAGGTACTAGATCCTACGATCCGCAGGTATGCCGCGGAGAAAAGTTTCAAAGACTACCTAATTTTCAAAACGAAGCAATTATTAGACATCAACGTGGGGAGAGATGGTAATGGAACAGGCATTCAAAGAAATCACCAAATGGGATGACGGTGTAACTACTGTTAACCATACCTATCTGTTCAACGGTGACAAGGCAGTTGCCTACATTCGATATGGCACCAGCGAACCATTTTGGTTTAAGAATCCAATTAAGATTGACAAGCGTGGTCGCAAGTTTGAACAGGTTAGTAATGATTCATTTGCTCTGTCAATAAATGTCTTTACACCTAATAACATTAAAGAAGTAACAGGCAGTAATGGTACTAAGTACATTATTAATTTAGATGAGAATACCTGCACATGCCCGGGTTATACATATCGTGGCACTTGCAAACATGTTAAAGAATTGGAACCTGCATGACTTGGACTGTATATTTGTTTTTAGTGTTGGGCAATCAAGTTATAGACATTATGCACATAGACGAACGACATGACTCTAAAACTGTCTGCGAGTATCATGCCATTACAGCTAAAAACGCTATGGCTACTATGCTTTCAGCCTTAGGTGATCGTGTGCGGGTTGATCAGGTACTTTGGTCTTGTAAGGGAGAATAATATGATAGTCAAATCATATGACTATTCTAGTTTAATCACAGACAACGATGAAGAAGATGCTTGCCACATTATTAAAGGCATAATCGACGCTGGCAATTACTTTACCAACAGTCCTCCGTTTCAAACCAACGAGAATTTGTTTGGTAGGTCTGAAGCAGTTTGGCTAAAGTATCGTATGACATTCCTAACCAGTGTGTTCCTCTACTTAGGTAAGGAACACAAAGTAGCCAATATGATGGCTTGGTCGTTTATGAGTAATAAAGACTCACAACCAGATCCAGAAAAACTTTGGCATCATCATGACAAACACGGCATGAAAGGACTAAGTGGTATATTGTATTTGCATGTACCTGACATACACGCAGAGTCCGGAACAGAGATGGCTCCGAACGGTCCTAAGGGCGATGGCAAGTTTTTTGTAGGGCCAAACAAACACTCTTGGAATATCTATCCTAGTGAAACTTGGCATAGGCCTGGCCCTATTAGAACTAACGACTATCGTTATACACTAGCAGTTGATGTAGGGTACTACGAATGAATATTACTGTTAAAAAAACTGACAAGAGATTCACTGGCTCGGACATATTCCATTATGTTGTAGATATTAAAAATGGGTCTTTTCCTGTAATTGCTAATAGATTTAGTAAAGCTCAAAAACTCAAAAAGTTCCAAGAGGTTAGGGATTGGTGCATACAAACTTGGGGCATGAGTTGTGAGCGTGAACACTACTTACAACTGCTAGGGGATGAATATGATGTTAATAGTCATTGGTGTTGGCACAGTGAGTTCTACGACACTAAGATCTATCTACGCTCGGACAAAGAGGCCAATTGGTTTAAATTGAAATGGCTATGACTATTACTATTGAAGATCGAGACCTAACTGCTATACTATGTATAGTTGCAGAACTACGTGCTAGTGGGTTGGTGCAAGGGGTGCATTTTGACTTTGCCTACAATCAACGCCGTTGGGATCCTATGATTGGTGACGTTAAAGGCTTTACCAATTTTACATTCTACGAAGAAAAGTATTCAACTCTATTTGCATTAAAATATCTGTCATGACTTTAGAAGAAGCAATATTAGAAGACGCGGCACAGAAGATATCTGATGATATTGATAAACAGGTGCTTAAAGGTATGGGTTATGTTTTTGATTACTATCTAGAGCACGGCCGAGGCACAATCTACGGTCAGGAGTATCTCTCAGTGGCTCCAATAAATGCAGAAGGCATGTGGAGTGACATGATGGCATGGATGATTAAGACATTTGGTCCTACACCCTTTGATAGTATATGGACACCCGGTCAACGTTGGCATGTAAACAATGCCAAGTTTTGGTTCCGTGATGCTAAAGACCGTGATTGGTTTGTATTGAGGTGGTCATGATCAAAGTGGACCCATACCCTTATATCAATACTGCACATTTTTATTGGCAGAATAACATTCCTTGTAATCCCGAGTCTTACCATGAAGGTCACTGGGATAAAGATTTTGAGAATTGGTTATGTCCTATATATCGATGCCGAATCAAAGTTAGAAAAAAAGACGGCTCTATAAGATGGTTTGAATTTGATAATGATCAAGATGCCATTTGGTTTAAACTGAGGTGGTCATGACGGGATTTGCAAGCAAACGATCAATGTCTGCACAAGCATTTATGCACATGTACAAACAGCCTACTAAGATCATTTGGCATCAACTGCCCGGACGCAAGCTCAAAGCCACTTGGTTGCCGCAAGCAAGAGGATTTGAAATGGGATTAAAAGAATCCGATATGGATCCAATCCAAAAGTGGTGCCAGGATTCAAACTGTGGCAAACGTATTAGTTTTGATATGTTTCAATTCAAAACAGATAAACAGATAACAATGTTCTTATTAAGGTGGAGTTCCTAATGATTTTAAAAACATGTGAAGTAGGTATGTTTAGACTTCCAGGCATTACTATTGAGGCTGAAGAAGAAGAAACTATTACAGAAGAACAACTTAAAGAAATGGAAGATTGGTGTAACAGTGAGTTTGGCAAAGGTATGCGTATGACTGAAAGACTGTTCAGCTTCCGAAAAGAAAGTCAAAGGGATTGGTTTATCTTAAGATGGAGTAAAACATGAGCAGCCTAGCAGAATACTTTGAAGCTAATAGACCTAAGCCTAAATATCAAGTTGGCGATAGAATTGAAGGTATATATCAAAAGATTCCCTACGTTGGAACTGTATATACAGACAACATGCGTAGCGAACTAGAAGGACCTATGGTTAGTGTACACTTAGACTTGCCCATGAAGATTGGAAAGACTTGGCACGAATACATACGTGTTACATATAAAGACATTAAAGGACTACGTAAATGAACGGAACACCCTCAAGCTCTAGCCCAGGCATATCAGGCTTTATTGAAATATTCGACGGTCGATTGAATAAGATGAAGTTGCACCTTAAAGAAGAATTGACTAAGGCCAAACACGATAGAGACCGTAAAGCAATAAGCAGGATTATTGCTGATGCTAGGAAGCTAAACAAGACACTGAAAGAAATGCGTAATGCCAATACCAAACTGTGTCCACATTGCGGAGAAAAATTATGATTAAAGGAATAAACTCAAGCGGACGCTACTTAACTGTATCAGGAGGAAGCCCTTCTAGTACTTACATCAGTCCAGGTAGTGTTGGTGCGGGAATGTTACGATATAATAGTAATATGACCTGCATTGAAGTCAATGACGGCAACATGTGGAAACAATTAGAAACAGGGTATGCAACTGTTGAGTTGAATCCAGAAACAGAGAGTCTATTAGAATGGGCAAGGCTAGAACGTACTAAGCAACGAGTCCTTGCAGAACGTATTGAACAAAACCCTGCGCTGAAGAAAGCCTATGAAGCAGTACTACGAGCACAGGAAAACTTTGATATCCTAGATACGATTGCAGGCAATGAAGCTCCTGGCATAGTTGTAGGCTATAACTTTAACACACCATGAAGAAAACACTAGTGGCTATTGCCCTGTATGCCGCGGGCTTTTGTTATGCTGGAGGTAGCTATGCTCTCTACAACTACGATAGAGAAGAATGGCAAGTAAGCTATAACTCATACGAAGTACGTAGCATTGCCAGCATTACCAAACTGTTTACTGCTGTGACTATCCTGCGCAGTGGTGTTGACTTAGACGAAAAGGTCAAGATCACAGGCAGGTCAAGTGGACGCTTCCCACGTGGCATGATGACCACTCGTATGGACTTAATGAAGGCCATGTTAATCTCTAGCGATAACCTAGCGGCTGAAACACTAGCCAATACCTACCCAGGTGGATTTGATGTCTACTTAGAAGATGCTAATCGTTGGATCACCGGTTGGGGATTGATCAATACTCGTGTAGTAGATGCTAGTGGATTACTGGCAGGCAATGTCAGTAACGTAAACGATCTAGTCAAGTTTCTAGCAAAAATACAGGGCAACAGTGTTATCCGTGATATAACCAAAGAACGTAATACCACAGTGAGTGTGCCAAAAGGCAAGAAGACATTGACTATTAATCTCAAGAACACTAACTCAACCTTGTTCCAGTTTGATAACATCCTAATCAGCAAGACTGGCACTACCAATGCCGCAGGCAAGTGTGTGGTTATGATAGTAGAGAAAGCTGGAAGTCCTTATGCTGTGGTTATCCTTGGACAAAAGAACTCACAGGAACGAGCCACATTGGCTAGCAATCTAATTACCATTAAACCAAATCCAAAGCCAGTAGAAGTTGAACCTGTATCAATAGACTTTAAGTTTCCAATATAATGGCAGTATCCGGAATGAACGATAAGGGATTGGATTGGGACAGTAGGACTGGACCAATAGGTGCTCCACGAGGCAAGATTGATCATGAGGTTATCGTTATAGACAATCAAGCAGTTCGCATATACACAATAACGGCACACACATTTAGGATGGGCGATGTTGAAGATCCAATACTCTATGCCGCCCAACCATTATATGAATGGGAGCATAGTGAAGAAGGACAATGGATTATGAAAAATGCAGTTGAAACACCAGAATGGCATAGACATGCAGATCCATTTAATTATGGATACCAATTTGCTATCACAGCCAAACTCAAAGAACAAGACTATACACATTGGCTAATAAAGTGGAAGAAGCTGTCCGCTTAAACTCAAAAAACTATTGACAGGCCGCCCTATTGACTGTATAATTAACGCATACAGACAACAGAGAGCGTACTATGGAATATCTAGTTGAAGCAACAACCCCGCAGGTTAGCAAGTTCTTAGACAGCCTAATGCCTTCTATGATTGAGCAATTGGGGTTGACTCGCAGTCGTAGGGCGGTACTGGTTAAAGTTACAGATGAAATTGAAGAAGGCATGCAAGGTGCTACACTCAATATCGAAATTGCAGACTGTTACCTAGTATTGATTAAACAACCAAAACGAGTTACCAAAGCTAGCCTATTAGAAATGGGCACAACATTGGCACACGAAATGGTACACGTTAGACAATTGGCTAAAGGGCAGATGAAGTTCTTGCCAAATCAAGCAAGGATCTGGATGGGCAAGCGTTATAATAAGCGTACACATTATCTGGATCAACCCTGGGAATTGGATGCATTTGCACGTCAAGAGATCTTATTTAGAAAGGCAATTGAATTATGATTACACTTAAAGAATGGATGGAAGTCACCAACTATCGTATCACTGAGGGCAGTGACTACTATGCCTACGGTGGAGCCTATGCGCTGTCATCGTGGAGCGGTGATCAAGATGGCTACAGTTTAGAGATCATCTTTGATCAAAAGACGCAAGAAGTCTATGAAGTACAGGCCTGCGACTACAAACACAACCGTGCCTATCGTTTAATTAACGAAGACTACAAACACAATCCTAGAGACAACGAAGCTTGGGATGATGTCAAATGGATTGATCTAGAGTGCGACGACGACTGGATCCAAAAGGCTCTGAGCATTGTAGCAGGTGAAGACTACGATACCCGCGTGAGCATACCAATTGACATGCCCGATGCAGAGCTACTTAAATACATGAAGCTGGCACATGAGCGTGACGTTACCTTTAATCAACTGGTTGAAGAGGCTCTTCGCGAAGCTATCAAGGGCTATGAGCAGGATCCGGAAGCGGCACGTCAACGAGCACAAGATTGGATAAATCGTGATTGAAACACTATTATGCAAAGACTGCAAACACAGCTTTAGATCATGGGGTGACTGGTGGTTGCCCCCTAGTATTGCCCTACGCTGTCGTCTAAGGCATGTGGAAGCCAAGACTACTGTAGATCCTGTTACAGGACCTAAACACGAAGAGGCCTACTACGAACGATGCAGTGTGGCTCGTCAGACGTGGGCCTCTAAGCCTGAAAACTGTGGAGAAGGAGCCCAGTTCTGGCAACCCAAGCACAAGAAGGGCCTATTCAAATTGATTGCTAAATCTCATGTCTAAGAAACGCACCCAACCCCATACACTGTTGTTAGTTTGGGACTGCCTGGGGCTAGAGTACTCCTGCAATCTAACTGACTTTGAGAAGGACATGATGTGGGCGGCACTCAAAGGTGAGAAGCCCTCTGCTCGCATACCCCACTTGGACTTCCTGATACTCAGAGCCAGAGCCAACCCCCAGCGTAACTATGAGATCTATACAGTACAGGTAGACCCCGACGTGAGCCTAAAGGACATACAAGTCATGTTCAAAGACACGCCCCAGGAGATAGTGGATCTAGTACGTGCTAGAGGCCATAAGATCTACTCAGATAGACAGTACAAAGAAGATAGGGTAATCCAGTGAAGACCCTAGCCTTAGTTGTCATAGCCTCCGTAATAGCCGTGGCCCTGACCTGGGCGATTTGGTTCATAGCGCCCCGCGAAGAATACAGGGTCTATGACTGCAGCCTAGCCGAATTCCATCCCGATTACCCTCCAGCTGTACGTGAAGAGTGCAGACGAATTAGAAGTGAACAAAAGAACTACATATGACATTTGAACTAACGTGGCTTGATCTAGGCCTGATTGTGGTATTGGCCTATGCGTGGGGCCGTTATGCACAGTGGCGTATCAACATGCACAATCTTCTGAACAATCCCCAAAGAATTTCTGACATACTTGCCAAATATGCAGAAGTCACTGCTGTTGAACAGACCCCAAAAGATGTAGAAATAGAACTACGTGTAGAATGGGTAGCAGATCAATGCTACATATACCGCAAGGATACCAATGAGTTTATGGCACAGGGCATGGACATTACCCAAGCGATCAATGCCATTGACTCCCGTGTTCATCAAGGTGCATTTGTAGTGCCCAAAGAAATGGCTACAAAACCACAAGAAAATCAACCATAATGCTAGCACTAGCAGACTAGGCCTGCTATAATAGTAACACTGCGCAACGCAGATAAACATAAAAAAAGGAAAAATCATGTTTAACACAGAAACAAAGACATACAAACTTTTCACTGCTCTACACCGGGGCGAGAAAGTAACTCCAGCTCAGGCAACCAAGCGTTTTGGCATTAAAAATATGTCAGCAGAAGTTAGCCGTATCCGTCAAGCAGGCTACGCTGTTTATGCAAACAAGCGCCAAGCAGGCAACGGTGTTGCAGTAACTGAGTATGTTATTGGCAAGCCAAGTCGTAAGATTGTAGCCGCTGGTTACAAGGCTCTTGCTATGGGCCTAGTCTAACTAGCAACCCTTAGAGTACCCACTCTATAAACATAAGCCCCTTAATTGGGGCTTTCTTATGACTGAGTACAAAGGCCCCGCTGTTAAAATACACGTAGTTGATCTGGATACTTTAACAGTAACCAAGTGAGTGCGGGACAAGCTTCTGTTTCAATGCGCCAAATCCAATAGGATTCATCTGCATGTATATACGCACCAGTGTGCATGAGTAGACCGTTATCTTGACAATAACGATAAATTATATCAATTTCACTGCTATTACTGGCACAGGTTACACATACACGCATAGTAATATATTTAACAGTATATACGCAATATACAGCTAAAGGCCCCGCTGTGGCATTCTCCCTATATACACATGCAAGCGTATATACACTAAAGGCCCCGCTGCGAAGGATCTAGAAAGAATCAAGGAGTTGCCAGAAGTCCTGTAGTGCGCGAAGCGCACACGCAGACGCTGAAAGAATTTTGAATCTAGAAGAGCTCGCGCTAGAATGGTCTAGAACAGTGGTTAGAATGGTGAAAACTTTGGTTGAGAATGGTGAAAAGTATTTGAGCATAGCCTCTCCACCCCACCCTGACCACCGTTTGCGGCACCATTAGACCGTGGCCCCAAGGCCTTCTATTGGCTCTTTATCACGAATCCGTTGCACTTTATTGCACTTTGTCACACTTTTTCACACAATTCTAAGTTTGAGCCTTGCTTGTAGAAGCGTATACGCATGGGGCTAGCATCTAGATTGCACTTTTCCACATTCTAGATGGACGGTTCTAGACTGTATTAACTCTTGTATATACAGTATCAGACCGGAACTCCATATAGATCACTGTGAGTGTATATGACTGCGTATACGCATATAGACTCTACTAGTGTATATACAGTGATATCATTCATTAGTATTACTAGAATTGTCATGTGCATGTATATACAGTAATGAGCCGAGGATATTCGATTATGTTTATGTGAATATAGGGCCGGGGACAGTTCAAAAATTGTATATATAGAGGCGGGATTAATACTTCTGTTTACAATTTTTCTATGTGTATAAGTCTGTTAGTAACCTGTGGATAACCTAGTTGTGGATAACGTGTGGGAATCCTGTGGATAACTTTGCAAAATCTGCAGCGAAAAGTTATCCACATGTTATCCACAGGCCCAGTTAGCGCCAACTAACTTAGGTCTTACGCCCGCAGTCGCCGTCCACCCCCACCTTGTTCGAACATGTCATTATTATAGTGCCTTTTGGCAGAGTTGTCAACTACCCTACGGTCTGTGTGTGTTCTTTTAGCCACAGTTGACAGTTTGAGCTATCTGCGCTATAATTACGCTATAAACAAAAAAGGAAAAGATGTACGCAATTATTAACGTTAATACTAAAACTATTAACTATTATACAACCGAAAATGCCGCTTCAGAAGCGTGTCGCGCTTATAATGTATTACCGGGCCATAAAGTTTATATTATAGACTTTACATTATCATTAATCGAACAATTATAAAAAGGATTATCATGTCAGAAACTATTACTACAAAAGATAAACTTACTAGTTTAATGTTGCAAATGCAAGAGATTATCATGGAGGATTATGAAGATAATGAAGATATACAAGATGCATTTAATGCATTAGCTTGTGCATTTGATTATTATATAGAAGATTAATATTATCTAATAACAAAGACCCGCCAGTTGACAGGGTCTTTGTTTTGTGCTATAATATACACTTACTAACAAGGAGCGACACTATGTTAACATCTGCACAATGCAACGCTATAAACAGCGTGGGGCCACACTATAGTATTAACTTTAAACAGTTTGAGGCACGGGACGAGATGGAAGATTGCGAACAGTTAGCAGAGGGGCTCGTAGCAGAGGCAACTGCCTTTACAGTTCGCGAGGACTTGGGAGGCATCACAGTATACTTAAAAGATAGTACTTTAGTTGCATTCTACGATTACGAGAACTTTGTGGGACACGTGTTTTAAGCTCGTTTTAGCTAGTTTGGGGCCTTGTAAGTTGTTGATTTATATAGGCCCCAAACGTGTTTACAGCGTTAAATTCGCTCGTGTGCTCACTATTGCACAAAAGATGTCTAATATTGCTGTAAACCGCGTTGTAAAAAAGCCACACTGCGAGTGCGGGGCAGTTGACAGTTTGGCTAGATCATTGTATAATTAACACATGAAAACACGTAGAACACCTAGACAAGATTGCAACTACATCATCTACGCTATGACATCAGAGCGTGGTGACTCTTACATTGGCTTGACACGTAAGAGCTTGCCTAACGCAGACAAGGTTGTAGCAGAGCGTTGGCGCAAGCACAAGAGCCGTGCAGTCAACGAGAATCGTCTGTGGGCCTTGTACATCTACTTAAAGAGCGGTGGACTTGCTATGACTTGGACTCATGAGATCATTGCCATAGTGCGTGGTCGTAAAGAGGCTTATGCCTACGAGCGTGAGCTGGTCAAGCTGTTTGAGCCAGAGTTAAACGATCAGTACTTATAACCCTACGGTTGACTGGGTTATAAGTTTCTGTTATAATAGACACATACACACAAAGGAGCGAGCGATGCGACAAGATTACACAATGTATATCTACAAAACAGACAAGCGCACAAAGAGCGGCGAGCGTTTGGTTAGTACTACAGTATGGCAAGACCGTACTGCAGAAGCTATGGCTAATGAAGTGCGCGGTTTGGCCCTGCCTTATCCTGCACGACAAGGCTACCGTTTTGAGTACTTCCCTACAATGAAGACTGTACGCAACTTGATGTCGGGCAAGGACATTCAAATCCCACATGACACACCACGTTCATGTGATCCCTCTAGCGAACTGTATTGGACCATGTGATGACTAGATACTACGACGAACTGGCTGTTTACGAGCGCGATGGCTTTGATATTATTGTAGACAAGAGCTATGAAGACCTGGACCCAAAAGACTGTTTCGATGACGAGTGCTTCAACCTCAAAGAGATGTACGCAGACATTGAGTGCGGGAAACTTGACTGGTTCATGCTCCGTGTCCGAGTTATGGTTGAGAACATCGAACTCAGCTCGGAGTTCCTGGGCGGATGCTTATACAGTGACGCCAAAGAAGTCCTTACTGACGGGACTGCCGAGGATCTCATCGACATGGCTTTGACAGAGGCTAAGAAGGATGTCTACAGACTATACAAGAAGTTCCAGGATCTTAGCTGGCACCTAGATGCAGGCCATGTAGCCTAAATCATGGAATAACCCTACTAGCTGTAGGGTTATTGACAGCCTGCCCAAAACGTGCTATAATACATTTTTAAATAGGAGCAAACATGTACGATTTTAGCACACTAACACAAGCGCAAAAAGACGCTATGCAAGCACTTGTAAACAAATACAAAGACGTAGAGGGCGACTACGAAAGCACAATGCTAGGAGGCATTGTACACGGCTACTGCGACAGCGGCATTTTAACAGATGCATACAGCGTAGAGGACGCAGAGCTTGTTGCAAAGTACTTTACAGAGGACGCTATAGACAGCGGAACTATAGAGCAATTTAACGACTTTATTGTTGCAATAAGCGGCGGCACAGAGGAACTGCTTTGCTGTAAAGTTATAGACGAAATGTGCGCTATTATAGACGACGCGGAGTTAGCGGCGGCTTACATAGGCAAGCTAACAGACACGTTAATGCAAGACTGCTACACGGATTAATATTATATGAGCTATAAACACATAGACGACGCACTGCAATGGACAGGGGCGATTGCTATTATTGCAGGGCATGTGCTTAACGCTGTAGGCCCTGCAGCCTATCCCTACAACATTGCTGTCTTTGCTGTAGGCACTGTAGCATTTTTAGCGTGGGCCTGCAGAGTGCGCAACTTGCCGCAGGCAGTTGTTAATGTTGTAGCATTAACCATAGGGCTAGTAGGGTTATACAACGCATACATTTGACAGTTTGGGCTCCCTGTGCTATAATACATTTTTAAGTAGGAGCAACTATGCGTAAATTAAGTAACACACATGCCGTAGCAATTAATAAGTTAATGCTACCCCTAATTAGTACATTAGCACATATTGATGACGATAATGACATTAATATGTACAAAATGTATGCGGACGATATTGCACATAATATTGCTGCATTATGTGTGTTTAATAACACATTAGATGCGGAAGTATTACACGATAATATTATGCGACAAGATACTTGCCCGCGTGAGCATTTTTATACTGTGTTAAAGTATATTGAAGATAATAAGTTAATACCTGCTAATATGTTTACTTGTATGTAAACAACAAAGACCCTACTAACTGTAGGGCTTTTTATAGCGCACTTGACGTTTTGAGCTAAGTGCGCTATAATAAGTTTTTAACAGGAGCAAACAATGCAAGAAGCTATTAGCACAAAAGAAAAGTTAGTTAATTTAATGTTGCAAATGCAAGAGATTATTATGCAAGATTATGAAGATAATGAAGATATACAAAATGCATTTAATGCTTTAGCAAGTGCATATGATTATTATATAGATGAAGAATAATATTATATAATAATAAAGACCCTACTAACAATAGGGTCGGTTGACGAGACAGCGAATCGAGAGTATAATAGATACATAGACAGTTAGAAAAGAGCAAAGGTTACCTACACCGTTAGGGCTCTGGGAAGATTGCAATACCGACGGGTGTTGATCTAGTCCAGGTCATGAAGCCGAACAGCAATGTTCAGAGAAGCGGCGGATATGGTAGGCAGTAATGATGAAGGCAGACGATCTAGCAGACGGTGCTAGCGCCTAGTCCGGAGTTCCTTTACTCTTTTCTAACTGGGCATTCAGGTAGCCCTGATGTAAGTCCAATCTAATTTATAGGAGCGAGCTATGAAGAACGAGATTGAACGTTTGAACTTTGTCATCTGGGCCAAGGACCGTTACCCGGGATTTACTACAGATCCTAAGCAATATGCCAAAGCCAATCGGGCATGGCGGGCTGTGGCTCGTAAAGACCCTATGATTGACAAGGTTATTAGAACCTGCTATAATTAAGACTAAGTTAAACAAAAGGAGCGAACCAAATGTCAAACTACCCTAACATGAGCTACTGCATGGTTGAGAACACTCTCGGCGCATTAGATCAAGTGATCACTGCCATGCGCGAAGAAGGTCCTATGTTCTTGCGCGAGTTGAACCGCACAGAGCAAAGAGCTTTCAAAGAGCTGTTCGGCATGTGCGAAGACTTCCTCAGTGCCGCAGAAGAACTAGAGGACGAGTGCGAGAGAGACGGACAGCCCGACGAAGCCCAGGAGTGGGCAGACTTTGATCCAGACTGCTAAGGAGAACACAATGCAAGCATGGGACGTTATACGTAATGGTAGGGTCATAGACACTGTATTCTATGATAGGGACTGTGAGCTGTGGTATGTGCGCAAAGGGCTCATTGAGCACGATGGCTACCCGGTTGACATTGTAGTCCAAAAGGCAGTATAATAAACACTTAAACACACAGGAGCGCAGATGATTACAGCAGACACACTAGAAGTTCTAACTACATACAGCCCACAGTATCTAACCAAAGCCGCACAGAACGCAGGCTACAGAGGCCCA